>ERZ652168.97-NODE-97-length-40469-cov-18.0605_pt1 | contig 40469 bp, 30 predicted proteins | sample MGYA00514763_ERZ652168 | MGnify/ENA metagenome assembly ERZ652168
ATTTTATATTTATCATTAATATGTCTTTGATATAACTTCACAGCAATTATAGTAATTCTCAATACCAATGTGTGGGAGAAAGCTCTTGGCTTCCTGAACTGCTGCACCGGTGCATATGAACACATAAATATTATTCATCCCTCTTAAAATATTTTTATCACTTGATTCCAAGCCATAAATGGATATCCTTTTATCACGATCTACCACAGCTCTCAATTTAGCTTTAGGGTAATAGTTCTGAATATAGTTTTGTAGATTAGAAGCCACCTGTGTAATTCCCCATAATGCATACTCTATTTCTGTATCCTTAGGCCAATTCTTTTTAATATATTCTATACTATTATCCATAAATTCAACGTACCATTCTCTTGGCTGCCTGTCCTGCATCCAGGCATTCCAAACAGATATTTGCTGATGTTCATTATAAATATTTAAAATACGCTTTGTTGCTAGCTGTAATAATTCAGACTTCTTTCCTTCATAATCTATCGGAAGTGGATTCCAATTAATATTACCAAATTCTTGCTTATCATATATTTGAATAAATTTGTCAACTCCTGCGAATCTATAAGAAAAAATATCTTTTGCAAATATCACAGGAATACCTGCAGCCATACATGGGATTGCTGCATGCAGACGGGAGGTTATTACTAGCCTTGCCTCATTTCGGTACTTCATATATATATTCCTTGCAAATTCTTCAGGATTGCATTCAATTGAACTACTAATATAAGAATGACTCGAAAATTCACATTGCGGTAATAAATCTTTTGGAATAAATGGTATGAGTTCCTCCTGTACATCTATACAGAAAATCCTAGTTAGATGTTCTCTTGATCGTACTTCCTTTGGAAAGGTTAATGTCATACATCCATTTAAGTATGCAGGAATATTATATTTTTTCATGGTGTTTAATGTGTATTCATCCCTACACCCAATAGGCGCAAAACGTTTTAAATACGCAACATCTTTCTCACACAGTGTCTTGGAAAAAACACAAAACCCCAGAAAAATAGGTATAATTTTTTCTGAAAAGCATGTTATAGTAAGATCATCATAGTAAGCAACAAATGGAAATGAGATAGGAAGAATTACATACTCACCATCATAAGTCTGCAATTCAGTACGCTCTATCCGAACTACATCCTGATAATCAATCCCCATATAAAGATATAGGTTTTCTATAGCAAGCAATTGCAAATCATCGCCTATAGTTAATTCTTCTCCTCTTTTATTAAAAATAATATTAGCAAATTTCATCTTTATTTCCCTCAAAAACTTTCATCATTTTATTCATTTCCGTAAATTCTCCCATATCCATCCAGGATGACTCAGAAATTGGAAAAACCCCTACATTTTGCCCTTGATCCATATACCTTTTTGCAATTTCGGGAAAATGTATAAACTTATTTTCAGGGAGTTCCTCAATAACTTCTGGTTCAATAATATACACACCTGTATTTGTTAAAAAGGAATATTCTGGTTTTTCTACCATTTGAGTTATTTGTCCCGCCGCATCAGTGTTAACCACACCATATGGAACTACAAGATTTTTTACAGCACATAGAAAAGTAATTACATTTCTTTGCTTTTTATGGGTTTTTACGGCACAATCAAGATCATCATTAATAATGATGTCGCAGTTAGACAAAAAGAATGTATTATGGATCTGTCCCTTTAAAAGTCCCAACCCACCTCCAGTTCCCAGAAAAGTTGACTCTGTATAATAATGTACAACATAATCTTTAGACAAATCATCATAATAAGATTTAATCATATTTGCTTTATGGTTAAGTATAAAATGTACATCCCGGCAGCCATAGCTGTGAAACTGGTTTATGATACGCTCTGTTATAGTTATATCCCCAATTGGGATTAAGGCCTTTGGAAGAACTTTTGTGTAAGGATATAATCTGGTTCCCTTCCCCCCTGCCATAATTACAAGGGGAATATCCTGAAGACCAGATCTATTTTTCTGCTTTTCACTCTTTCCGTGGTTAAATATCACATCCATCAGCTCTCCTTGACTTGAGACTACTGGATAAACAACCATCCGCTTTTCCTTTTGTGCTATTCTTGCGGAAGTAACAGAATCAAATACTACAGGATTTGTATTCATAGCTTCGGTGATGGGGGCAGAAAGATTTCCATCTGCGAGGATAAATTTCCGCATATCCCCTTCTGTGAATAAACCCAAAAGTTTGTTCTTAGTGTCTGTAATAAAGACTGCCTTGTGACTCAGCTTATCAATTTTTTCAATGGCTCTTCGTACAGTTGTATTAGGTGGTATGGTAAAATCATTAATCCCCATGTTTTTCTCTCCTTACCCTTGCATAAACCGTATCTTTTAGCTAAAACATCAAATCATCATATTCTTTCCGGTCAATAAAGGGGTACATATCCTGTAAGACAGGGGTTTCGAATGTACCATCTTCTTTTAGCCTGGAAGTAACTTTGGGTATTACAGGATCATCCAGCCTCTGTTCAATTTCTAAAAGAAGATGTCCTGTGTGGTTAAAAATCCAGTCCAAACCGTCCTGAACTTCCTTATTACTGCTGCATTTCTTGTATGAAAATCCAAATACATCTGCCAATTTTTCGAATGACGGAAAACTTACACCTGTTTTTGCATTACAGCCTATATATTGATTATCAAAAAAACTTTTACAAGTTTGGCGGAAAGCATTGTAACCATCATTAGAAAATACTATAATTTTCACTGGCAGGTTATAATGCCTGACTGTCTGTAATTCTTGTAAATTCATCATTATACTGCCATCACCTGTAATACAAAGAACTTCTTTTTTCAAGGCAATAGAAGTACCTATAGCAGCTGGCAGATCATACCCCATTGAACCGCAAGTATAATTGGTTATCACACGCTGTCCTTTTTTCTGAACACCTATTTGCAGTTTTGCACTGTTTGCTGAGTTATTTCCCAAGGCTATTACTGTTTCCTCAGAGGCTTTTTCCTCAAATTTTCTCCAGAAGTAATAAGAACAGACTCTTTCCGCCATGTCCAGTCCCTCTATTGCCTCATAAGGACTAAAACGATTTTTTAAATGATTACAGTACTGTATCCAGTCGTTAGGAGCCTCTATAAATGGGAGCTTTTTAGTTGCGGCTACAAAAAATTCTTTAATATCCGCATGTACAAATTTTTCTAGACAAAGTCCAGGTTTTTGAGCTTCATATTCATCTGCATCTACCATGATGATCTTAGCATTCGGGGCAAATGCATCCTGCTGAAAACCAGTCTGCCTAAAAGACAGGCTGTCTCCCAAAGAAAGAATCACATCTGCATTTTGTATAATAAAGTTTCCCGGCCGGGGCCCTATATTCCCAGACAGGCCATAGTACCTAGGATGTTCCGTATAAAAGGCATCTGAAACCCATGCCCCCCCTATTATGGGTATTCTTAGAGCCTCTGCAAACTGCGCAAATTCCTCCCTGGCATTTCCGCTGGTAATTCCTGAGCCGGCAAGTATACAGGGGCGTTTTGCTTCTTTTAATATTTGGGTAATAATATCCATATCCTCATCAGATATCTTCCGATGTTCTAATATATTGGGGGTTTCCTCGTATAGCTCATCCTCCTCCACAATAGCACTTTGTATGTCCAAAGGAATATCCAGCCATACTGGCCCCCGCCTTCCGTCCATTGCAATCTGAATAGCCTTTATAATTTCTTGTCTGACGGAAAGGGGGTCTTTCAGCATCACGGCATACTTAGTCATATGTTTCACAGCAGGTACGATATTATATTCCTGTGTGCCTCTGTAACGTAGCGGGAGTCCTGATTTCTCAACTGAAATGTCATACCTCACCTGTCCCGATAAAATAATCATGGGCAGGCTGTCTTGCCAGGCTCCTACCACTCCCGTAAGTGTATTCGTCGCCCCGGGACCGCTGGTTACGCAGACAGCAGCCATATTACCGGATACCCGTGCATAGGCTTCTGCAGCCATAGCGCAGGCCTGTTCATGATGATTAAAATATTTATTTATATTTTTATTAAGGGCCAATGCATTATCCAGATGCATTGCCCCACCGCCTACAACTGCAAAACAGTCAGTAATTCCATTCTGAATTAATAATTCAATGATTATATCCGCTACACGTCTTTTCACTTTATCTGCTTCCTTTCATGCTCGATCTGCATTGCGATCCCTTTTTTTAAGGGAATAAATTGTTCAGGCAGTCCTGTTTCTTCTTTTAATCGGGTTATATCCGGGGTATACTCTTTATTCCACCCCTCAGTGAGAAGTTCAATAGGCCTGTCGCTCCCCATCTGGCAGCGAACCTCTTCTGCAATTTCTAATAAAGAAACTTTCTGCCCGCTTCCTACGTTATAGACATGTTCTTTCATATCATGGCTAATTACATATAACAGTACCTTTGCCAAGTCAAAAACGTGAATATAGTCAAATATACAATTCTGCCTAATTGTAATTTCCTCATGACGGAGGCAGCTTTGTATACAATGTGTAATAAATTTACTCTCGTGGTCAAAAGGTCCATAGCATGCAAAGAGCCGCAGATTATAAATATTTGTACTCTGTAAGGCCAACTCATTCATAATATATTTTGCAAAACCATAAATATCTTTCGGAATCATCCGCTCTAAGTTATCTTCTCCAATATCACATATATCCTGAGTCTTATCACACTCTGCCCCAGAACCGATGTATATTAACTTTTCACAAAACATTCTATTCCTGTAGAAATTCATAAACATTCTGAGACTGTCTTCCAGCATAGTATTCTGGGAGTCACAAATACTATTTTTTACAGGGTTGGGATTGGCACTGTGGATAATAATATCAAAATTGCCTTGTTTGATATATTGTTCTACAGCCAATGTATCTTTTAAATCTAGTTCCTGCCGGTTGGGAGCAATTACATGATGATATTCCTGCAATATAGGGAGAACATTTTTCCCAACCAATCCTGTTCCTCCTGTAAATAATATTTTTTTCATTCCTTGATATCCTCAAAATGCAGTGTTGTATCCTGGGTTACTGTTTTTAAAAGTACACTCCCTGGTATGGAATCCAGATATTTAGGTGGAATACCATCACCGGGCCTTTTAATATCTAAATCTTCAGCAGTTAAAATATGTCCCGCAGGCAAATCTTTCGTAATTACGATGCTTTTACGCGCAGCTATCCGTGTATCATACTCATTTTTCACAGGAACTTTTTCACCATTTCCAAAAGCTTTTTCTACATTTCTAATACTTTGAACCATTTCTGACAGCTCTTTTATATTCAGTGATGCCTTGTGATCCGGGCCAGGCAAATCCTTAGAAATTGTCACATGTTTTTCTATAGTTAGGGCTCCGAGAGCCACAGCCATAATAGGGATCGTAATCCCAGGAGTATGATCAGAATATCCTACAGGCAGATGATAGAGCTGACTCATATTCTGCATTGCCTTCATATTAATATCTTCATATCTAGCTGGATAGTTTGATGTACAATGCATAAGGGTAATGTTGTCATTTCCAGACTCCTTAACCCATGTAATTGCATCGGTAATTTCTAGTTCATTGGCCATGCCAGTGGAGATAATAAGAGGCTTCCCCGTCCTGGCCACATACTGAAGGAGCCGTTTGTTTGTTAGATCTCCAGAAGAAAGTTTGTACCTTTTAACTGCTAACCTCTCAAGTAAATCTACAGAACCCTCATCAAAAGGAGTAGAAAGAAACTCTATATTATTTTTTTCACATACAGCTTTTAAATACGAAAAATCACCATCCGCCAACTCCAGTCTCTTCAACATATTAAACTGGGTTTCTGCTGCTCCCGTACTTGCTTTCTGATAACCAGCTTTACCCGCTGTTTTAGTTACTAGATGCTCTGTTCGGAAAGTTTGAAATTTTATGGCATCACAGCCTGTTTTAGCAACTTCCTCTATAAGTTTTTCTGCTAAACAGATGTCACCATTATGGTTTACGCCAGCTTCTGCAATAATAAATACTCCCATATTTAAACCTTTCATACTACATTATTAAACCAAGTCTATTGCCTGAATTAATGATTTCTGTACATAATCGAGCTCTTCGTCTGTTATATTTGTAGAACATGGCAAAGTTAATATTTTATTCCAGATTACATCAGAAACAGATAAACTTTCTGCCTTAAACGCATGCTTATATGGTATCTGTAAATGAACTGGCTTCCAAAAGCTCCTCGCTTCAATATTTTGTTGCCGTAAATATTGGCATATAGCTCTGGTTTTCTCTAAATTGCCATTATTCAATATAACACCCGAAAACCAGCACGCACTTTCCTGGTTTATTGGAGTTGGAAAAGGAGAAATACCCTTTAACTTTTCAAATTTTTTGTTATAAAATCTTCTGATTTCTTTTTTTCTATCCACAAATTCATCCAAGCGCTCTAATTGTGCACATCCTACAGCAGCCTGAATGTTTGTCATACGGTAATTGTAACCGACCATATCATGGTCGTATTCGGCCGTGACACGGGCAGTGGTTGATAAGTGCTTAAGACGTTTCATAAGCTGCTCATTATTTCCAACGATCATGCCGCCGCCCCCTGCTGTAACTGTTTTATTTCCGTTAAAAGAAAATACTGTCACATCAGCTAAATCACCAATTTCCTTCCCTTTATATACAGCTCCTAAAGCAGCAGCGGCATCAGCCACCACAGGTAGATGGTACTGTTTAGCTAGGCGTCTTATTTCATCCATATTAGGAATGTTTCCGAGTGTATACACGGGCATAATTGCTGCTACACGTTTTCCGGATTCTCTGTGGATGAGCGTGCCGTCTCTCCATATTGTCTTTGTCTGAAGTTCATCAGATAGCTGGCTGACATCTAATGTCCACGAATCAGGTTCGATATCCATAAGCCAAGGGATTCCTCCGCAGTGGGCAATGGCATTTGCAGTGGCAATGAAAGTAAATGATGGCATAATGACTAACTCATCATGCTTCACACCGCATCCTGTCAAGGCAAGATGGAGTCCCGTTGTACCTGACGAAGTAGCTACTGCATACCTTGCTCCACTTTTATCAGCTGCCATTTCTTCAATAAGATTTACAAACTCACCTACAGATGAGACAAAAGTGGTGTCAATACATTTATTTAAATATTTTCTCTCATTACCCGTCAGATTAGGAACTGCCAATGGTATCATTTTGCGCTCACCTCTTTACCATCAAAAATATAAGTCTTATACCAGTCAAATGTCTTTTCAATCCCTTCAGCTAATGATACTTTTCCTTTATAGCCAATACATGCAGCGGTTTTTTTCATACTGGGGCATCTCCTGGAAGGAGATCCAGGAGTTGCTGGCCTAGAATCAATTTCTATATTTTTCCCTGTCACTTTTAAGACAGTTTCAGCGACTTCCATTATAGACACTTCTGGAAATTCATTTCCGATATTATAGGCTTTGCCTGCACCTTTTTCTGATTCGGCTAACATTCTAATCATAGTAACCGCATCACTGATATAACAGAAGGTACGCTTATGCTCTACAGAAAAAACTTCCAACTTTTGGTCCTCTTTAGAAAAATATGCCTTTTTCAACAATTCTGGTATCACATGGGACATTCCCATTCTTGGCCCATAAAAATTGTGTGGGCGTATTATTGTGAATGGAAGGCCGCTTTGCTGCAGAACTGCTTCTCCATAAATCTTAGAGAGCATATAAGATGTACGAGGATGCTCAAGAGGAGTAATTGTCAATGGCGTTGATTCAGGAGTAGGAATTTCCATATTATAATACTGTAAGGTGCCTGCATAAATTTCACTTGTAGATGCAAATATAAAGCGCTTAAGATGGTTTTGCTGTTTTGCAAAGTGAATCATATGAAAAAGTAGCTGTACATTTTTTTCCAAAACATCATAAGGATGGTTTAATACATTTTGTACACCGATAATAGCGGCCAAATGATATATATAATCAAAATCTTTATCTAGATCCATAACATCTTTTTCCTGCATAAGATCTGCAGAAATAAAAGTTATTAAGGGATTTTCCTCCAATTCTTTTAAAAAGTTATCTTGTACTCCTCGGGAAAAATTATCCACCAGCACAATCTGATACCCCTTATCCAGAAGTTCTCTGGTAAGGTGATACCCTATAAACCCGGCTCCTCCGGTAATAAGTACTTTCATTTATATTCCTCCTGCTATCTGCCGATACTGGCAAAAACTATATTATCTAGATTTGTTATGTCCTTCCGCTGTTCCTGGGTTAAAACACAATTAGCGTCAAATATTAATACGTCCTGTCCTAAAACACAGTTCTTAAAATCAATAGACATATATTGTCTATGCTGCACTGTAAAAACAAGAGCATCATAGTCTGTAAACTCGGGTATGTCCTGAACCACTTTCATGTCCATCTCTGCCCAATATTCAACCAGAGGATCCTGGCAGACGATTTTTGTCCCCCGTTTCTTTGCTTCTTTTACAAATATTTCTGTGGGAGAGTAGCGCGTATCCCCGACATCCTGCCTGTAGCTTACCCCCAATATTAACAATCGTTTACCTTTTAAATTCCCACCCAGTAATTTTTCAATTTTATTAAGACTTACAAGGGGCATAGCATTGTTGGTCTGTACAGCTTTAGTACTAAAAGGAAAATCCATATTTTTTAAACCAAAAATTTCTTTTGCAGCTAAAGGTGCAAAGTAAGGATCTTTCGTTAAACAATATCCACCAACGCCAAATCCAGGCTGGCGCATATTTGAATGTGTGGGCCGCATCCTAATAGCATCGATAACTTCAAATAAATCTACCCCTACAGCCTCTGCAAAACGACCCCACTCTTCGATAAAAGCAATGTTAGCAGCCCTATAAGAATTTTCCAGTACTTTAGCTATCTCAGTAGCTGTTGTTTTACCAAGCCTGGTCAGGGGATAATTTTCAGTGCTGATGACTGTTTCCAAAAATGATTTGCATCTATCTGCAGACGCTTCATCAATACCGGAATATACCCTCCAGAAATTTACAATAGAATCAAAATAATTTTCTCCCGGCATCACTCTTTCATAAGAATGAGCAATAAAAATTTCAGTTTCTGGAATATCACGTTTTTTAAACTCTTCCTTTATGATAGGATATACAACCCTTTCACAGGTGCCAGGAGGAACAGTAGTTTCAATAATTAAAAGTGTCCCTGCTTTCATATAGCTTCCAAGAGTACCTATTGCTTTCTTGAAAAGTACTAAGTCCAAAATCGGCTCCTTGTCTGCTGTATACTTTACATCCAAATTAATATCTACAACTATGACATCCGCGAAAGAAAAAAATTCCGGATCCGTTGTAGCCCAAAGATTTCCGTTTTTGTAAGCTTCTTTTTGAGCCGTCTCCAGCTTTTTATCGTTATTTTCAAATGGGAATATGCCATCATTAATAGAGGCTGCTTTTTTATATCCAGCCTCATTTGGCACATCAACACCAATGACATTATATAGGGGGGATCCTTCAGAGTCTTTTGCATTTGCAATGGCCAATGCCATAGCGGATCCAACAAATCCCATACCCTGGACACAGACTATTTTCCTTTTTTTTCGAAATTCTTTTGGCAGCTCTTTCATTTTATAGCTCCTCCATTTAATTTTGATTAAATTCAATATTATAAAATGACTTTTTCAAGTCAATATTGTCATTTTTCAAAAATTGCTTTATAACGCCAATTATCTTAGGGGAAACGTTACCGTCCCCGTAAGGATTTACTGTGTCTTTGGAATATTTTTGAAATTCACTAGTCAGTGCTTTTTGGATTGTATAGTAAATCTCTTCTGTATGCGGTGTACAATTCAGTATATTTTTTGCTTGTATCCGCCCCCTTTGCCTATCCCCTATATTTACTGTGGGGACGCCAAATGACGGGGTTTCTATAATACCGCTTGATGAATTGCCAATAACAATAGAAGCATATTCAAGAGCAGTTAAATACCTAATCATTCCCAAACTATATACTGCAGTAGATTGTACTGTGTGTTCAGAGACGTATGTGTCGATCATGCGGTTTATATTCAGTCCCCCGCTGTCAGCATTTGCTTTTGTAAATACAATCCTCAAATCTGGAAATCGCTGTAATGCATCTAATAACTGCTGGAACTCACCCTGTGCCGAATTTGCCTCCAGAGTGACTGGATGAAAGGTTACAACAGCAAACTTTTCCCCCAATTTAAAATTTAAGCTTTCTTCCAATTCTTTCAGTGTAATGCGTTTCTGATTTTTAATATTTTCTAATCCTATGGCCCCCACATTAAAAACTCTGTCTGGACTTTCACCTAACTGTATGACTCGTTTTCTATAAGATTCACAGCTTGTAAAATGTAGATAGCTCATTTTCGATATAGCATGGCGGATACATTCATCAATCGCGCCTTCCGTAGTTTCACCTCCATGGAGATGAGAGATTGGTATTCTGTAGTTCATAGCTGCAATAGCAGCAGAAAGTAGTTCATAACGATCCCCTAGCAATATAACCATATCCGGGTGGCTTTTTTTATAATAGCTACTGAATCCTGTAATTGCTTTTGACATAGCGATATTAATCTCATCCGCCCCGTCTTTATCCTGCAGAATAGGGACTTTCTGGCTAATCAAGAATCCATCTTTTTCTATATCCAAATAAGTAAGTCCATATTTTTCGCTGAGGTGTGCACCTGTTACTGCTAGTAAAAGTTTCAACTCATTGTCATTATCAATGGCCTTAAGTAACGGATATAGTAAGTGGTATTCTGCCCTTGTCCCTGTCACTACACATATTCTTTTTTTCATTGTCAAATAACTCTGCTTTCTATCTTTTCTTTTGCCGGATTACCATATGCAGTCACGCCACAGCCGATATTTTTCAAAACAACACTGCCGGCTCCTATCATACAATAATTACCTATAACCACCTGTTGGAGTACCGTGCTTCCTGCCCCTACCATACTTTCTTTTCCAATCCTACTGCCGCCAAGAATAACTGCTCCTGGTGCTATATGGCTATTCTCCTCCACATAGACCTCATGTTCTATAATGGCACCCGTATTGATTGTAACAAAATCATCTAACTTGGCTTCTGCATTGATACAGGCATTCGCCAAAACAGTAATGCCATTACCTAAGATGGCACTAGAAGAAATATGGCAAGTTTTATGAATAACAGAAGGAAAATGAAAACCTATTTTACGATATTTATCTAATAAACTTCTTCTTAACTTTAAATTTCCCACAATGGTTACAATTGCAAGATGTACACCTTGTTTAAAAATTTTTTCTGCATCATCGTCCGTTCCTATGACAGGGATATCACAAATAAAAGTTCCTTTTGGGGTGAAACTATCTATAATCCCTATAATTTCAAATCTATCTGTATCCAAACTTTCAATAATAATTTTGCAATGCCCTCCGGCACCAATTAAAATAACCTGCTGTTTCATTTTGTCCTAAGCCTCAGTTCTAGTTTAATTTAAAAAAGCCGATATCTGTCTATCAGTACAGGCAGGAATGTCTTGCCGTTCCATATAAACTTTAAACCAATCCACCGTATATCCAACTGCCTGCCTTACATCCCAGGCCGGCCGCCACCCTAAATGCCCCTTGATTTTTGAGCAGTCCAGCTTCAAGAACCCAGCTTCATGGGGACCGCCGTCAGAACGGCTTTCCCAGGCCAGTCCATCCCCCCAGGCAGTGCAGAACATATCCACCAACTCCCCTGTGGTGACACAGCCGCAGTCATCCGGGCCGACGTTGTAAAATCCCGAAAATTTACTGTCCAGGAACTGTTTTTGCGCAATCATTAAGTAGGCAGCTAAAGGCTGTAATACACAGGCACTAATCAAAAATGAAGGATATGTTTTCAGGCTGCTTGGAGATGTAAGGGATGGATAATGTGATAAAACTTTTTTCTCGTCAATCTCGTCACAATATTGACTTGATTGACGAGAAAAGGGTATAATATGATAAAGATGAATTTTTAGATAAGGAGGCAGTATATGATTTTTCAGGAAAGTGAGACAATAGAATTAAAAGAAACTGTAGTAGATGATATTAAGAAAGAGATAATTGCCTTTGCAAACTGCGGGGGAGGGACTTTATATATCGGTGTCACAGACTGTGGTGAAGTGGTAGGTGTAAGCCATGTTGACGAAACTATGCTTCAGATTAGTAATATGGTAAGAGATGCCATTAAGCCGGATATTACAATGTTTATTCATTATAATGTGGTTTCTGAGGATGGACTGCAGATTATCCAGATAGACATACAGCGTGGGACAGAAAGGCCATATTATATTGCTAAAAAGGGACTGAGGCCAGAGGGGGTTTATGTCCGTCAAGGGACATCTTCTGTCCCGGCAACAGATGCGGCTATCCGCCGTATGATTAAGGAAACAGATGGGGATAGTTTCGAGGCAATGCGTTCTTTAGATCAGGAGCTGACCTTTCATGTGACCAGAAAAGAGTTTGAATGTAGGCAGATAGCTTTTGCAAAGCAGCAGATGCAGACATTAAAAATATTAAATTCGGATGGTATATATACCAATCTTGGCCTATTATTGTCAGAGCAATGTATACACACAATTAAAGTGGCAGTTTTTGAGGGGGAAGATCAAAATATATTCAAGGACCGCCGAGAATTTACTGGTTCACTGATGCAGCAGCTGAATGAAGTTTATGGTTATGTGGATATGCATAATCAAATCCGCGCCACTTTTGATAAGTTACTGCGTATTGATACCAGAGACTATCCAGAAATAGCTATTCGGGAGGCGCTGCTGAATTTATTGGTGCACCGTGACTATTCTTTCCGTGCAAGTGCATTGATAAGTATATATACAGATCGAATAGAATTTGTCTCTGTAGGAGGACTTCTGCCGGGCATCTCACTGGATGATATTATGATGGGAATTTCTGTGTGCCGGAACCAAAATTTAGCCAATGTTTTTTACCGGTTACAGCTAATTGAAGCCTATGGGACGGGTATGCGTAAAATCATGGGGGCGTACAAAAATTATAAAATGCAGCCATTGATTGAGAGCACCAGTAATGCTTTTAAAATTATTCTGCCAAATATAAACAGAGGTGAAGAGAAAGAAAAGAATAGTTTTTTAGATGATAGTGAAAATAAAGTACTGCAGTTTACAAAAAAGCATGGCAGTATCACGCGCAGTGATGCGGAAAAGCAGCTGGGAGTCAGTGCTTCTACCGCATCACGTGTATTAAAGCGCATTGCTGAAAAAGGATTACTATTGCAGCAGGGAAAAGGAAAAAGTACAAAATATATTATACCGATGTAATATTTTCATATATGGCGTTGAGTCTATAAGCTGCCCGAACTATAGAACAACTAAACTTACTGGGCGTGCTGGCGTTTAATTAAGCATATAACCCGCATTAAGGGGCGTCCTTTAGGGTATAAATTATGCTGCCGTCCTTTATCGTATTAAGCACAGTAATATCTTTAATCTTTAAAGGATCTTTTTCCAGAGGGGAGTCGTCAAGTATGACTAAATCTGCGCGCTTTCCTGTTTTGATACTCCCCTTACTGTTCTCCTCAAAATACTCGTAAGCTGCATTTAGGGTGACAGCCTTCAGGGCATCATAGACACTGATTTTTTGTTCATCTCCAATATGCGTGCCATTCCTGCTGATACGGTTCACAGCACACCAGACGGAGTGGAGCATATCTGGCTTTGTCACAGGCGTATCTTGATGGAAGTTTACTAAAACACCCCTGTCCATGGCATCTTTTACAGGACTGATATGGTTTCCCCGGCCTGGGCCAAAGTTTTTCAGGTGTACATCGCCCCAATACCAGACATGCCCGATAAAAATGGATGCAATCATATGGAGTTTATACGTCCGTGAGAGTTGGTCATTTTGGACTGTCTGGCAGTGAATCATAACCGGACGGAGATCTTCTGAGCTCCCGGTCTTGATGAGGGCCTTTTCATAAGCATTAAGGAATTGTTCACTGGCTGCATCCCCATTGCAGTGGGCAAGTAACTGTTGGCCTTCTGATATTGCCTGTTCCACAAACTGTTCCACTTGTTCATCCGGCATCCAGGGGTAGCCGCAGTAGTCAGGTTCACCGCCCAAATAGGGAGTTGACATCCATGCGGAACGGCCTTGTGGCGAACCATCCAAAACCAGCTTATAACCGCCAATTTTCAGGCGGTTTTTGTACTTTCTGTTTAAAGACTTATATTTCCCTATGATTTCACTGCCCCCATCGGACATCAAAGGATATGCAACAACATCTATTTTTAGTCTGTCAGCCAGGGACATGGCATGCAGTGTTTCTATATTGCTCTTTGAGGCAGCGCCCTCCTGTACGGTCGTGATGCCATTCTTAATATAAGTTTCCTGCATACCGGCCATGACTGCGCTTACATTAATTTTTACACGCCCCATGACAGCCTTTTGTACCAGGCTCATGCCAGTTTCCTCCAGGTAACCGCTGGGTTCCTTGCCATCAGGGAGACGGCCAATAACTCCCCCTTCCGGATTTGGCGTATTGGCATCTATATTCGCCAACTCCAGGGCTTTACTATTGGCACAGGCCAAATGGGCGGAGATATGAAGAATAAAAATAGGGATTTCTGTACTTACTTGATCCAGGATCTGCTTATCTGGATGTCCCTCCTCCCGTAAAAAATTATGGTCATAGCCAAATCCTATGACGCCCCCATTTTGTTTAATGTTTTTGGCGGCAATATACTGTTTTAATGCCTGTACAATTTCACCGTATGAAGTACAGTCACTAAGAGAGGCGCACAAGGCCAACTGTCCAGTCATACATATATGGCTGTGGGAATCGATAAAAGCAGGCATCATGCATTTTCCCTGTAAGTCAATATACTTTGCACGCGGCGAGGCCGCCTGCTTTATTTCTTCAAGTGTTCCCACAGCGTGGATAATTCCATCTTTAATAAAGACCGCTTCAGGTGCATTTAACATGGCCTGTGTACCATCAGCATCCTCCATCGTGATAATTTTGCCATTATAATAAATATCTTCCATAATATACACTCCATTCTGCCGCCTGAATGGCGGCATATAATGGGGGGAGCCTGGATTATTTCCAACTATATGTTTTACCGCCCCATGTTTTTGTCAGTTTCAAGATAACAAGATAAAGAATCACACATAATGTCAGTGCCCCTATAGCCGTATACATGCCGATTGTGCCTGACGCTAACGCTAAAATAATAAGATATACAGGAGTGCTGGCAATCATAATCAGATTGCAGGCTCCAAGCTCAACACTTGTGGATGTCCGAAAGCCAGGGTCGACAATTCTCACCAGGGCGATCCCGCTGGGCACGGTTCCTGTGCATGTACCATATAAACCTAAAGTACGTTCGAAATCATTGCTGCCCCCGAAACGCTGGCCAAAATAGAAGCAGACCACGAAAGTGATGATAGTAGTTATGGCAGAGACTAGCACGATAGGCATCAGCCATTGGCTGATAAGCCGGACAGAAACAGCCATAAAGGCACATACAACCAGATAATCAGCAGTCCAGCCGGTAATTTTGCTCTGGAGAGTATTATCCTGCAAAAAACCAATTTTCATTTTTTTCATGATCCATTTGACAATATATGCTGCATACATTCCGTTCATAAACATCATACTGCTCATAGATGTACCTAAAAAACCAGGTATCAGAGACAGGACTTTACTGATAGCAACTGCCAATACATAACAGATGCCAATCAATACAAAATGAAATGCCAGGGTTTCAATATTGCTGCTGCAGGTTGTATCTTTTACCATATAATCTGTCTGTTCCTCTTGGCGCAGATATCCCTTTAAAATTGTTTGATTTATGTTTCCGCAATTTTTGGCAATGCCACGCTTGATTCCCAGCTTAGCAGATGGAACCCCAACAAGAAATGCTGCGATAAACCCGATAGCAGCGAAAGTAACAGCCACAGTTGCAGCATGATCCCATCCATACTGTTCAAAAATTGCCCCATAGGCCGCTGATTGTCCTGGGCCTTGGCAAAAGGCAAACTGAATCAGCATCCCATACATACTATCCATACCCACGCTCTCTCCTGACAGTGCTACTGCAGCTGTGGCAGCAATAGGTGTCAGGGCATATAGAAGGCACCAGACCAGGCCGAGTCCCACTGCGCCCCGAATGGTATTTTTAGCGTTATTTGTCTCATTTTTAGGAGTAGTAGTTAATGTGATGGAAATAAATGAAACTGTAAACAGATGGTTGACTATGTCTGTAAACATATGAAAGTCTGTCCCTACATCGATGCCTATATTCAATGCAGCATTCATAAAAATAATACCGAGTATTCCAGCAATTACGCTGGCCGGTACAAGCATATTGCGTAAAAAACCAATTTTGGCCCTTAAAAGCACCCCTAACCCTAACATCACACTTGCCCACCCAAATGCCATCATAAAACTCATGCTTTTATCCTCCTGTAAAATCTATAGAACACATTTTAGTACTATTGTAAAAACCTATAGATGTGAAAACAAGTGAATGAAAGTGCAGGATGGGGCAGTCACATGAATTCATTCTTTTTCTGCATGCAGCAGCAGCCGCACAGTGTTTACATAATGCCTGAGTTTTCCCATAATGACGGCAGGCTCACTGATAACTACGTCAGGCCGGTTTTTCCAGATACAATCATAGAACCGGCAGAATAATGTAGATATAGAAGTACTGTTTATAATCAAAATGTTGTTTCTGTAGCTATCATTTTCCAGGCGAAGATAGCCTAGGCTGTCAGATAAAAATAGGCAGGGGTTGGTAATATACTTGAAATCTGTACTGAAGCCTTCCTCAACCAGCTTTAAATTCCCTGTATTTTTATGCTTTTGTACGAATAATTCCATAAACTCCATATAGCGCAGCCTCTGTTTTAATGAAAGTATAATTGGAATATTAAAAAAATCAAGTTCACCTGAAAGTGCCAAGTTATAAAAGGCCGAGGTATAAATCATAATAGATATGTGGCTGCCAGTATTAAGTAAATTCTGGGTGAGACTGTGGGCCTGGCGCATCAATGCCGCAGATCCAGTGTATTTGGATGGGATTTTAAGAAGCAGTTCTTCAAATAAATCGTCTGGAAGAAATATTTCAGTGGCATGGCCCAACAGCCAGCGGATATCGGTAGATATGATAGATTGTATATACTCATGGTTATTAAGCATATCACGAAAGGCCCTTTTTCTAAACACAAGCTGATCCACACTAAGCCTGGAATGAAGAGAAGCATAGATTTGAGATGCCGCCTCAGGGGAAGCATTCTTGGTATATGTGAACCATTGTCTGTCCAATCCCAGATGGACAGCACTGACATAAAAATCATTGTCCGCTGAAAAGATAAATTTCCCCGAGGCATAAGGGGCACTGTATAATGCGAAATCTAACTGGGACAGGCCCGTCAGCATGTGAATAAGAGAAATACAGTCATATACAATATCACGGCTATAAAACTCTGTCTCATCAATAGAAATAACCATAGAAAAATGTACTCCAGGCATAGCCTGGCGAAATGAAAAATGTCCTTGTTCAATACCTGATAGGAACAGACGGCTTTCATTCTGCAAAGCAAATAGATCAACTACAGCTATGAGATTCATTTCTTCCTGAGGATTCTGGGTTAATACTTGTAAAGAATGTACCAGTTCAATATCTGTTATAACCGGGAGAACCAATATTTCCTTTGCTCTAGGGGAACGTATTTCTTTATCTTTCGTATAAGCCTTTAGCAGCATATCAGCTAATTCTTCCTGCATATTATCAGTCTGCCCCAGGTGGTATTCTTTACATAATATATCTGCTACACAGGGCGGCTGATTTTGTAAAATGGCGTGTATAATTTGCCGGCACAGGGAATCAATACTTTTTTCTGACGGCAGAGCCTTTCCGCTGATCCATTTGCTGATATAAGAAACGTCATACTGCAAGGCCTCTGCCAGCACGGCGTTTTTAATCTCTGCTTTGTTCATTAATGCCTGCAGAACCTTGCCAAAATTCATTCCTGCATCTCCCTTCCTAATTACCTGAAACTTTACTCACCATAAATTTGATTTTCATATTTTTGTCAAGGGGTATATTCTCCATCCATTCAAATGTATAACATAAATCATTTCGTGACAGAAGTTTGTTCAATGTCGCAATCATATATTGCTCGATTTCCTGTGTTGTTTCGGGACAGTCATTTTTTACCAACTGTATCCGTATAGCCGTATAGCTTTCCTGAATAAACCTGATCTGGAATATATAGGGGCAATGTTCGGCAAGAGAATAAAAGGGTTGATATCCGACCCGGGTTCCATCAGCAAAAGTAAACCAGTCCGTCATTCTTCCACAGATCTTCTTAATGTACATGATCCCGTTTTCTTTCAATGTCTCCACCTGATCTCTGAGATCATAGTTTATTATTGGGAAGCGTCTTTGAAACAGGCTGGTGACAATAATCCTCCCATTGTCTGTATCTGTCCCGCTTTGTACTTCATCTAGATATACTGCATGGGTATCCCAGGTTATATAGTGTTTTTCTAAATTGCCGCACCTTGTATACGTAAATGCAGACACTTCCTCAGCGCCGTAAGAATCAAATAAGACATCCCCGAAATATTCAGTAATCATATTCCGTGACACGGAATCTAACTGTTCGGAAGTAGAGCAAATCAGCCTGGGTTTAAACATCGCTATGTTTTCTTTTTTAGCATACAAGATCATTTCAATTAAAATAGATTTGTTTGCATATAACAGCACAGGCTGATGATTATTCAGAGCCTGGACAAGAAACTGTGTGGTTTCAAGTGCAGAATATGTATATCTCTGCAATATGCCCAGTTTCTGTATAATAGAGTCCCTGGTATTCCTTTTGGTGTTTACTTTGATTGCCATTGTCCTGTCCAGAAAAGGGTTATACCCGTGGATACGCAGCAGACGGATCCAGGCTGCATTGGCTACGGCTTTCTCCCTTATCCCATATATGACTTTTATGGGGATTCCGGAAGAACCGCTTGTGCTGTTTATATAGTAATTGTCACTGTGTCCTTTGGCAATTTCAGAATCCATCCAGTCTTTTAATTCAATTTTAGTAAGGCGAGGAAATTTTTTCAAATCTTCCAGGCACTGTACATCTGCAGGCGTTAGGTTTGCTTCGTCAAATTTTTTTCGGTAAACAGGGATCTGATAGGCTTTCTTCATTATCTGTCCTATCTTTTTGTCTACATCCTGCATTAATTTTGTGGGATTTTTATATTCCCCATCTTTGGTGTATTTTGACAGTAAGTAAATATATTCCACTAACGTCCATGCATTACATAATACACCCTTTACTAATTTATTCATTTGGGGATCCCTCCTTGCCCTGGTTCATTTTATTTTGTCCAGCAATAATATCCAGGATCATAGTTTCCATGGAATATTGAGTCCTGAAATTAAAGTCTCTGCAAATTTTACCAGCATCTAATATAATACGAGTGAAATCTTCTTTTTTATTTTCTAAGTGGATGATTTTGCTATCTGAATGGCTGAGTTCTATAATACGACCTGCTATTTCTGCCATACTGGCCCCAAATCCCGAGGCCAGATTGTAAATCCCGGAAACATTTTCAGCCAAAAGGGCACTCTGAATTCCGTGGCAGGCGTCTTTTACATATATATAATCCCTGACAGCACAGCCTGTGCCAAACAAGGTAATATCTTGTCCAGACAATGCCTGACGGATAAAAACTGAGAAAGCATTTGTATCCTCCAATGAATCACTGACAACCTGGGAGAGGCGGAGGATTTTAATTTTTTGGCTGAATGTATGGTTATAGTATGTGCATAATTGTTCTTCCATCACCTTTTCAACGCCATAAAAGTTAATAGGTGTTAATGGATCTGTCTCGGCAAATTTATACGGTGTATGCGTCCCGTACACACATCTGCTAGAAATGGTCACAATATTCGTGATACCGGCCTTTTGGGCAGCTTGTATTACATTTTCCAAAACAGAGAGATTGTCCAGATAATGGTGCAGCCCAGAAGGTTCCCCGGCAGCTACTTTACGGGCCGCCAAATGTAGAACACAGTCGCAGCCTGCAAAATGGTGTGCAAGGTTCTGCACTGAATAATCCGTCTCCAGGTAATCAACCTGATCAACAGTTCCAAACTGGCCTTTGTTATCACTGCGGTATAAGGCAGTTATTTTGTGTCTGTCCTTCAAATACTCTGTGCAGTATTTCCCTAAAAATCCTTTTGCTCCCGTAATCGCTATTCTCTTCATTTCCTTACTCCTCGCTGTCGGTACATTTATATATAGAAAGAGCTTTACCACTGGTTTCTACACTGTCAATTTGCTCCAGCCTCTTTCCTTGTTCAGATATCAGGCCATCTATACAAGGATGATATTCGCCTAGTTCTACATAATAGACATTGTCGCACTCCAGAAGGCCCTCCAGGGCAGTTTCAAAACCAAAAAGTTTGTTGCGTTCATAATATAGAGGTGAACGGGCATACCAGTTTCCAAGTGAATCCATATTTAGGATCTCTGTGTTGTCTATGCCAAATACTCGCTCGGAGGCCGCTATAAAGTCCAGTGAATTATAAAAGTAAAAATTATCTGGGTGATCTTCAGCGTATTCCCGCAGAACATCTAGTTCTTCCACTTTGTCAGCTATGGAGGAACGGATAGCGGTACTTTTTCTCTGCAGTTGGTACTGATTTCCAAGCAGGCAAATACCTGATATAACGACAATAGTAAAGCCATACATGATTTTAATAAGGCCCTCCTTGCAGAAACTAGGAGTATGAGTATTTTTATCTACACAGGATTGGCCATACAAACTTAGAAAGCCTCCCGCACAAAACAGTGCCATAGATTCAATGATGCGCGGCATAATTCTTCCGAATAAAATAAGGAAAGCCGAACCACAGACCACATATAAGGGGAATAAACAAACTACTGTACAATTCAGCCAATTCTTATCTTTGGAGATTTGCACAGCCATCATAAAGAAAATAAATAATATACCTAAGGAGGTAAATAAGACCTCACCCTGGAAAAACTGTGAAAATATATCGTTAAATGAACTGATAACTTTTCCTATAAAGGGCATATTGTTTATCTTATCAGTGTATTCTTTTATCTTTATAAAGTTTTCAGTGGATATGCTGTCACTTACATCAAAAGTGCGCCCTGATAAGGCTTCATAATCGGGTTCGTCAATGCCAAGCTCAGTATAAAATTCCCAATTATCGTTATAATCAGGTATTCCTTCATAGTCAGTAACTTCCGCTCTGGCAACATTAAAATCAATATAATCTTTCATCAAATCTGAATTTACATTTAGCCAGATACAGATTCTTAGAATGGCGGAGATAAAAAGCAAGCCTGCTAAGAGCCACAGGAAATATTTACGCTGCTTATAATTTATTATAATTCCCACTAAAATAAGAATGATAATAACTGGCAGAGACATTAAAAAAACATATCTTCTAGTTAAATAGGACAGAAAGGAAAAAAACAAAAAAAGAAAACAATAAGGCCATATTTTATTTTTACTTGGACATGCCACTGTCCGCCCGTCCCCGGGGTCATGAATGGGGTTATCTTGGGTATGGTTATTTAAATGTTGATATTTATATATTAGTTCTATAATACAGGCAATAGCCGCCATTCCAAAAAAGGCCGATACAGTTGTGAACTGTGGCATAAGAATTTGTTTTTGGAATATAAGGGTAAAAATAACCAAATAAATAAATTGCCTTTTGATAAAGTCATACAGACTTTTTGAACGTTTCAAAAAAACATAGTTACAAAAACATACGCTTGAAAACATTCCCAATTCAAAAAACAATCCATACCATTCAATGTTCTCATTGATCCTATATAGTAAAGATAGGGCAGTGCTTAAAACAATATTCAGGAAAATAGCTTGATTGTTTGGATTTCCAGAATACCTCCCAGAAATAATCAAGCGCATACGGTAATCGTCATTTGTAGCAAATATTGGTTGGCCTAAAAGTATTAGTATTAAAAATACTAGTACATTAAATCCAATACAGCTCAGCAAAATGATACTTTTTTTATGCTTATGGAATATGTCCTCAGATTTTTTATAAATGTTTGTGTACAATTTTATTTCTCCTGATAAATCATATAGCCGCACTTTTCCATATAACCGTTTAGCCGGCGAACTTCCTCGCCAGTATCGTAATAATCCCGGCGGTAATCAATCTCATCTGTATTCCATTCCCGCATAGGTGTTCCGGGTTTTTGGCAAATGAATTCCAATGCAAAATTCCCTTTCCTGTATACGGGGTTCATTGCACTGGAAGGTGTAGATTCCAGAAGATTAACTGAAGCTTTAAGCAAATCAACTCCACAATAATATTTGATGAACTTCCACATATGGCATCCATCAAGTCTGGGGGCGGCCTCAATTAAATAAGGAATTCCTTCAACAACTTTCATTTGGAAATAAGCGGGGCCATTTGAGATAGAAAGGCGGGATGCTGTTCTGCGGGCCAGAGCGCAGGCCCTTTCGCATATATCCTTACAAAGTCCCGAAGGAAGTAAGTGTTTTTTGATAATTCCCCCTGGATATTCTGAGAAAGAGATTCTGTCAGAAACAATCGAAAAGCGCATATTTCCTTTTTCAAAAAATGCATTTACAGAGATTTCCCGCCCATCCAGGTATTTCTCAATAATAAGCTGTTTTTTTCTGGAATGGATGATGCTCTTATCGTAATTGTCTATTAATTCTTGTAAACTGCCAGCTTGGTACACGCCTCTTTGTCCCTGGGAATCTACAGGCTTCATAATGACAGGGAAGAAATTTATTTTTTCCAGATCTTCTTTTTGGCGTATGACAATGTAAGGGACATTTCCTTCAAATGTTTCACCCAGTGTTTTTCTCATATTATCTTTCGTATTGCATGTTAAGGCTGTGTTATAGGAGACAAAATGGGGAAGATGCAATAATTCGCAGACACGGGAAACTGTCGGCATGGCAATATCAGAGCCAACGGAATATATTAAATCTGCCTGTATATTTTCTGCATACTCTTTAACTTTTTCAATAGCTGTAATATTAATTTGTTGAAAGTAGTCTAATAATGGGATGCCCTTATCTGTATTTGTATAACTGCACCCATATACTATATATCCATTCTCTTTGCAGTATTCTATTAAGTCAATTTGTGCGTTTCCAGCACCTAATATTAATATTTTCCTCATGGCTCTGATTCACTTTCTTCTATATTAATAGTTTCTTTTACAATATACTGAGGTTCATTGTTTAATTTTAGATAAGCCCGTCCTACATATTCCCCCACAAATCCCAGAAAAATTAATTGGATCCCCAGAGACAGCAGTATGATAATCATTATGGAGGGCCATCCGGCCGAGAGTGATGGATCCATAAGCCTTCTTATAAAAACAATGGCGCCTCCCAATAAAGAGAGCGCAGATATACTGTAACCACAATAAGTAACCAAACGCAGCGGAAGTATGGAGAAACCAATATAATTGGCCCATAGGCCAAACAATTTTTTCAAGGTATAGCCGGAGTGGCCATACTTCCTCTCAAAATGTTTGACAGGGACGCTTTTAATATTACTTGTTGTTTTTAATATAATCCCAAGTAAGTATGGGTGTGGCCCGTCAAAATTGACTATATTATCCCTGACAAATTTTCGTACTATCCAGAAACTGGTACAATGAATCTCTTTGGGTTTATGCAGCAGTTTTTCAGCAGTCCAGTTATTAAACCCAGTTCCCAACTTTCTGAAAAGGGAGTGCTTCTTTTCAGGGTAAAAGCCATATACCACATCATACCCTCCATGAAATGCGTTGATCAATTTAGTCAATTGTGAGGGATGTGTCTGTAAGTCATCGTCCATAGAAATAAAACAATCACCCCGGGCATATTTCAGGCCGGCAATAATTGCACTGTGCTGTCCAAAGTTTTTAGAAAAATTGACTCCTTTGACATATGAGTAATTCTCAGATAATTCTTTGATTTTTTTCCACGTCTTGCCTTCATCAGGAGAACAGTCATTTACCAGTACAAATTCATATTTTTCTATTCCTGCTTTTTCTAACTCACTGACGGTTAAACTGACGACTTCTTCCAGCATTTTATCTGATTTATAGCAGGGAATAATAATCGAATAAAACATGCCTAATACCCTCGTATTCTTGTGAAAAATTCTTTTATCATTTCTGTGATATATATAATTTTATCCTCACCTAGTCCGTAGTACATAGGAAGACGCAGCAGGCGTTCGCTTTCCACCGTGGTATACTTGTCTGTCCCATGGAATTTCCCTAATCGCTTCCCCGCAGGGGAGGAGTGTAAGGGGATATAATGGAACACGGATTTAATATTTTTACCTTTCAGGAAATGGATCAGCTCTGACCGCTCATTTAGGTCTTTTACTTTAATGTAAAACATATGTGCATTGTGAGCACAGCCATCTGGTATAACCGGCAGTCCGATTATTCCTTTCTCGGAAAGCTCAGCAAGCAGCGAGTAGTATAAATTCCAGGATTCCATACGGTCATTATATATTTCATCTGCCTTGTCCAACTGTGCCCACAGATAAGCCGCATTTAATTCACTGGGTAAATAGGAAGAACCGGCCTCCACCCACGTATACTTATCTATCTCTCCCCGAAAGAACTGGCTTCGGTTGGTTCCCTTTTCACGAATAATTTCTGCCTTCATAATATTGCCGCTGTCTTTTATTAATAGAGCGCCGCCTTCCCCCATGCTGTAATTTTTAGTTTCGTGAAAGCTGTAGCAGCCATAATCTCCAAAGGTTCCCAGCGCTTGTCCTTTATATGTGGCCATCATAGCCTGTGCGGCATCTTCGATAACCATCAGATTATACTCTCTTGCGATATCACAAATTTTATCCATTTCACAGGCAACCCCTGCATAATGTACGGGAACAATGGCCCGGGTTTTGTGTGTGACAGCATCTTCGATGAGGTTTTCATCAATATTCATTGTATCTGGGCGGATATCTACAAAAATAACTTTAGCTCCCCTAAGCACAAAAGCATCTGCTGTAGAAACAAAGGTATATGAGGGCATGATTACCTCGTCGCCAGGACGGATATTTGCCAGGATTGCAGCTAATTCAGTGGCATGTGTACAGGAGGTAGTCAGCAAGGCTTTGGCAGTCCCTGTATTTTCCTCTATCCACTTAGAACACTTTTGGGTAAATTCCCCGTCCCCGCATATTTTATGAGAGCGGATAGCTTCTTCAATATATGTCATTTCTTTGCCAACAGTTGGCGGTACATTAAAACTAATCATCTCGTGTTCCTCACTTCTTTATTTTCGCTTTGGCAACAGTGATACTTCCTGTGGAGGAAAATATCATATGTGGCAAAACTATTACGTTATGGCAATATATACTGATGCCAGTAAATTTCAGCTTTTATCTATTTTTCATAAAATTTCCAAATCTCATAACCATCTATTTTGTCCACACATTCTGCTCTGGCGTCAGGGTAATAATGTTCTTTTAAATAGTTTAGTTTTAGATCAATATTACAATTGTCTACTACATACACATTTTCTTTTACCAACTGCGGCAATGGGTCTGCAAGATCATTCTTTTGTAAAAGATTTCCTATATCAGGAAAATTTGTAGTGATTCCTGCTAAATAAATAAAATTGTCATAATATCCTACGGGCAGTGACTCCCATGGACTCCATTCGTAAAAGAGTGTCTGGATTGTCGTACTAAAATCCAGGAAATAAAAATTACCTTTATGTTTCTTCATTTCTTTAAACAAATTGTCTGCTGGTTTGTTCTTATTGACAACTTTTCTGTATTTTCTGGCATCGTAGTCCCCAGAAGCGTCAAATGCATTTTGGATGTATGCTTTTCTTCCCTCAGGCGTTACTTTCTGCCAAGTTAAATCAGGAATGTATAAAATTCCGCCGATCATACATAAAAGCAGTGTGGATATCAAACATATTTTCGAAGACTCACAGTATCCTTCTGTTTGGGAATCACATGAAGACAGATGACCCCAAAAATAAATTCCACATATAAAAACGCCTAGCAAGACGGAATATTCGACTCTGTAAATACATCGTTCACGATACGCAAAATAAAACATGAGGACTGTGCCAATCCCTCCACTTGCCAGCATAGTCCACCATTTTGAGTAATTTAAAATAATTCCCCAAAATACAAGCAGCACACAGGCCAAAAACACGGGATATCCGCTGATCCCCCTTGCCTGCAGATATTGGAATAAATCTTCCCATGTCTTTTTCTGGCTTTGTTGATAATTTTGTATGATGCTGCCAACCTGCTGCATCTTTTCAAGGGTAAATACATTGTTGTCAGCGAAATTCCAGGTTTTTAACATATAATAATCATTCTCAGATACCCCTATTTTTTCTAATTCGTCTGCGTATGCATAGTAACCATAATCTGTATAATCAACAATCTGTGAACGGGCATTATCGTATGCATAGAAATAGCCATATGCCTCGTCATTATTGAATGTGTACCAGTTTAAATATTTACATCCAAAAGCCGCGCTGATTAAAAGAAACCCGTATAGCACGATAGTAGATATTTTAATGGCAGCAATTTTGGTAAAGCCTTCCCTTTTTATCAAAGCAACAAATTCAAAAGTCAGCCAAAGAATTATAAAACCTCCGGCAATATAAATGACAGAAAAACGAATCAAAGTTCCTGTCAGGCACAGAAGTCCCCCAAAAATAATTTTGCGCCATCTTTTTTGATGGAAAATCTCTTGTATGAAAAGGAAACTTCCGGCCATAACTGCAAGCATGGCTGTTTTTGTAAATTGGACTAAAATATATGCATCATTTATATAAAATAAAATCAGCATTACAGAGAGCAATATAGCCTTGGGACGCTCCATTCTCTCAAACAGCAAAAATGTAATGGTTGTGGAGGAAGCAAAAATAACTCCAAGCTGCAGCAAAAAGTACCAGCTAATTTGAGGAAACAGTCTGTAAAATGGCATTAGTACATAACCAATCAGGACGTTTACAAAAATCATCTGGGGATTCTGGCTTTCACCAAATGCGCCTGATAAAATAGAGGCCATAATAAAGTCATCAGAGACTTCATATTTAAGGTCACAGAATAAAAGTAGCAGGACAAAAAAGAAGAAATTGATTAATATAGAAATTCTAATATTGGAATGAAATATTCTTCTGAATTTGACCGGTATTAATGTAGGATGCATTAACTGTCCTCCTGCCGCTTAAATTGTATGGATTAAGTAAACTATCCATGATACTTGCCCCCGGGCAGATAGACACCTGGGTATCTATAAGGTATAATGACTTAATAGGCAGCTAAAGGGTTAATGTTTATTTGTGGTCTGGTTAATGGCGGATATAGAAACTTCATATTGCCAGGGGACGGGAAAACGGTATATAATAATAAATTAGTGATATAAGATCAAGCAGATATGAAATGCCCGCCTATATATTTTTAAATAGAAGAGGAAAATAATGAGGGACAGAAGATGGGGATAAAGAAATTTCTAACTGAAAGCAGGAATATAGAAAGGGACAGCTATCTCTGGAATATGGCTGGAGGGATGCTCATGGCCTTTCAGTCAGTCATTATGCTGATGATACTGACCAGGACAGTGGGACTTGTGGAGGCTGGTATTTTTACGATTGCCTATGCCAATGCGAACTTGTTTTTAACAATTGGTAAATATGGGATGCGCTATTTTCAAGTTTCAGATGTAAATGCCCAGTTTTCTTTTACAGAATATCTGTCCTCCAGGTGGATTACTTCAGCAGCCATGATTGCTGTATCTTTTGCTTACGTTCTGTATATTTCCGGCCAAAATGAATATACAGTGGAAAAAAGCCTGGTTATTATATGGATGTGTATTTTTAAAGTGGTGGACGTAGTGGAAGATGTATTCCATGGAATGTACCAGCAGAGAGGCAGGCTGGATATTGCATCTAAAGCAATGACACTGCGGATTACGCTGACTATAATTGTATTTGCTATAGGGGTCATTATCCTCCGAAATCAATTGGCCGCACTCATGATTGCCACGGTTTTTACTACAATTTTATTGGTTATATTTATAAAGTGGACATATTCCCCTTATAAAGCAGAAAAAAAACCCCTGGACAAGGGAAGGTTGATTTTGCTGTTGAAAAGCTGTTTTCCCTTGTTTGCAGGAGCATTTTTATCATTTTATATAGGCAATGCACCTAAATACGCAATTGACGCCATATTGTCTGATGAACTGCAGGCATGTTATGGTTTTATTGCAATGCCGGTTTTTGTAATTGGATTATTAAATAACTTCATTTTTAATCCTATGTTGTTCAAAATGTCATGTCTATGGGCGGAGCGGCAGATGCGCCCGTTTTTGAAAAGAATATTCATCCAGATAGGGATCATCGGGATGATAACAGGAGTATGTATTCTTGGGGCTTATATTCTTGGCGTCCCTGTTTTGTCTTTTATGTATAATACTGACTTAAGTCCCTATAAGTTGGAACTGCTTATTCTGCTGGTGGGAGGAGGCTTCCTGGGGTTATCAGGCCTTTTAAATGCAGTTATCACAATTATCCGTTTTCAGAAAACAATCGTATGGGGGTATGGCTTGGTGGCAGTACTTGCCTTTGTGTTGTCTGAAAGGATTGTCAGGAGCTATGAAATGATGGGGGCCGCTATTTTATATACGATTCTTATGGGACTGTTGTGTGTCTGTTTTTTAATTTTATTTACCGCAGGCATTCTGATAGAAGTGAAAAAGAGTCGTCAAGCAGAGGGCGCACAAAAGGGAATATATTAAGTGGGAGATATGTCAGATACAATTACATGCCAGCCTCTCATTTTATAATAATGGAAAATAGAAAGATACAAGACTATACACCTCCTTTATCTTATATTTTATGGGAAAAGTCTGCAGATATGCCAAAGATATATTTTATTCCCGCGAGCAACGAGCCAAGCGGACATGTTTACATGTCCATTTGGCTACTGCCGCGAGGGTCTGATACCCCGATGTTTGTACCGCTGCTAGTTTGATGCCCCGTATGTTTGCATTGGGGGCTTTGACGTAAGAAGAAAGATATGTTCTGATGCCAAACATAATAGATGGAATGCAGAAGGATATTGGCGGAGGTGAAATGGGATTTGGTTAGGCTTAGGTTTGAGCCTGTTAAATAGGGAGAGATTTATGCCAGGTTACATTATACATCTGTCAGTTGCAAAAAGATTTTTGGAATTGTTAAAAATGGGGGCAGGAGTAGAGTGGAGCCTTTCTGACAGAAATAGTTTTTATTTAGGTACGCTGCTGCCGGATGCCACAGATAATAAAATAGTGACTCATTTTAGGGATGTCTATAAAAGTAGTTGGGTGATAAGCGAACCAAATATAAAGGAATTTGATAAGAAATATACTAAAGAGTCATTTGTCCCTCCTTATATATCCGGGATGAACAATATAGACAAAGATCAGATTTTTTATATGGGGTACAGGCTGCATTTGTTTGTTGACCATGTGTTTTTTGTGAAATATCTGCCTGAATGGGTGAGTTTTTTGGGACAGGATAGGAGAGAAGCCAGGTTTAGGGAAGATCTAAGGTGGGGTTACTGTATGAAAAAGAATACCTGGATACCCGGAGATGAGTTTTTTACTGATAAATATTACTATGGAGATTTTACCATATTAAATCAAAAGCTGATTTCGGCATATAAGCTCAGGCTGGAATTTGACTGGGAAATAAGAGTACCCGAAACAGAAGAGTGTGCATTTATGGACAAAACCCGTCTGAGAAAAGAGCTTGGGCAATTTTTGCAAAAGGACGAAAGCGGGAAAATAGAACTAAAAGTTTTTGAGTACTGGGATATGATAGATATGATTGAAGAACTCGCAGTGGCATTTATAGAAGAATATCGGTGAGAGTATTTATATTATAAATCTGTAGATGAATTTTGGCAAGATGTATTATAGAGAGAATTTTTAAATTGCAGTAGTTTTTTGGAAAAGAGGACAAGAGAAATGAAGGGGAAAATAAATGAATTTAAAAATAGTTTTTTAGGGACGAAAGATACCCTGCTGCTTTTTATAAAAAGTAATAAAGCAGCTTTGGTAATAATGATTTCCGTAATTCTTTTGGGATACGGAAGTAAGGTGTTTTTATATACAAATCAGTTTGACACTATTATCATGCAGGAAAGGTACCTGGCAAATTTAAAATGGTGGGCTGGGATAGGACGTTTTTCATTAGTTATTATGAAATTGATATTTGAGAATGGATTTCTCAATAGTACCTATTCAAATTTCTTGGCTATTATTGCCTGGGCGGCCGCAATCAGTATATGGGGGGCGTTTTTATTCAGCAAAATGGATAACCTGGGAAAAAAGATAGAGTCAATTACATTTGTCATATTTTGTGTTTTATTTGCCACCACTCCAATTATGGCGGAACAGTTTAGCTTTACATTACAGAACTGGGAAGTGATGACAGGATTCTCAATAGTAGTAGCTGGTATTTGGTGTTTCCTTAAATATGTAGAGAGTAATAATTATTTCTTCCTTTTTGGAGCAGGGATTTTGACTGCCTGGTGTATTGGGTTATATCAATCTTTTATCAGCATCTTTGTTTTAGGTGTCTTGGCAAAGTTATTGTTAGAGGCTTGTATAAACATGAATCAGAGAGTGACTTGGAGATATGTATTTACACTTATCATAAAATTCATTCAAAGTATGATCTTGTCTTTAATATTCTATTTTATTTCAAATAGAATCGTTATACGTATTATGTCTGCCCAACCAGAAGCTTATCTGTCCGGAAATTTTAAATGGTTTGAACAAGGGGTTTATCAGTCTATAATTGAGATTCTGAAATATATAAAATCTCTGATATGGTCAAATGAAAACTATTATTCTTCGTATGTATATGGTTTTATTTTTCTTGCATTTTTATTATTTGCTTTTGCTTATAGTAACAAAATCTACAATTTTTTATTAAGATTAGCAATTATAGGCTCTCCCTTTTATTTTTCTGTATTATTCGGAGGGGCGGTCATGTATAGGATACAAATTGTGCTTCCTCTGACTGTTGCCATATGTGGGGCAGTTCTGATATACGATATGGGAAAGTTTTGTAAAAGAAGGATCTTAACTGTCCTTGGTACGGCAGTCCTGATTATCTTTGGATGTAGAAACAGCCAGATATTAAATCAGGCATTTTATACAGAATATATGCAGTATAATTATGACGTAAATATTTGTTATGATATTAATAATAAAATAGAAAAATATGCTGGAAATGGTTTGAAAAAGGTTGCTTTTATCGGGCGCAGAAATAAAAAAAGTATACTTCAAACTGGGATGTTTTACGAAAATATTGGTTCTAGTCTTTTTCAGATAGATTGGGCGGGTGACTTGAATAGATCAGAGAGAATTGTTTATTTAATGAATACCTTGGGGTTAGACTACCAGCCGCCTTCTGGTGAAGAATTCTGGAGAGCGTACGAGTACTGCCTGTCATCCAATTTAGAATCCTATCCAAAGGAGGATTGTGTTGGAATCTTAGACGATATTATAGTAGTTAAGCTGGATGTTAATTAGTTTTTGCTTCTGTGAGGATATATATTTGTTCAATAAGGTATACCCAAAGGGCACCCCCTAATACATGTCCTAAAGGGATGGGTGGACTCCGTCCATCAAGGTATGATTGGTAAAACCAATCCGTTATCGTTAGTTTGACAGAGAATTTCCAGGAGGAAGAAGGTTTATAATGAAAAATGTAAAAAAAGGAATATTTATTTTCCTAATGGCTATAGTAACAGCCTTGTTATGCAATATTTTGGCGTTTTTGATTCCTCATTCAGCCGTCCATCAAAACATTAAAGAATCGCTGCCTGTATTGCAGCAGGAAGGCCCATTGTTCCCAATTATAGGGGAGAAATACAGAAATTCTATTGCGGACAATAATACCGATGCGCTTATGCTTTTGATGGCTGACTATGACGGACAGCAGCATTCCGTTTTGGAAAAAAGCGTCGGAGGATTCTATACTACTTCCCAAAATACTAGTAATACAGGCTTATATTTTTTTGATATGTTTATTTCTTCTATGCAGGAGGACAATATAGAAACAGGAGTTAATTCATATTCAAGATATTGGCATGGATGGATGCTTCCTTTAAGGTTATTATTACTGTTTTGTAGTTATGAGGATATCAGATATATTAGTATGGTATTTATAATTGCCTTGTTAGTATATTACATTTATTTATTAAATCAGAAGGGGTTAAAGATGTATGCTGCATCTTACTTAGCAGCAAGTCTATTTATTCTGCCGATAACTGCAAGTGTAAGTTTTGAATACTCTTTTGTCTATTACGTAATCTTAATCCAAAATATTTTAATGATCAAATATTTTGGGTTTATAAAGGAGAAAATTGGGTTTGGCAACTATTTTTTAGTAACGGGATGTATTATCAGTTATTTTGACTTTTTAACGTATCCTATTGCGACTCTAGGTTTTTGTATGGCATCCTATTTAATATTGACAATGTACGGCACATTAGGCAGTGTTTATAGGAGCATAAAGGATGTCATATTATACTCTATAACGTGGGCCGTCGGATATTTTGGGATGTGGATTGCTAAATGGTTAATTGGAACATTAATACTTGGAAGCCATGTTTTTACAGAAGCTTTAGGGCAGCTTACTTTGAGAACTTCATCTACTGCTGGATTAGGTGAATTGGATCCAGAACACGTGATTACATTCCATGAAACGTTGGGACTTAATTTAGGAGTATTTAAAATCCGGGGATTTTTAGCAGTAGGCCTATGTCTGTTGTGTTACTTATTGTTTAATATCATAAAAACAAAGAAATATAATTATCTGAAACAGTATCCTCTTTCCTCTATTCCGTTTATTTTGGTATTCCTTATGCCTTTCGCATGGGCATTTGTTTTTAAAAATCATTTGTATTTACATTATAATTTCACATCAAATATTTTTGTTGTTTCTTTCCTTGCTGCCTTTTCGTATTTGTCCCTGCTTCTTTGTGCGCCCTCAATATCAAGTACAAAGCAAACATTTAAAAAATCAAAGGGAGTAGTGTGAAAATGAAAAATAAGTATTGTATATGAAATGTAAATAATCATATGATATATCGCATACATCTATTTCATATTGAATTGTTGATATTCAATAAGGCATACTTATTGGACTGCTGATATTCAATAAGGCATGCTTATTGAACTGCTAATGTTCAATAAGATATGTATTTTAAAGAAGGAATAAAAATATGTCAAAAGAAAAAATATCACTAGTAGTCCCCTGTTACAATGAGGAGGAGGTTCTTCCGTATTTTTATGAAGAGTTCTGCCAAGTGTCAGGCAGGCTGCCGGATTATGATTTTGAGGTGATTTTTATCAATGATGGATCCAGGGATAAAACCTTGGAAATAGTCAAATCTCTGGCAGGGAAGGATAATAGAGTAAAATATGTCTCTTTTTCCCGTAATTTTGGGAAAGAGGCGGCTATCTATGCAGGCTTCGAACATGCGGAAGGGGAATATGTTGCTATGATGGATGCCGATTTACAGGATCCCCCGTCCCTGCTCCCAGAGATGGTGAAAGCAATTAAAGAGGAAGGGTATGATTCTGCAGCCACCCGGAGAGTGACCAGGAAAGGAGAGCCGCCGGTCCGTTCTTTTTTTGCCAGAAGGTTCTACAGGCTCATGAACCGGATCTCTACCACTGAGATTATGGATGGCGCCAGGGATTACCGGCTTATGACGAGACAGTTCAAAGAGGCCGTTATGCAGATGAAAGAATATAACAGGTTTTCCAAGGGGATCTTTGGCTGGGTGGGATTTCAGACCAAATGGATTGAGTTCGAGAATGTGGAACGAAAGGCCGGGGAAACAAAATGGTCTTTCTGGAAGCTGCTTTTATATAGTATAGAAGGTATTATTGGATTTTCTACGGCGCCGTTGGCAATCGCATCAATTTTGGGTATTTTTGTATGCCTGGCGGCTTTTGCTTTTTTAATTATTATTTTGGTTAAGACAGTGTGTTTTGGGGATCCAGTGGCAGGCTGGCCTTCAATGACCTGCATAATTCTTATGCTCGGGGGAATCCAGCTGTTTTGTATGGGGATTTTGGGGATGTATCTGTCTAAAACCTATTTGGAGGCCAAGGGACGGCCTATCTATATATGTGGTGAGACAAATATAGACCACAAAAATTTGGCCCAAGGGCCGACACACAGTTCCATAAAATTAAAGGAAGCAAAAGATGGGGTAAAAGAAATTGAATATTAAAAAAGCAGGGAGAGGCCTGCTGTCAAACAAAAGATTGGTTATTTGCTGTCTGATCATAGGAAGTATTTTTGCAGGCACTCTTGTAATCGGCTGCCATATGTCCCAGAGTGACAGCCTGGGGGACAATTTGTGGCTGACAGCATTTGAGGTGGTTGTACTTATTCCATTTATGTCCTGTCTTGCAGCTTTAGTTCTGCTTTATTATGACAGGGTGTCCGGCTGGATGAGAAGATGCAGGGCGGAAATGCTTTTCAGCAGATATATGGATGGCAGCCGCAGATTTTTTTTATGTATATGGATCTTAATATTCCTTTTTTGGGTTCCCATGCTTATTTCTGCCTTTCCTGGAATCTATGACATTGACGGCGCCTACCAGATTATGTGGTTTAGGTCAGGAAAAATAAGCGCCCATCACCCAGTTTTGCACACGTATCTGCTGGGCATCTGTGTGGATTTTGGAAAATGGCTTTTTGGTTCAGATGAGGCGGGCCTTTTATGCTACTCCCTGTTTCAGATGCTGTGTATGTCCGCTGTATTTGCATACATCAATAAACAGATATGCGGGCGGATACCCAGAGTGCTGCAGTCTGCCTTGATTTTGTCATATATTTTGCTGCCATATTATGGGGTTCTTTCGATTACTACCACAAAGGATGTGCTGTTTGCCGGAATATTTGCAATTTGGGTTCTCAAAACATATGAATGTGTGACAGATAGGAAGAGCTTTTTTGGCAGTGGGAGGAGACAGGCGGCCTATGTGGGTATTATTTTCCTAATGTGCGCCCTGCGCAATACGGGATATTATATCTTCCTGTTTATGCTGTTTTTTTTCCTACTTATCTGCCGTAGTTATTGGAGGAACATATTATGTATTGGCCTGGCCACAGTTATATTGTGGGGTATATTTACAGGGCCCGTCTACAAAATACTGGGCGTAATCCCGGGAAGTGAGGCAGAGGCGTTAAGTGTCCCGATGCAGCAGCTTGCCAGGGTGATGGCTTACGATGGAGATACAGTTTCCAGCAAAGATAGGGAACTGATTATTCAGTATATACCTGACTACGAGAGATATACCCCCAGGGTATCAGACAGTGTAAAGGATCGGTTTAATGGAGAGGCATTCCAGCAGAACAAGGCGGAATTTATCAAGCTTTGGGCCAGGGTAGGAATGGAACATCCGATTGTGTATTTGGAGGCATTTCTTTCTACAAATATTGGATTCTGGTATCCCAACATGAGGCATCCGGACGAAGGGGCGTTTTTATCTTATATTGTCTATGACAATACAGAATACAAAGGAGAGTGGCCGGAGATAAAGCGTACAAGCTATGTTTCTTCTCTGTCGGAATTCTATAGAGATTTTACGCAGGAAGGGAAGTACCATGAAATACCAGGATTGTATGTGTTTTACAGTGCAGGCCTGATGTTCTGGATGATCTGCTTATGCCTGGGAATCTGTATTTATAAAAGAAATTATATGCTCCTTGTGCCGCTGAGTATTTTAGTGGGACTGTGGGGAACCCTGATGCTGTCGCCGGTGGTGGTTTTTAGGTACGCATATCCACTGTTTACGGCTTTCCCGGTCATGCTTTGTATTTGTGGGGAGAAGGCCGGTGCTGCCAGGTCAGGAGATTTGGAGGGGAGGCAGAAAGTTTAGATGAGATTCTGGAAAGAAAACCGGGAAAGATGCCTGGAATGTTTGGGACTGGCAGCCAGTATTGCTATTATCACATTACTTTTTTTAAATTCGTCAAGGCCTATGGAGCCTGTCCGCATGGGGGTGGCAGCGGTTCTTCTTTATGCCGGTGGGTGGAATCTTTATAAAAACAGAGGGGCAGGGAATAAAAGGATAGCCGCAGGGATTTGTATCTTGGCAGTAGCGCTGGCTCTGATGACTGTGGCGGGCAGTAAGATCCACATTGGGGACTGGAATTTTGAGAAGGCCAGAAAAAGTGACCTGTTTTGGATTGCATTATACAGCCTTGTTTTTTGTGTGATGATGGGAAACCTATTTCTGCTTACAGAAAGAGAGTCTGTGGGAAAATGGCTGGTTAGGCAGCGGGATTATACAAAAACAGAATTTTCTAAAGTATGGTTGGCAGCCAGTATTCTGCTGGCGATTTTTTGGATACCTGTTTTTACCATATATTTCCCCGGTATTGTGGCCGATGACAGTACAATTTCCATTGCCATGTTTTTTAAGGAAATGCCATGGGACAATCATTTTCCTGTTTTTTATTCGCTTATAGTGGGAGGGTTGGTGAAACTGGGCGGCCTCTTGGGAAACCATAATCTGGGGGTGGCTTTATATTCCGCAATACAGATGGTTATTATGGCGGCCGGATTGGGGTATTTCCTGGCATGGCTCTGGGAAAAAGGGGTGCACAGACTGTACGTATTTGGATCCGCCGCGTTTTTTGCGTCGGCGCCTCTGTTTGGGAATTATGCAATTGTCATGTGGAAAGATCCTGTATTCAGCCTGCTGCTCCTGCTTATGGTTTTATTTTTGTTTGACCATGTGGCTGAGAATAAAGAGGGATTTCTGAAGAAGAAAAATATTGTGAAATATATTTTGCTGTCCATCGGCATCTGTCTTATGAGAAATAATGGGATTTATATAGTGGCCCTTTTGGCAGTGGGGCTGATGGTTATTTACAGGAAGCATTGGAAAAGGGCTGCTATAGCTTGCTTTGTGGGAATCCTTATTTCCATGGTGGTTACAGGCCCTATCTATTCAAAAGTATTTTCTGCTGAGAATCTTTTTGTGGAATCCCTAGGCGTGCCTCTTCAGCAGATGGCCAGGGTTGTTGTGACAGGAGGGGAGATGACACAGGGACAGAGGGAATATATGGACTCCTTGCTTCCTATAGAGCAGTATCAGGAACTCTATAACCCTCATCTTATTGATCCAATTAAATGGGCGACAGATTTTGACAATGAGTTTTTGGAGAGCCATAAGGCAGAATTTTTTGAAACCTGGCTTCAAATGCTTGCCCCCAATTTTAAGGCTTATGTGGAGGCTTATTTGATGGAAACATTGAGTTTTTGGCGGATAGGCGAAGAGATTCCTTATGAGATGGCCAAGACAGATATCACAGAAAATACTTGGGGAATCTATTCCTACATGCCAGTAGAAAATATGACGGGATACCAGATTCTGGAGGAGATTAACCAGAAATATGATTTTATTCCCACAGCCTTACCAATCTGGGGTGTATTTATCTGTGGAGTATTCTGCCTGATGGGGGAGAAGAAGAGATATATCATCCCACTTGTTCCTTTTGCCGGGACATGGCTTACAATGATGGTGGCAACACCTACGGCGTTTGGACTGAGATATGTGTTTATCTATGCTATAGGGCTGCCCTTAATTGTGATTTATATGTGGCTTGCAGGCAGGAAGAAATTCCTTCCCAAAACTTGCATTCCAGAGGATATCTGTTAAAATAGAAACGTAACTTTATCCTAGCGTGTGCGAGAGGAAAGGGACGGTATAATTTAAGGAGGGAGATATGCATAAGCTAAAAAGAGTATCTGCCGTATTGCTGGCTCTGCTGCTGATGTGCAGTGCGGCGGGATGCGAGAAGAAAACAGAAGAACCAAAGAAGGAGAAACAAGAAGTAAAGACAGAAGAAAAAACTTCTGAGGCAGAGCCTGAGGAAGAGATGCCAGAGAACCAGAACCTTCTGACAGGACTTCCAGATCTGACAGAGGGTGCGGTGGGGAAACGGCCTGTGGCTGTCATGGTCAACAATGTGCAGGATGCACTGCCTCAGTATGGGGTGGCCAAGGCAGATATTATATATGAGATTCCTGTGGAGGGAGATGCCACCCGGTTTATGGCTATATATGCCGACTATACGGCTGTCCCGAAGATATGTGCAGTCAGGAGCTGCCGTTATTATTTTCCGGCTTTTTCACAGGGGTATGATGCTTTTTATGTAAACTGGGGGATTGATGAGAGTATGGATCATTATCTGGCGGCTTTGAATATGGATCAGTATGACGGTATCAATAATGCTGGGGGATTGTTCGGCAGAGATCAGGACAGGCTCAATGCAGGCTACTCATTGGAACATACAGGATATTTTGACGGCCCGCGGTTTGCCCAGGTAGTGCAGGCAGACGGCAGGAGGACAGATCTGGCCGATGACAAGAGAGGGACTGCATTCCAGTTTAATGGATTGGAAGAGCAGATTAAGCCGGAGGGCGAGGACTGCCGCACAGTAAATATTAACTTTGGAGCGGCTGTGGCAGGTTTTACATATGATGAGGCTACAAAGACCTATTTGAAGCAGTTTAATGGAAGTCCTCAGGTGGATGGGAGCACAAATACACAGCTTGGGTTCACAAATATATTTGTGTTGGAAACAACGATCTCTGTCCGCGATGAGGTAGGGCACAAGGAATTGGATTGGGATGGCGGGGAAGATGCCACAGGTTACTATGTTTCTAATGGAGGAGTACAGAAAATAACCTGGAGTAAGGATCCTGATAATGAGAATTCCTACCTGCGTTTTTATGGTTCCGACGGAAACGAGATTAAGGTCAACAGGGGGAAGAGTTATATTGCTGTCAATTACCCCGGGCAGAGCGAGTTTAAATAATAGGATATGTTTGATGATTTGCTGTATTAGTCCGGTAGTCCTGGTTCGTCATGTGCTTCATCCAAATCTGCCTGATCTGGTATTTAGGTTTTGCAGATTTGGAAGAAATGCACCACGCTGATTGGGACTGTCGGCTAGAAGCAGAAGGTATCAAACACGGCGTGGTTCTGACCGTTTCCCGGCTGAACTAATTCGCAGAGTATACTCATTGAACTACTAACGTTCAATGAGGTATCCTTATTGGAGTACTAACGTTCAATGGGGTATCCTTATTGAACTACTAACGTTCAATAAGATATACTTCAAGAAATGATGGAGAAGGAGGATATGCCCAGGTCGGCATATACACAATAATGCTTTTTAATTCCTACGATTTTATGTTATTTTTTCCGATTGTTATTGCAGTCTATTTTATAATTCCCAAAAAAGTACGTTATATATGGTTATTAATTACCAGCTACTATTTTTATATGGGATGGAATCCCCAGTATGCAATTTTGATAGCTATTTCTACAGTGATTACTTATTTCAGCGGAGTCCTTATAGACAGGTACAATCAGAGGGCAGGCAGTCCGCGACATACCTGGGGGGGGGTATAAAAAATGGGTGGTTGCCGGGAGTTTTGTCACAAATATTGGTATTTTAATATTCTTTAAATATTTTGATTTTCTATTAGGGAACTTCAATTCTATATTGTCGGCAGTTGGGATTACTGCAGTGGAGAAACCTTTTGATGTGATCCTTCCTGTTGGGATTTCTTTTTATACATTTCAGGCTTTAAGCTATACTATGGATGTTTACCGGGGAGATATAAAAGCAGAAAAAAATATACTGCGGTATGCACTCTTTGTTTCTTTTTTCCCACAGTTGGTGGCAGGGCCTATTGAGCGGTCTAAAAATCTATTAATACAGGTCAATGAAGTTGAAAAAATTAATGTCTGGGAATACAGCAGAATTGCCGAAGGCGGCATTTTGATGCTCTGGGGGATGTTCCAGAAGATGGTTATAGCGGACAGAGTGGCGATTGTTGTAGATCAGGTATATGATTCCTACTGGATGTATGGATCCATAGAGCTGATTTTGGCGACAGTTCTTTTTGCTGTGCAGATTTACTGTGATTTTGCCAGCTATTCACTGATTGCCATTGGAGCGGCTAAGGTCATGGGTTTTAGCTTGATGGAGAACTTTAATACACCTTATTTTGCACGGTCTGTACAGGAATTCTGGAAGAGGTGGCACATTTCATTGAGCACATGGTTCAGGGATTATCTCTATATACCACTGGGCGGGAACCGCTGTTCAAAGGCTAAAAAATACAGGAATGTTATGATTACCTTTTTAGTCAGCGGCCTGTGGCATGGAGCCAGCTGGAGCTTCATCACTTGGGGAGGTCTGCACGGATTTTACCAGATAGTTGGCGCGGTGCTAAAACCGTGGAAGGAAAAAATGATCGACAGGTTCCAGATTAAATCAAAAAGTTTTAGCTATAAATTGGGGCAGGTATTGGTTACATTCATCCTTGTTGATTTTGCATGGATCTTTTTTAGGATGAATTCTCT
>ERZ652168.98-NODE-98-length-40427-cov-20.9243_pt1 | contig 40427 bp, 37 predicted proteins | sample MGYA00514763_ERZ652168 | MGnify/ENA metagenome assembly ERZ652168
TATAAAATTTTCAATGTTCTTTCAATTTAGCCTTGACTTTTTATTTGCAGGCTATCTATGTATTCCTTACTTATAATCTTGCTTTTTAAAAGCAAATTTGTCAAGAGTAAAAATGGGTTACAAAGGGGACAGTCCCTTTTGCAAAAGGGACTGTCCCCTTTGTAACCCATTTTCAGTCTTTTAATACTTCTTCAACGTATCTTAGCCTTTCCTGAATTATTTTATACACAACTGATACTATTCCCCTCTCAACTCAAAGCCTTCCTAAAATAATTAACCCACAAATATTGAATAGAGACAGCACTCCCTTAATTATCTCAAGAAGAATCTCCCCTGCGCTGCTTATTTCCATATTACTACACAAATATACTAACAGCACTACAGCCAACAATACTCTGCCAATATAAACCATCATATTACCTCTTTTTTTGTACAGATTTTCTTTATATCTTTTTCTCTAAATGTAACTATAATGGATATTCCTGCTACAAACAGCAGTCCTGTGCCAGCCAGTATTTTTTCTCTTCCCCATAACATAAATATCCTGCCGTCTGCCCGGGCACTTAATACTTTTATATACTCTTCCCATGATATTATACCAGCTCCATATTGACGAAACGCTTTATCTAAACCTTTCTGAGTAATTGTACAGCTTAAAAATCCCATCCCCAGCATACAAATAACTAAAACAAGTAATATTGCCAAAGCAGGTTTTCTCATTTGTATTCTCCTTTTTTAATTTTATTATATGAGTATATATCTACTCATATAAAGATACCATATATTTAAACCCCTTACAATATACTCATAAATAAAATATCCTAATTATACGGGAGGGCAGATATATGGAAGATTTAGAATTTGGTACAATCAAATTGCATTTAGAAGAGTTAATGAAGGAACGGAATATTTCTATTAATAAATTATCCTTCCGCGCAGAAATGCAGAGGACGCAGCTTAAGAAATACTGCCGGAACGATGTTCAGCGTCTGGATATCTCCGTTTTATCACGCTTATGCTATGCCCTAAATTGCGACCTCCATGATCTGCTTGAATACATCCCCCCATCAACAGATTGATTTGCGTACAAACAAAAATCACTGTCCCCAGAGCCTATTTGCCCCAGAAACAGTGATTTAGACTGCGCAGCCAATATCATTCCAATGCTATACCCAAAAGGCCTCCCCTAGCTCACGCCCCCACGGACGGGCAGATTTCCTCCAACAAAATTATACTTATGGACTGCTAATGCTCGATCAGTATATTTTATTCCTTATATATCTTTGCTTTAATATATCACTTGATATTTTTTATTCATCTCAGGATCAGGCTCTACCTCAATGGCTATTAGTTTGCTAATCATTCCATGGCGGTATAAAGTTCTAGCTATAGAATATCCCATATAGTTCGCATGAGGCCAGTTATCCTCTGTTTTCCCATTACCTACAGGCACATGTAAAACCATCTCAGTTTTACCCTCCTGGTCTGCCGTCACAATCTGTCCAATCAAATCCTGATTTACTGCAATACAAACTTGAGGGTTAAGAGAACCCATATTTGATTCTTTGTATATCCGTTCCCCAATCATTGTATTCATAAGAACTATATACAAAACCAATGGGACGGCTAAAATTACTCGTGGATATTTCTGTGCCACATACAACATCGAACCCATAATAAATAAAAAGCCATAAAAGAAGATTCCAAAGGATACATCTGCCCTTTCTAAATAACCACTCCCTGACACCCCACAGAGCAATACTAAGAAAATAGCAACAGTCACTGCACATACCAAGGACCGTATCACTGTGCTGATATAGCGCTTGTCTATTTCCCCTTTATTTTTAGACCTGAGCCAAATTATCATTGCTGCTATAATTGAAATAAAAAATAAAAGGCATGTCATTCTATTAAGTCTAGGCAAATATCCAATTAAGGCTAAAATAGAATCCTTAATCTGAATACTGTCAGATGCAATATCTACACTCCGCTCTCCGCCAAACTCGAAGACTAGTGAAATCAGCCATAACATGATACTTGCAACTGAAAAAAGATTCTGTTTCAGGAACAAAAGAATATTTTTCCGCTTTTCCTTGAAATACACTATTAACCCAAGCAGCAAATCGTATCCCATATAGGCAATCAGGATAATTGTCTGAAATAAATTCGACAAAATAGCCAGATAAACTAACAAAATTAAGCCGCCTTTACGCAGAGGGTGTTCATTATCCCACCTTTCATTGATACCTGCTTTGCTGCCCATAAACCATAACACTATACTTGCGTTTATTAGATTTGGCAGCACATAATAAAAGTAGCATGTAACATTATCTGAAAAGAAAAGGTACGAATTATCGTTCCATTCCACTTTTAGGATGCTGAAATGAAACAGCAGGAAAGCAAGTGTAAAAACGAATGCCTGGGCCTCCGTGGCTCTAAACTTTGCCTGAATCCATCTGTAAAATACAAATAGATAAACTAATATAGCAATGCTAATCACAGCCCCATGGGTAACAGTCATGGACAGGATATAATCATGGACAAAAGGTTTAACCAAATATACTGCCACATAAGAAAGTATTGGCATAAAGGTTTCGGGAAATACACGGCAGGGATTCCAGTCACTCCATAGAGGAAAAGCCTGCCTTACATAGGATATATTGCTCCAATCATCCGAATCATAAATTACTAGGGGATGAATCTCTGTAAAAAAAACATATAAAAATGTAAACAGGCCTGCCCAAAACAGGACTTTATAATATTTCCTTCGATTATAAACAATCTTAGTATCTAATTTTTTTTCCACTTATAGCTACCCCGCATCCTCAATTTCCTACTTCAGTTTCAATAAACACCATACTGCCCTAAAATACACTCTAATACTCCCACCGCACAACCCTATTACTTCTATAATTATACGCTTATGATACAGTAACTTTGGCTAACTATCAATATTAATTTATGAAAGTCTTTGTAATCAGCTTAAGCTTTACAAAACATATATTATAAATGGAAATACAAACTTGCCTAATACATTTTTTAATTGTTCCAACATACAACAGCTATAACATTAAAAAAGAATTTTACCACAGCAGGATTCTCTCCCTTCGGCAGATCCCGTGAGCGATATAATTCCACTCCGCCACAAGTGCAATTCCGCACAGAGTGCTGTTTAATTACATGGGAAATCCAACGGAATTTCCTATATAATTAAAAAATCACCGTCCCCGGAGCCTTCTTACTCCAAAAACAGTGACTTAAACTGCGCGATCAGGGGTTCGAACCCTGGACACCCTGATTAAGAGTCAGGTGCTCTGCCAGCTGAGCTAATCGCGCACAATTTTTCTATTTTGCATTATCCTTAAGTGGTAACGCAAGTGATATTATATATTATGTGCCAAAAAAATACAAGGGATTTTTTACATTTTTTTAATTATTTTTAACATTTCTACATTTTTCTTATCCACAACCCCCGCTCTTATCCAATTTGGCCAACGAAATTAACTTTTCCGGACAGAATCCATCCCTTCGCCCGTGAGTACTCTCAAATGTATACTTCCCCAAAACCATGGTTTTATCCATATTTGTTTACTCTCCTCTTTCCACAAAAAAATTCAGGCTTGTATCTCCCTACATAACTTTGGGTGCAAAGGCCAAGTGAAATATTTGTCAGCGATTGTGCAAATGAATTTTCTTTGGCCTGTACACATGCTGCCAGGGAATTCTGCGAAATGAATTGCTATTTTCCCATTGGATTTTTGAGCACCTCCTACATATTGAACTGCTTAGATTACTTGGATATCTAGCTGGTGTAAGAAATGGGTTTCCGCTTAACACGGGGAAGCATAACAAATGGCTGTTGCACTATCTTGCAGAAAAAGAACGTGAAGAATTATCCGGGACTTATAAACTTGAAAATACAGACATGGCCTGGGATTCATTATATACAGCTATCTATTTATTTGAAAATGCCTTAAGTGAGGTCTGGGCTTCACTGTCATATACCCGCCCCAATTATTTAGAAAGGGCCCAGAAATATATTGAGGTATTAAAGGGACTGAAATAAATTGTGCATTTCGGCCAGTCCCCTCAGTTCACCTCTCCCGCTATCTGGTAAGCTTTCTTGCCCAGTTCCCATAATTAGCTTTTAAGAATGCAGGAACACATTTAAAAATCTGGTCAGCATTCAGACAGCATACGACTATTGCCGGGGAGGCCTTAACTACAAACGCCATCACAAAAGAAAGAGGAATCACAATACACCATATACTTATAATATCCATTTTTACAACAAACACTGCACTGCCGCCACCCCGGATAATCCCATTATTAGTAGGCATCTGGTAGGACATCCCTACAATGACAATGCTCAGGATAATAAGAAACGTGTCAGCCATATCTTTTGTGGACGCTGCCAGATCATAAAGGCTGAGGATCGGTATCCGTATACTAAACAGCAGGCATCCTGATATAACTCCTATAATAAGGAAAAGCTTTTGCATCGTCTTTGAATATTTCCTCACCAATACCATATCACCGGTTCCGATGGTCTTGCCAATTATGACAGAAGCGGCTGAAGCAGCCCCCACCGCCATAGATTTCACCATAAGGAATATTGTAGACGCCACACTGTTTGCAGCGATAGCCGCTGCAGCCATATGGCCTAGTATCACTGTCTGGAGCGCTGTATTTACCCCCCACAAGCCATTTACAAACAGCATAGGGGCCGTGATTTTAAAATAATCCTTAATTAAAACCCTGTCTGCCTGTAAGAAACTTCTGATTCTTAAGTGCAGGTTCGCCTCTCTCCTGGCAATATAGACAATTAACACTCCACATTCTATAATCCGCGCCGCCAGGGTCCCTATTGCCGCCCCTGATGCCCCCATCTCAGGAGCACCAAATTTCCCATAAATCAGGACATAATTAACTCCGCAGTTGATACAAAATGCCATAACTGACAGATAAAATGCAACCCTCACAACTTCCACACTCCGCAATGTGGCCAGCAAAATCTGAGTCACGGCAAAAAAGAAATATGTAAACCGGATAAGTGAAAGATACTCCACTCCCTGCCCAATAATTGCCTCATCCGTGGTAAAAATACTCATGGCCTGATAGGGGAAAAGGCTGATCAGGGCAAATAAAATAGCAGCCACTGCTATCGCAGACTGCATGGCTGTGGCAGCTATTTTTTTCATTGGCCCTAACTGTCTTTTTCCCCAGTACTGGCTGCAGAATATGACCAATCCATCACCCAGCGCCATAATAAGCTGTTGGTAAACAAATTGGATCTGGTTTACAGCAGCAACACCGGACAATGCTGTTTCACTATAAGTGCCTAACATAATATTGTCAGCCAGGTTCACACTTAGGGTCACAACATTCTGCAGAACCAGGACCACATAAATAGAAAAAAACTTTTTATAAAATAATTTACCTTCCGTATTGTACATTGTGTACTGCCTTTAAATTTATATATTCTTTTAATAAAAACTGGCCATTACTTAGGCAGCTTTTTATAGCTTATTGTTGTTCACTAATTACATCACACATATTTCCAAAAGTGATTATCTCTCATCATCAAACATAGAAACTCCCATTCCCCTATACATAAATTTTAACTGCTCAAATATTTTAATTGTCACCTTTTTTTACATACTTTTTAATTATTGTCTTTTTTAGAAAAAGGTAATTAAATGAATAAAAAGTAAAATTCATGTATTTTACTGTAGTATTCTAACATTCTTTAGTAAATGTCACAATACTACATCTGTTTTCTTTATTTTAACCTTTTCAAATTACACATTTTCTAATCCCACTGAGACTACGCCCCATAATATAAATCCAAAGCAAAAATCCTGATAGAAATATACCACATTTTATTTATTTTGTGCATAGATAAAAACCGCAGATATGCCATCCACTTAATTGTAATGTACACATCTACGGTTTACTCATATCAGATTACGGCCTATAGCCTGATCATATCATCCAGCGTCTCCTTTTTCAGAATCCCGCTGGCCGCCGCTGCTGGATTCCCTTCCCTAAAAAGGACAAAGGTGGGCACGATTTCCACCTCAAATTGCGCGGCCAATTTCTCACTGGCCTCAATATCAATTTGACATACCTTAACCTGGCCCTCATATTCTCCAGCAATCTCCTCGACAATATCCTCCATCATAGCACACTTCCCGCACCAAACAGCAAAAAATTCAACCAGCACAGGCAGGCTTGATTCAAGTACCTCCTTTTGGTAATTATCCTCCGTCACTCTGATTTTCATAGTAAACACCTGCATTTCTCACTAATTTCTATTTGCCGCAGCAGCCTCCATGATTAAGAATCTCACATACTTCATCAAAAGAACGCTTCAAACAAATTAATTTGCGGTTTAAATCCGGCTTACTATATAACTTACGGCAGATATAAATTTTCCACTTATTTCCCTTCATCACTTTTCCCATCTTCCAAACCATATCTCCTCAAAATCATATTATGATAAATATGAAGAAAGTGTGAATTAGGACGTAGCCTTTTTAATTTTGTTACGTCCTTAATTGTTATTTCCTTACCGCAATTAGTTTATTAATTGGATTACCTTTCGCGGAAAACTTTATTTCATACTCTGTCATAATATTATTCTGGTTTAAAATCTCATGATGATGCAAATCGTATGTATAATTCCCTAAAGTCCATCCTGCCTCTTTTATCTGCTCTAATGAAAAGTTGAATAACGCTGTATTATCTGTCTTAAATTCGATTTGTCCGCCGGGAACTAAAATCTTCTCATATCTTCTTAAAAAGTCTATAGAGGTCAGCCGTCTTTTAGCGTGACGTGCTTTTGGCCAAGGATCAGAGAAATTCAAATATATCTTCTCTACCTCATTGTTCGCAAAAACTTCATCAATGTTTCTGGCATCCATACAAATAAATCGTATATTCTGGAGTTCATTAAACCCGTCAGTATCATATCTCTCAACAGCTCTCAACAATACACTTGTATACCTCTCAATTCCTACGAAATTAATCTCCGGGTTCATTGCAGCCATATTTAATAGGAAGCTCCCCTTCCCCATCCCTATCTCAATATGCACAGGATTTATATTTCCAAATACCTGTCTCCAGCACCCCTTTTGTGCATCTGGCCTCTTAATAACTGCAGGGTGCACCTGAATTGTACTCTCTGCACGTGGAATATTTCTCAATCGCATAAGCAAAAACTCCTTTTTATTACTTCCCTCTTTGAAATAGTAATTTTTATTGGTATTTATGGTAAGTATAATACAGAACATATAAAAAGCAATCAAATCACTGCTTAAAATTCAATGACTTTTATAAAAAATATAATAACATGCAAACAGGTACAGGTCAAAGTTCATTTAGGTACAGGACTAAAGCTCATTTAGGACGTAGCATAATTAAAAAGGTTACGTCCCCAACTTGCTTTTTTTATAAAAAGGTGTATTATAAATACAGTTATAATCAATGATTAACAGGAGGCTTACCATGGATTCTATTGTAAAGAGATTATCGGAGATAGAAGCCGCCGCTGCAGCTATTGTGGACCATGCGGAAGGGCAGAAGGAGATTCTGGATAAGGAATATGAAGAGAAGCGCCGCAGGTTCGACGAGAAGCTGGAGGGGAAGACCCAGGCAAAGCTCCGCAGAATCCGGGATGAGCTTGAAAATAAAACGAAACAGATTCTAGCCAGCCAAAGCGGATCCAACAGTGCTTCTATTCAAGCACTGCAAAAGGAATATGAAGAAAAGCATACAACTTATGCCCAGGATATTCTGAGGCGGATGACAGAGGTATAATCTATGGGGAATCTACTTGTCTATAGCGGCATAGTGACCAAAATCCGCGCCATGGAAGCACGGCTTTTAAAACCCGCCAATTTTGAAGAAATTGCGAACCTTCACAGTGTGCCAGAGGTTGTTACTTATTTAAAAGAGAACTCCTCTTACTCTGATGTCCTGGAAGAAATTGATGAGGCCAGGCTTCACCGTGGAGATATTGAAAAACTTTTAGTGCAGTCCCTATACCGGGACTATACAAAAATATACCGTTTCTGCAGCCTGGAACAGAGGGAATTTTTGAAACTATATCTGAAGCGGTACGAAATTGACCTGATTAATTATTGTTTTCGGATCGTCATTAATCATTATGCTGAGCCATTTGATTTGAATTATAAAAAGCCTTTTTTTGACAGATATTCTCAAATATCAATCGAAAGGTTAATTACCTCACGCACTACAGATGAATTGGTAGACAATTTGAGAGATACCGAGTATTATGCTCCACTCAAAAAACTCAGAGATACCCAGTCCGTCACACTGTTTGACTATGATTTGACACTGGATTTATATTATTTCTCTGCCATTTGGAAAGAGCGGAAAAAAGTCCTGAAAAAGAAGGAACTTGAAATTTTCACACGGGATTGCGGGTCTAAAATTGACCTTCTGAACCTCCAATGGATTTACAGGGCCAAAAAATACTATAAAATGGCACCGGCAGATATCTATTCACTGCTGATACCTATCCACTATAAGATTTCTACAGACTTAATTAAGGAACTTGTAGAAGCCGCAAATACAGAAACATTTTTTAACACGCTGAAAAAAACCAGTTATATACGCCATTATGATTTCGGGCAAAAATTGACAATCGAACAGATGTATGCGGACTGTCTTTATCATTTATATACTGTTGACCGCCGCCGTAACCCCTATTCGATTGCTACTATAAATACGTATTTATTTTTAAAAGAAGAAGAGCTTAAAAAGCTGACGACTGCTCTGGAGTGTATACGCTACAGTCTCTCTCCCAGTGAAACGTTGGCATACATTGGAGGTAAGACTCAATGATTGTTAAAATGAAATTCATCAATATCTCCGGCCCCCGCAACGATATTGACCGTGTCACTGACCTTTATTTGTCACGGTATGAGATTCAATTGGAATCCGCCCTGTCTGAACTAAAGACAGTGGACAACTTAAGGCCTTTCGTGGAAATCAACCCTTACCGGGACGCCCTGAATAAAGCCGTTCAATTTGTGGGATATCTGCCAAATGCAGACGACATTGAGCCCGATACATCCCTGGGACTTGACGATATGTTTGAGGTCGTCCGCAAAGCAAACCATGACTACATGAGCCTTGAGGATAAAAAAGAGAATTTAAAGAGAAAAATAGAAGATTTGCGTAAGAAGCAGCAGATAATCGCCCCCTTCCGGCCCCTGGATTGTGAATTGTCAAAAATTTTACAGTATAAATATATCGATTATAGATTCGGGCGGATTGCAATAGAATATTATCACAAGATACAGAAATACTTGATGGATGACCTGGGCGCCATTTTTGTAGAAGGTGAGAGGGATGAAAGCTATGTATACGGGGCATATTTTGTATCTCCCGGTGAGTCCCAGAAAGTAGATGCTGTTTTCCGTTCTCTTCATTTTGAGAAAATAGAGCTGCCCCCGGAATTTTTAGGAACCCCTTCAGAGGAATACCGGAAGCTTGTAAAAGAAATATATCATTCCAGCCAGGATATTGAAGATTTAAATAAGGCCGCCGGGGAAATGCTTGCTGGCCGCGCGCCACAGCTCATTGCTTCTAAAAACCGCCTTGAAGAATTAGCAAACAATTTTGACGTCCGGAAAATGGCCGCACGCATGGAAGATAACAAGGAAGATTATTATATCTTATGCGGATGGATGGCTGAGGAAGACGTTGACAGGTTCCTTCTGGAAATCAGAGATGATGACAAGGTTTTTGTGGTGGTTGAGGATGATCACGACACCTATTTCGGGGAACCACCCACTAAACTGGAAAATCCCAAAATATTTAAACCTTTTGAGATGTTTATACAAATGTACGGCCTTCCTTCCCATGATGAGATGGATCCAACCGTATTTGTGGGCCTGACCTACTCTTTTATTTTTGGCGTCATGTTTGGCGATGTAGGGCAGGGCCTTCTGCTCCTGATTGGCGGCGGCCTCATATACCACTTTAAAAAGGCACCCCTTGCAGGGATTATTTCTACTGCTGGTATTTTTTCTGTCATCTTCGGATTTATGTTCGGCAGCATCTTTGGCTTCGAAGATATATTGCCCCCCTTGTGGCTCAGGCCCATTGAACATATGACGACGCTCCCGTTTATCGGAAAGCTGAACACAGTATTCATTGTAGCCTTGGCATTTGGCATGGCAGTTATACTTGTCGCCATGGTACTCCATATTGTCAATGCTGTCCGCTCACATGATACAGAAAATATATGGTTTGACTCAAACGGTGTGGCAGGATTTGTTTTCTATCTCTCCGTTGTTGCTACCATTGTACTGTTTATGACAGGCCACAAAACCCCAGGCGGAATCTTAATGGCCGTCATGTTCGGGATTCCACTTTTACTGATTTTATTTAAAGAACCTATAACAAAAAAAATACAGAAACGCGCAGATACAATGGAAGAAAGTGCCGGAATGTTTTTAGTCCAGGGGTTTTTCGAACTGTTTGAGACACTGTTAAGTTACTTCTCCAATACATTATCTTTTGTGCGTATCGGTGCTTTCGCAGTCAGCCACGCCGCCATTATGGAAGTTGTCCTGATTCTGGCCGGCGCAGAGTCAGGTTCCCCCAACTGGGCTGTCATTGTTTTCGGCAATCTCTTCGTCTGTGGTTTTGAAGGGCTGATTGTAGGCATTCAGGTGTTACGTCTGGAATATTATGAAATGTTCAGCCGGTTTTATAAAGGCAGCGGAAGAACATTCCAGCCATACACCAAAAAAAATAATAAGACCAAGAAAAGACAGGGAGGATCTAAATTATGACATTAGCAACCAAAATCATTTTAATAGCAGCTCTTATTTTGAGTATTATCATTCCATTCGGATATTACTTGATTGGCGAGAAAAACAAGAAACGTTATAAAAGAACTGTAGGCGTAAACGCTTTCTTCTTTTTTGGCGCATTTGCCATCGCTTCTGTGATGATGCTGGGAGGCGATGTACAAGCCGCTGAGGCAGCCGCTTCTTCCGCCTCCACCGCGACAGGGTTGGGTTATATAGCCGCTGCACTTGTTACTGGATTATCCTGTATTGGCGGCGGTATTGCCGTAGCCAGCGCTGCCAGCGCCGCTCTCGGGGCCATCAGCGAAGATTCCAGCGTACTCGGTAAATCACTTATTTTCGTAGGTCTTGCAGAAGGTGTTTGTCTTTACGGGTTAATCATCTCTTTCATGATCTTAGGTAAGCTATAAAATGAAAATGTATTTAATTAGTGATAACGTGGATACTTATACAGGAATGCGCCTTGCAGGAGTGGACGGCGTGGTTGTCCATGAACGCAACGAGCTTCATGAGGCGCTTAGAAAGGTGCTCCAAGACAAAACGATTGGAATTGTCCTCCTGACCGAAAAATTTGGCAGGGAATTTCCTGATATTATTGATGAGTTCCGATTGGAAAGAAAGATGCCTCTTCTAATAGAAATTCCTGACAGGCATGGAACCGGGCGGCAAAAGGATTTCATTACCTCTTACATTACTGAGGCTATTGGCCTGAAGCTATAACAATTGCCAATATACAAAATCAATGTCCCCGGTGCAGGCATACAGGGCATCAAACTAGCAGCGATGCAGGACATGGGGCATTAACCCCTGGCGGCAGTCGCCAAACAGATATGGAAACATGTCCCCTTGGCTCGTTGTCCGGGGAAATAAAAGGCGCCCGCAGAATTATAAGATATCCCTTCAGATAAGGCATATTCTGATGGGCACAGATAAACAACGTATAAGGATACCTAAAAGGGTATCCTGTAAATTTATGCCCCCTCGGGCAGTCCTGCCTTAAAACCGCAGAATTAAAGTATAAAAGGAGGTACCCCTCTTGACTCTGGAAGAAAAAATCTCACATTTACAGGCCCTCTCTATGGAAGAGGCCCGGGCCGAGGGAAATATGATCATTGACAATTATACAGACGCACTGGAAAAAGTATTGCAGGATCATAAAGAAGAGGCCATTCGCCAGTCAGAGACCCGTATAAAAGCAGAAACAATCAGCGCAAAACAGCAGTTAAACCAGGTCATGGCTAAATCCCAAATTGAATTAAAGCGGATGCAGGGAAAAGTGCAGCAGGAACTGAAGGATAAAGTTTTTGATGAAGTCCGCATACTTATCCAGGATTTTATGAAGACAGATGCCTATGAGGATTATCTTGTAAAGTGTATTCGCAAAGCGGTTGCCTTTGCCTCAGGGGATTCTATGACTATTTACATCAACCCCTCTGATGAAAACCGCATCCATGATTTAGAAGATGCCTCCGGGGTCAGGCTGACCATAAGTGCGGAAGATTTTACAGGGGGTATGCGTGCAGTTATACGCAGCAGAAATGTCCTGATTGATAATTCATTTAAAACGGCCCTGCAGAATGAATACGACAATTTCATGTTTTTAGGGGGTGACGGCATTGCTTAATACTGGAACAATATATGGAATTAACGGCCCTGTCATTTACCTGAAAGGCAACACGGGTTTCCGTATGTCAGAAATGGTATATGTGGGGAAGGAAAAGTTGGTTGGTGAGGTCATTTCCCTGGACAAAGATTTGACTACTATCCAAGTTTATGAAGAAACTACCGGGCTGCGGCCTGGTGAGGAAGTGGTGGCAACTGGGAATGCCGTATCCGTTATTCTCGCGCCGGGTATTCTGAACAATATTTTTGACGGTATTGAACGCCCTCTCGAAAAGATTGCCCAAGCTGGGGGAGCATTTATCACACGAGGTGTCAGCGTAGATTCTCTGGATACTAAAAAGAAATGGCAAACCCACATTACAGTTTCAAAGGGTGATTATCTGCATGGAGGGGATATTATAGCAGAAGTGCCCGAAACACATGCAATCCTCCATAAATGTATGGTGCCGCCTAATCTGGAAGGTACCGTTATAGAGGCTGCCGGAGATGGGGAATATACAATTGAGGAGACAATCGTAACTATTGAATTGCAGGATGGTACCCAGAAATCCTTAAGTATGGCACAGCGCTGGCCTATACGTGTGGCCCGCCCTACCCACCACCGTTTCCCGGCATCAACTCCACTGGTCACTGGCCAGCGTATCATAGATACTATGTTTCCCATTGCCAAAGGAGGCACTGCGGCAGTACCGGGAGGGTTCGGGACAGGAAAAACTATGACACAGCATCAGATAGCAAAATGGTCTGATGCAGATATTATTATATATATTGGCTGTGGGGAGCGCGGGAATGAAATGACACAGGTTCTGGAAGAGTTTGGAGAGCTTACAGACCCCAAGACAGGCAATCCCCTGATGGACCGCACTACGCTGATTGCAAATACATCTAACATGCCTGTTGCCGCCCGGGAGGCCAGCATTTATACAGGACTGACCCTGGCTGAATACTACCGGGACATGGGGTATGACGTAGCCATTATGGCCGACTCTACATCCCGCTGGGCAGAGGCACTCCGTGAATTGTCCGGACGCCTGGAGGAAATGCCCGCTGAAGAAGGTTTTCCGGCATATCTTGCCTCCCGTCTGTCTGCTTTTTATGAAAGGGCAGGCATGATGCACAACCTAAATGGAAGCGATGGTTCAGTCACAATTATCGGTGCTGTTTCACCCCAGGGCGGTGATTTTTCCGAACCCGTCACCCAGAATACCAAACGGTTTGTGCGCTGTTTCTGGGGACTCGATAAGAGCCTGGCTTATGCAAGGCATTTTCCTGCCATCCACTGGCTCACAAGCTACAGCGAATATTTAGGTGACTTATCACCCTGGTACCAGGACCATGTATCCCCTAAATTCGTAGATTACCGCAACCGCCTGATGGCTCTTTTAAACCAGGAGAGCAGCCTCCTGGAAATTGTAAAACTTATTGGAAGCGATGTCCTCCCCGATGACCAAAAGCTAGTTCTGGAAATTGCCCGGGTTATCCGTCTTGGTTTCCTGCAGCAAAATGCATTTCACAAGGATGATACCTGTGTATCCATGGAAAAACAATTCCTGATGATGGACACCATTTTGTATCTCTATAAGCAGGCCCGGGCCCTTGTGACAATGGGGCACCCCATGTCTGTCCTAAAGTCGGAAAATATATTTGACAGGGTCATCGCCATTAAATATGATGTTCCAAATGACCGGCTGGAAATGTTCGCACAATACAGACGTGACATAGATGCGTTTTATCAGCGCGTCCTGGAAAAGAATGCATAGGGAGGGAAAAAGCTTTATGTCAATAGAATATTTAGGCCTCAGCAGTATTAACGGCCCTCTGATTGCGCTGGAGGGCATTCAAGATGCCTTCTTTGATGAAATTGTTGAATTTGTTATCGATGGAACTGAACGGAAAATCGGCCGTATCGTGGAGATTTACGAGGATAAAGCTATTATACAAGTATTTGAAGGCACTGAAAATATGTCCCTCAAAAATACACATACCCGGCTGACCGGACATCCCATGGAAATTGCCCTCTCCCCTGATGTGCTGGGACGTACTTTCAATGGTATTGGGCAGCCTATAGACGGCCTGGGGCCTATTACATCTACATTAAAACGAGATGTAAACGGACTGCCCCTGAATCCAGTTATGCGTGAATACCCCAGGAACTATATCCGTACAGGTATATCTGCTATCGATGGCCTGACTACCTTGATACGGGGCCAGAAACTTCCTATTTTCTCAGGAAACGGACTGCCCCACGACCAGCTGGCGGCACAGATCGTAAAACAGGCATCCCTGGGCGAGAATTCGGATGAACAATTTGCCATTGTATTTGCGGCTATGGGCGTCAAACACGACGTGGCAGACTTCTTCAGGCGTACTTTTGAGGAGAGCGGCGTGGCAGACCATGTGGCCATGTTTCTTAACTTAGCCAATGACCCTGTTGTAGAACGTCTTATCACTCCGAAAGTGGCGCTCACTGTAGCAGAATATCTGGCTTTTGAACAGAACATGCACATACTTGTTATTCTGACCGACATGACCTCATTTGCGGAGGCAATGCGCGAGGTCTCCTCCTCCAAGGGCGAAATCCCCAGCCGTAAAGGTTTCCCCGGATATCTATACAGCGAGCTGGCAACAATATACGAACGTGCTGGTATCGTACAGGGGATCAACGGATCCGTAACACAGCTTCCTATTTTGACAATGCCCAATGATGACATTACTCATCCCATCCCCGATCTGACAGGCTATATCACTGAAGGGCAGATAGTGCTTGAACGGGAGCTGCACGGCCAGTCCATCTATCCTCCCATCAATATCCTCCCTTCCCTGTCCCGATTAATGAAGGACGGCATAGGGGCAGGGTACACAAGAGAGGATCACCAGGATCTGGCAAACCAGCTATTCTCAGCATATGCCAAAGTTGGGGATGCACGTAATCTTGCATCCGTAATTGGTGAAGATGAACTTTCGCCAATTGATAAAAAATATCTACAATTTGGAAAAGAATTTGAGATACGCTATATAGGGCAGGGGCCCGGTGAAAACCGCACTATGGAAGAAACCCTGGATTTAGGCTGGGAGCTTCTGGGCCTGCTTCCGCGGGAAGAATTAGACCGGGTAGATACCAAAATACTGGAAAAATACTATAGAGAAGGGTAGAGATAAAAACAAAGGGGGACAGTCCCTTTTGCTCTCCATTTTCAGACTTTTCAGAAAACTCACGAAAGGAGGAGGTTTCATGGATCCACGCACCTTTCCCACAAAAGGAAATCTTATGCTGGCCAAGAACTCACTTGCACTGGCCAAGCAAGGTTATGACCTAATGGATAAAAAAAGGAATATTCTGATAAGGGAACTCATGGATCTGATCGAGGAGGCCCGGGATATCCAGAATGAAATCGATACTACCTTCACCCATGCATATCAGTGCCTGCAGCGGGCCAACATTGAACATGGCATTAATATGGTAGCCCAGCTTGCTTACACAGTCCCCATAGAAAACTCTATCACGATTCAGACCCGGAGCATCATGGGAACCGAAATCCCCCATGTAAAATATAGTCCTGGAATCCAGTCTCCAACCTACTCTTTCAGCACTACAAAGGAGTCCATTGATCTTGCCACAGAGGCTTTCCATAAAGTTAAAGATCTGACAGTAAAGTTATCTATGGTAGAAAATGCAGCCTACCGCCTGGCCAGCAATATCAAAAAGACACAAAAGCGTGCCAATGCCCTGCAAAATATAACAATCCCCATGTACACTCAGCTTGTCTACAGCATCACAAATGCACTGGAGGAGAAAGAGAGGGAAGAGTTTACACGCTTAAAGGTCATCAAACGTATGAAGCAAAAAAAGAGGGCATAGGCCCTCTTTTTTTAATCACATCTCAATATATCATGGGCAACAGGTTCATAAAATCCCTTGCTGATACTCTGAAAATCTTGATACTTTCCCAAAAGCCACATAAGCTTTGTAACTGTTGACTCTATAGTCATATCATAAGCCTGGAGAAGCCGGTAACGGGACATCGCCTTTGACCCAACCTCGTACAGCCTTAGATCGCTTCCCTCAAGCATAACCTGGGTAGCAATGACAACAACGCACTCTCTTTTAAGCAGGTTATCAAGTTTCTCGAAGAAATTCCTCTCATCTGCAAATGGAAGCCCACCCGCCCCATAACTCTCAATAACAACCGCATCATAAGTAACCCCTATATAATCCAGAATGTCGGGCCTCATACCAGGAATCAATTTAAGAAGAAAAACCTTGGGGATCAGCCTGTGATAAAATGTAGGCTTTCCTCCTGTTCCCCGTATATCAACATATTTAATCACTCTGTCATTATCTATAAAAGCTAATATCGGATAATTAATACTGTCAAAAGCATTGTAACTTTTTGAACGTATCTTCCGTGCCCGGGTGCCCAGGATCACTTCTCCGTTAAATACAAGAAACACACCGCTTACATCCTCTTCACATGCAAACCTGAAGCTGTCTCTAAGATTTTTCCTTGCATCTGTTATTGTCATAACCAGGGGTTTCTGGGAACCAGTAATCACAACCGGCTTATTTGGATTCTGAATAAGGTAAGACAAGGCTGCGGCAGTATATGCCATTGTATCGGTCCCATGGGCAACTACAAACCCATCATATTGCTGGAAATTTGCCTCTATGGCCCTGACAATCATAAGCCAGTGCTCTGGCTGGATATTTGTACTGTCTACGTTCAGAAGCTCCAGAGTTTCTACCTGGCAGAAATCTGCAATCTCCGACATATAATCCAGCAACTCCTTCGAGGAAATTCCAGGCCGCAACCCCTCCTCTGTCTCTACAGATGCGATTGTCCCGCCTGTTAAAACAAGTAATATTTTTTTCATTTTATATCCCCTGAAAAATATCTGCTTTTAATCAACGGCAGCCAATGGTTATTTACTCAGCTCAGAAATCAGCTTGTCATCAGTCTTAGCATCCGGCGTTATTTTGTAGATTACTATATAAACAATAAAGGAAATAAACATAGCAACCAACCCCGAAGGCAAATCTAATGGAAGAGGTACAACATATTGGAATAAAAATCCCAGAACGGCTCCAATTAGAAAGGAGATAACCCCCGCCCACCGGATATTGGGATGCCTGTTTAAAAGTGCCATATTATACTTGTCCTTACTCCTGCCTATAATAAAATAATCTGCTAAAATAGGCGCACATAATGGAGGAGCCATAGAGCCCAATATATCAATAAACTTTGCAAAAAACAGTTGGTAAAAAGCAAATGCCCCAAGAATTGTTCCAATTGTTCCCGCTATAATAACTAATTTCTTTCTTGAAACATGGATCCCAAAAGAATTTAAGGATGGCCCTGTATAAAGTGCATTGCAATAAAGCTCACTGTTATCTGTGGTCCAAAGCGCAGTCGTCCATACAACTACACCTAATATGGCAACCACAATATTAACCCCCAGCATCCACAGCACATAATTAAAATCTCCAATATGGACCGTCCCGATATAACCCACAATATTTAGAATGGGGTTTGTAAGAATGAAACATGCCGCGGCACACCCAAAAACCGCCTTAACGCTTTTATTAAAGCGGAACAAGTCAACGCCCATAACAGCACCGGCAATCCAGCTTCCTACAACGGCTGTAACTGCATTCCCCAGGCCCAGTCCCCCAAGAGCGCTCGCTTCGTCAATAAAACTGCCCACACCTCCGCTCTGAAAGACGAAAATAACTCCTACCACAACTGCAACTATCAAAATCAGCGGTGCAAATATGTCAGAAACCTTCTCAATTGCTCCCATCCCCCTTACAGCAGTATATGTAAATACAATACCCCAGAATATACAGGAAATCACTACCTCCAGAGTAATAGGCGCCACGCCTGTCACCCCGAAATTAGCTGGATCAAGGACTATAATGCCTGAAGGATTTCCTATAAAAGCTCCCCATATATCCCCTATCATTCCAAGGATACTGGAAAACCATCCAAGAGTCAGCAGCGCCATAACTATCATCGGTATAGCACTTCCTTTATACCCATAAGAAAATCGGGACAGCAAAGAAAGGTTCAGCCCTGTTTTCTGTGCCACAATCCCGAGAAACGACGTAATAAGGTATAATGCCCCCATTCCCAGGATGATTGCCATAACTGCCTGAAACGGGGGAAGCCCGCCAGTCCCGCCGTATCCCCCCAGGGTCCCTCCAATAATCAAGCCTGTCACCGCATAGCCAAAACCAATCCACACCATAAATTGACTTTTTGTAGAACGTCTTGCAGTTACCGGTACAGGCTCTAACATAAATTCGCCATCTTCAAATTCCTTATTCAAGGCTTCACTCTGCATATTTTTTTCTTCCATATGGTCTCATTCCTTTCTGATAAGATATCACTCATCCATCCACTCTTCACAATCCATCCATCTAAAAGAATCCTGGTATGGCAATTCCATCACAAATTATTGTATTTTCTCACAATACGTGATGTATATCACATGTATATCACAGAAATACTTTATTGTCAATGATATCACTGATTTTTCAAAAAAAACAGTCAATACTCATAAAATTATCAGAATTTTTTTGTTAAATTTAGAGTACTACTTATTATTGCATATTTAAAATTATATATTTATAATTGTATATAACAAATTCATCGTCATCTCAAATCAATTTTATAAAAGAATCTAGTCACAAACAAACAGTTTCCAGCTACCTGTTCATACCAAACCACCGTTTTACGTCTGGGTTTTATAGTCTGGAAATAATTATGAAACAATCAGGTTGGCTGAGTCTGCCCCAGGAATATGAGGGACAAATACAGCCGTTTATGGATTAAAGGAGAATGATTATGCTGAATGAATTATGGAAAATGACTGCGCATCAGGTTAAAACAGGGAATTTTAATAAGGCCATTATTTCGATTGGCTCCTGCGAGGCACATGGCCAGCACATTGCGGAAGGCTGCGATACTCTAGTAGCTTACAAACTGTCCAAACAAATTGCAGACCGTGTAGAAGGGATGCTCGTACTTCCTCCCATCACTATTGGATATAGTGCCCACTATGACAGTTTTCCATTTTCACTGACTTTAAGTTATGATACAACTATTGCTGTTCTATACGACACTATAGAATCCGTAATCCGCAACGGAATACAGCACGTTTTTATTATGAACGGACATGATGGAAATATCGCCCCAATTGAGATTGCATCCAGAAAAATCAAAGAAAAATACCCGTCTGTCCAGATTGCTGCACTGACACAGTGGTGGGTCGCAGCAGGGAATCTTCTGCCCAAAGACACCTTTGAAGTCTGGGATGGACTAGGCCATGCAGGCGAAGGGGAGACATCTATAGCATATTATCTCTTCCCAGACTGGTGCGAACCAGAATATGCAACATGCGTAGTGCCAAACCTTCCTACTGAGGTGGAGATTAAATGGGACTTTTCTGAATTGACAAATACTGCCCAGACGGGAGACGCCACAAAGGGCACCGCAGAAAAAGGTAAAAAAATGAATGATGTGATTGTTGAACACGTGGTTAAAACCTTAGCAGAGCTCGATTCTACGAATTGGAAATATAAGCCGGCAAACTAACCCAGGTTCATATATGCAGGCAAAAAGGGATCCTGGATCTATAATAAATCTATTTTACAGGAGGTCGTAATCATATGATAGTAACTTCTAAAAATGGTGCTTCTGTAACCGACACAATTGCTGAACAGTTAAGGAATAACATCAATAACTGCGTCTACCAATACGAACATTTTATTACCGAGGCTGAAATCTCCTCACAATTCCAGGTAAGCAGGACTCCCGCACGGGAGGCACTGAACACGTTGTGCCAGGAAGGATTATTAGTCAAGATCCCCAGGAAAGGTTATACAATTAAAAAGCTTACGCTGGCCGAACTACAGCAGCTTTGCCAATACCGTTCTATACTAGAATGCGGGGCAGTAGAACATGCTATCAGATACGGCTCTGATTCAGAATTAGAGAGGATATCCGAGCTTGCAAATAAAAAGATTGATATGGACGATTCTAACTTTTATAATCAATACAATGATTTAAACTTTGAGTTTCATTTGTCCATTTCCCGGATTACAAAAAATACTTACCTGATTTCTGCTTTGGAAAACGTTATGAATCTACTGCGCCGGGATCTGTTAATTGACGGCCATTTAAATCTGGAGCTTGCCCTTAACACGCACATACAAATTGCAAACGCACTTAAAAAGCGGGATTTGGAGCAGGCACGGCGTATTACAGCAGATCAGATTGATTTTGTAGAAAAAAGGCTTTATTTACATTAGAGGGCAAAGTCCCATTGGTTGATTATAGTTCCATCCACTTGGGAGCCGATGCAAAGTATTTCCAGTATACAAAAGCATCCCCGCAGGACTCCGTGTATTAGGAAGTTCCCTGCGGGGATATTTTACTGTTCTCTTTCACAGCTTAACTTTTTGTTCTGATTTAGTCAAAGACCCCGATGCAGGCATATAAGGCATCAAACTAGCAAAGATGCAGGCATGGAGGTATTAGACCTGGGCGGCGGCCGCCAACTGACATATAAATTTGTCCCCTTGGCTCGCTGCTCACAGGAATACATCTTTGGCATCTCCTAAGATACAATCAGAATTCAAACACTGCAACTCCATAGGCGGGCAGAGGATATGCAAAAGAGTATTTTCTTCCGTCACATTCTTTCTTCTCTGGTTTATATATTGCCGGCTTTTCTTCTCCCTTTCCACCGTACTTGACATCATCCCCATCCAAAATCAGCTTATACTGCTTTCTCCTTGGTACGCCCACTCTGTAATCCGGGCGTTCCATAGGTGTAAAATTACATACAAACAGTAAATTCCTCTTGCCATCCCTGGAGTGCCTTACAAAGCTGAATATACTGCGGAATGTGTCATCCTTATTAATCCACTCAAAGCCTTCCTCTTCTGTATCCAGCTCAAACAAAGCCTTATTTTTCTTGTATAGATGAAGTAAGTCACGGTAAAATGCCTGAATCTGTCTGTGCGGCTCCTCAGCCAGAAGATACCAGTCCAGCTCCCTTTCCTCACTCCACTCTCTAAGCTGGGCAAACTCCTGCCCCATAAACAGCAGTTTTTTACCTGGATGGCCAATCATAAAGGCATATCCAACTTTTAGGTTGGCAAATTTATCAAATCCCAGTCCAGGCATTTTATTAACCATGGAGCACTTCAGATGCACGACCTCATCGTGGGAGAGTACTAGGATATAATTTTCACTGTATGCATATTCCATAGAAAAGGACATCTGATAATGTGCATTTTTCCTAAACAGAGGGTCAAGTTTCATATATTCTGTAAAGTCATGCATCCACCCCATATTCCACTTCAGGCTGAAACCCAGCCCGCCTTCCTCTGGATCCCCAGTAACCTTGGGCCACGCTGTAGATTCCTCTGCGATCATCACGGCGCCGTGGTTACGCCCCAGCACCACTGAATTCAAATGCTTGAAAAACGCAATCGCCTCCAGGTTCTGGTTCCCCCCATGTTTATTCGGAACCCACTGTCCATCCTGCTTTCCATAGTCCAGATAGAGCATAGATGCTACCGCATCCACACGCAGTCCGTCCACATGATAATGCTCAATCCAGAATAATGCATTGGCAATCAGAAAATTCTGCACTTCTGGTTTGCCATAATCAAATATCTTCGTTCCCCAGTCAGGATGCTCCCCTTTCTTGGGGTCCCCATACTCAAATGTAGGAGTCCCGTCAAAATCTGCCAAACCATGTGCATCCCTTGGAAAATGGGCAGGAACCCAGTCCAGTATAACACCGATTTTATTCCTGTGCAGATAATTAACAAGATACGCAAAGTCTTCAGGAGTTCCATATCTGGATGTGGGAGCATAATATCCTGTCACCTGATACCCCCAGGAGCCGTCAAATGGATGTTCTGCAATACCCATAAGCTCTACATGGGTATATCCCATATCCTTTACATAGTCCACAATAGACTTTGCAAACTCTCTATACGTGTAGAATCCTTCATCCTCCCTGCCAGGATGCCTCATCCAGGAACCCATATGGACTTCATAGATAGACATTGGATTATTCTTATTGTCCCATGTTTTACGTGCTTCCAACCACTCATGATCAGACCATGTTAAATGTGAAATATCTGTAACCCTGGACGCTGTTCCGGGACGCATCTCCGCATAATTGGCAAAGGGATCTGCCTTAAAGATTCTTTTTCCCTGCTCTGTCTCTATACAGAACTTATATAAATCTCCTTCCTTGACCCCTGGAATAAAACAGCTATAAATGCCTACAGGTTCCTGGCGCTCCATATAATCTGCCCCAAAATCCCATTCATTAAATTCTCCAATGACAGATACTCTTCTCGCATGAGGGGCCCACACCGCAAAGTAAACGCCTTCTTTCCCTTTTACTGTTGCCTTGTGGGCACCGAGCTTCTTATATATCTCATAATGTGTCCCCTGGCCAAACAGATACTGATCTAATTCCCCAATCTCATAGGACTGAACCTTTTTTTGCATGGTTTTTTTCCTTCCCATAAAGCTCACCTCACCGCTCATATTTTGTACATTACTTAACAGCTTTAGATAAATCTGCCCTAGGGCATACTCCGCTTCACAATCTTAGCTGTGGCCCACCCCAAAAAGTATGGGACAGTTTGTCCTTTAATATATGTTCAATTATACTTGATATGGCATAAAAAAGAAAGAAAAATCCGCCCACATAAGGGGAAAATCATCAGGCAATATTCGATAGTTTATATGCCTTACTAACTGGCCATCCAATCAGGCCGTAAGGATTAACAGAGTCAAAAACCCTGATGCAAACATATTGGGCATCCAATTAGCAAGGATGCAGGCATCGGGGTACTGACCCCTGGCGGCAGCCGCCAAATGGACATGTAAATATGTCCGCTTGGGTCGCTGCTGGAGGCAATAAAAAATACTCCTCTTCGGCAAAGGCCAGTATATATCAGCCCTCGCCAAAAAGGAGTTATATTTTAGATATTGAAATCTTTCTCTGACAAAATAATTCTGTCAGCATCATCCGTATTCTTTCCGAACACACGCTTTACAAGCTTCTTTGCAGATGCTTTCTGGGAATGCTCCATAGCTTCATCCATAACCTCTTTTACTTCAGCTACTGTAACCGCATGGTCTTCTCTCTGCAGGTTATCGATTCTGCTGTAAAGTGCCAAGATTCCCATTTCGTCAATACGATAGCCATTCTCCTGGGCATATGTCTGGCCAAAAGTAACCAATTCGTCATTAATAAATATTGGTACCTCAAGCCGGCTTGTAAACTTCCTGCGGAATTCCCTGTTAGAAGAAAGAAGTCTGTCTAAAGGCTTTCTCTGCTCTTCCAGTACAATCATCATTTCTCCCGTGTCACGCTCCATAGCCTTATTGATCCGTGCAACCGTTTTTTCATTTAACTTGCCAGCTTTCTCGATAATCAGGGCGCCGCCATACAACTTTGTAAATATATCACTTATTTTCTTCTTATTTAAAGAATCCCCTGTTACAATTGCAACCTTGCCCTGACGGATATTCCTTTGCTTTTGGATGGCTTTAACAACATCTACTGCAAGGACAGTCTTGCCATTCCCCTTATTTCCAATAATTAGGAGGTTCCCGGTTCTGGATGTGCCATTCCTGTTCGTACAATTCCTATCCTGTTCTAACACATCTACAAGCTGCTCACTCATACCTCTTACCGGCACAAAATAGGAAAACAATTTCTTCTGCTCTTCAGTCAGGCCAGCTCTTGTACCGATGCCGCTCTGTGTCTCCAAATCATACCGGCCATGTACTATAAATCCAGTGTCGGACATAGAAAGTGCATCAGAAATTTCATCTATTGGTATGGGTGCAGTTTTGCCCGTAGCAATCATTTTAGCTGTTTCTTTCCTACTCAGGGGTGTCGTGGCTGACAAAATATCCATGTTATCATCTTCATCTGGAATCTCTCTGTCATCAGGCTCGCTGCTATGTTCTGGATTTATGCGGAATTCCTCTTCAAAACTAGCCTCAATATCCTCCAGGTATTCCTCGCCCTCTTCTTGTGGGTACTCTTCATCATAGGCCTCTGTTACCCCGTCTGCAGAGTACTCCTCCTCTTCTCCAAAATCATCAGCAGTCTCGTAATCCTCCTCATACTCAGATTCAGCCTCTTCCTCATATTCCTCTTCATATTCAAATTCATCGGCTTCGTCGTAAGCTTCCTCATAATCAAGGCCAGGAGTTTCCTCATAATCTTCCTGATAATCTGGTTCTGCCACATCTTCATACCCAGCCTCGGCTTCCTCTACATAGGCTTCTTCATACTCAGGCCCGGCAACACCGCTGTAGTCCTCTCCAACCACATCTTCCTGCATATCCTCATAGGCAGATTCATCCTCTTCTAGCTCTCCCTCATAGGCAGGTTCATCCTCTTCTAACCCTTCCTCGTACTCTGCTTCAACCCCCGCCTCTAACTCTTCCTCATATTCAGGCTGGGCAGCCTCCTCGTATTCCTCTTCATACTCAGCTTCAAGATCCTCTCTATATTCTTCCTCATACCCAGCTTCAAGATCCTCTCTATACTCTTCCTCATACCCAGAATCCACAGCCTCTTCATACTCTTCTTCGTAAGCAGCATCAAAGGTTTCTTCGGGCACTGTCTCATAGCCTGGCTCCGCTGCATCCCCCTGAGCGTCCTCATACACAGGTTCATCCTCTTCTAACTCTTCCTCATACGCATCGGCTACCTCTTCATCTTCCATCACGTACGCAGGCTCAAAAACCTCCTCATAGGACGCCTCAGGAGCTTCTTCATAGGCAGGCCCATGGTCCTCAGAAAGCACCCTGCTATCTTGTTCTGCCAACTCCAAATTATCCTCCTGATGGTCTTCTGCCCCTTCCGTATGAACTTTCGCCGCAGGTATCTCAGCCTCACCTGCCTCTGTATCATCCAATAATTCATCAGGATTATCCAGATTAAACTGCTGGCTAATCCCGCCTATATCTTCACGGATCTCTTCAATCACATCTTCGATTTCAGGTTCTGGTTCCGGTTCAGCAACTGGCCCTTCCGGGAGAACGCCCTCGATTTCATCTATCATTCGCTGTATATCTGGCGGAAGAATCGGCTCAGCCTCCTTCTTCTCATCTGCCGTCTCTTCCACTTTCGCCGGCTCTCCCCAGCCTGCAAAAATATCTTCCATGCTGAGCTGGCCTTCTACCTGGTCATCCTCAGGCTGTTTTATACTTTCTTCCAAATTAACTTTCTCTTCACTTTCTTGATCTGCCTGTTGGATTTCAGATGATGCAGCCAAAGTCTCTCCTTCACCTGCCCCAAATATATCCGGATCCTCCAGAGCATCCATATCCTCTATAGAAATACCAGTTCCTTCGGCTGCGGCTTCCGCATGTCCAGATATATCTTCCTCTGCAGCAGATAGTTTTGCAATCCCAGCCACATCGGAGTCCATTAAATCACCCTTGTCACTCAACCCTGGCTCATGGCCATCCGTCTCCTCTAATGGCTCTGCACGCAGTTCCTCTAAATCTGCATCAAACGTAGCTCTTTTTTCAAGTTCCCCTGACAAGCCTTTTACCAGCTCCAAATCTACCACAGATTCAATCTCTTCAATAGCGGTTTCAAACTCAGAATCTTTCTCTGTCTCCTCATGGCCCGAATCTGTACTTTCTGCCTTTTCAGGTTCAGGGGCGCTCTCCGTATTCTTTGGCCGAAGAAGGCTCTGAAGAGCTTCCCCCAGCCTCATGGTGCTGGCTATTCCTTTTTGAGTAAGCTTTTGCACAATCTCATCATTCTGAATAGATTCCTCTGGTTCCTGTGCGGGAGTGTCTGCCTCTGGAGCTGTGTCTGTATGACCCTCCTCCTCATGCTCAGGTGCAGGAGTGTCTGCTTCTGCCGCCGGATCCTTCTGAAGCTGATACTGTGTTAGGTCTGGAATCTCCTCAGTCTCTGACTCTAATTTTTCATATCTATGGTCATATTTTTCCTGTTGGGATGGAGTTAATTGCTTGTACTGCATCTTAAGCTCCATAGCCTTGTAAACATACTTCCCTTCGCTGAACCATAAAATCAAATCATCGCATTCCTCAAGACATTCAGCCGTCATCCCCGCTTCCTGGTAAAGCTTAGCCAGTTCATAGGCCCACTCTTCAATATATTCCGCCTTTTTAAACTCCTCTAATGCCTCGATTTGCTGTTCTACAGGGGATCTGCGTGCCCTGAGAATTTTATATTTTAAAATATGCTGATTAGGATCTTTAGGCGCAACCTGTATGAAATCGTCATAGTAGTCAATAGCTTCATCTACATTGCCAGTCTTAAGGGCAAGCGCACACAGGCGATAAATAACCTTCCTGCTTCCTTCAGCACGATGATAAGCAATATTCAGAACATCATAACTCTTCTGGTAATCTCCATTTTTTTCATATATATCACTGACGTTTGTCAGCATAGTGGCATTTCTGACTCTTTTCCAGTCAATGGTATCCGCAGCCTCAGCCGCTTTACTGTATGCGCCTTTTTCCATAAGTTCAAGCATCTGTTCTGTCTTTAACTTATATTCATACTTATCCACTGCACTCACCTCGTTAAAATAATATTGTTCATACGCATATGCTACTTTATACGCACACAACCCATAATTCTGTCCTTAGTTTACCATAAGCACCCCACAATGTCAAAAAAATGCATCCTCAATTAACGTTGAAGATGCATTTTAATTTTTATTTAATTTTCTCATTCTATATATTTTATAAATCGGAGGAATCCTTCGATTTTTGTTCCTGTAAGACCTTTGCCATTTGTCAATTGATACTTCAGTCTGCTCACTAAGACTGGCTTACTAAACCTCCTGTCCTTCAATATAACAAATCTGCTTTTATCAAAATCCAATAATTTCATCTACTGGTATTCTTCCATAGCGCTTAGATAAACATCTTAGTTATTCATCCTATAACCTTTTAACTGCCGCAGTACCGGTTTTGATATTCCAGCTGTCTAATCAGCTATTCGCTCTATAACTATGTATATCTCCTATGAATTAATATTCCGTCCATGTTTCTTTACACATTTGTGGAAATTCTGATATATGTGATACTATATTCAATACGTCTGTAAATGCAAAATCTTTTGATTTTATCCAGTTTTCAAACTCTCCGATTAAATCCTTTTCATTCTTCTTTACTGGACTCTTTTATCTTAAGATGGCAAAGGCCTCTTGATCACAGGAACTTCCATCTACCGTACCACTAACATATTGAATTTTAACTGATATTGTACTGTCCATTGGACCTTTCCCTCCTTGACTAAATATTTTAATCCAATTGAACATCTTAGAATTATGTTCATTTAGATATATTCCTTGAGATTGTCTTTTAATTTGTCTATCTCTTTTGGATTGACTTTATAATAGCATATGAATTTTTATTTGTCAACTCATTTCCATTATTTTTTATAAATAAATATATAATTGTATTTTTTGTATATAATTATCAGATTATTGTATTTATCATACTGTATCTTAGATAGAAATCCATGGGGAATGAATATTCTTTCTCCCCGTGGAAGAATAGTGCCCCCTAATGCACGCCGTAATCCATACCTTGTAATATATGCCGTCAGGAAGAACATAAAAAGTCTATGCTACGATCTTCCCATCCTCGATTTGTATAACTTGGTCAGCCATCTGCGCAATCTCAGGATTATGGGTAATCATCACTATAGTCTGATGAAATTCCTTACTGGTCATTTTTAACAGGCCTATCACATCTTCACTAGTATTCCTGTCTAAGTTTCCTGTGGGTTCATCAGTAAACTGTACCCCTAGCCTCTTATGTCTTGAAAACAGGGTCTTTAACGGTATGTACATTTGTGTACTGTGTACACTTCTATTCAGAAAAAGGCAGGGCTTTTATACCCTGCCTTGATCTCCCTTAAATATTGTGAAAAATTTTCTTTTATCCTTTGATTGCTTTTATCCAACACACAAAAGTACTCTTTTTCTTTTTTGTTTCCGTAACAGAATCATAGAATTCTTTTTCTTGTAATTTGTAACTTGTAATGTACAATACTTCTTGCAATCGTTTAGCAAGCCTTTGGTTTTCTTCGTTATTAGGCAATTCAACGCTATGTTTTTTACTTCTATCGCAAAATCCTGAATACCATTGTGAAAGTCCTGAAAAACAATTTTCAAAATCATCCGCTTCTAAAATCGAAAGGCATTTAAGCATCAACGTATTTTTCCCTTTTTCATCTACATATTCCCAGGCTACTGTAAATATAGGCGTGCGGACGTTTTTTTAGACGCGCACACCTATGCTCCTTCTATAATCTAGAGGACTAAGTCCTCCGAGTGTTGATTTGATTCGGTCACTGCAATACCAGTGTATATAGGTATCAATTTCTTGGATGAAGTCATCGATACTGTAATCATCCCAATTGCGACCATAGAACATTTCAGTTTTTAGATGCCCGAAAAAGCCTTCACAGGCAGAATTATCCGGTGAAAAACCTTTTTTTGACATGGATCTTGTCAAGCCTGCCTCTGTGATATCTGTAAGCCACTTCTGATTGGGTTTGTCAGCATGGAAATCCCGATTTATAACATTCTCTACGGCTGGTGTTATTTCACCTTTATAAGAGTTATATTTTTGTCTGTGACGTTGTTTTACGATAAGTGATTCTTGTTTCATGATCCGACGAACGACTTTTTCAGACACAATAATCCCAGCCATTCGAAGTAATGTGTGTATTTTTCGATAACCGAATACATTGCGATTATCATGAAATAACTGTACGATTTTCTTTCGGAGTTCCAGATACTTATCCTTTGCGTGGATTGCTTTTTCCTGATAGTAATAGCTACTTTTGGCTAAATCAGGTTTTTTGCAGAGTGACGGCAGTGCATACTTATTCTTCAAGGCATCGATTATCACTGCCTTCTCCCGATTCGCGAGAGTTGTTTGATCGATGCCGGGGTCTTTTTTTAAAACGTTAATGGTTTCCTTGAGAATGTCTATTTCCATCTGCATATCAAACATTTGAGCCTTTAACGCATTAATATCCTCGGCTGATTCAATATCGGATGGATTGACCTCAACATTGGTAGCGGCCTTCTTCATGGATAAAAAATGTCCCTTCTTACGATATTCCCTAATCCATTTATATATTAGGGAAGGTGTATATCCAACTCCTTCTGCTACTAATTTTACAGACTCACCACCAATAATGCAACGCTTGATTATACATTGCTTTAACTCGTTTGGTGCTTGTTTCCAGTGCTTCTGATCTGGGACATCATAGTATTCCGGATACATATCTGGCCAATGATATAGCATCGGTGATGAAGGATATCCCAATGTTTTAATTACTTTGTTCGGCGATCCTATCGCCTTCAGCAATAACAGTGCTGTGGATATTTGTTCTTTTGTATACCTCATACATTACTAGGTGCTACATAGTCCAACTTTTTGTCCGCACGCCCGTTTCTTGGACTAGCTGAGCTGCCAACCTGAGACTTCGTCTGTACTCCATAGGACTCATATATCCCAATGATTTTTTTATTCTTAATTCATTATACCAAACAAGATAATTATTTAATATTTCTATGAAATCTGGGATGCTCACACCTGTCCAGTCAGTATTATAAAACATCTCATTTTTTATTCTTCCAAATACACCTTCACATGCAGAATTATCTGGTGAACAACCTTTTTTTGACATGGATCGTGTAAGTTCGGCCTTATCCATTCTCTCTATCCAACCAGGCCATCTATAGTGTACACCTCGATCACTGTGTATTATGGGCTTTTCTTCGGAGGAAAGTTGATTAATGGCATCATCTAACATTGTATTTACAAGAGCTGCATCTGGCGATATACCTATTTCCCATGTAACCAATAATCCATCGAAACAATCAACGATGGGGGATAAATACACTTTCCCTGCCGGAATTGCGAACTCCGTGATATCAGTCAACCATTTAATATTAGGTTTTTCCGCAAAGAAATTACGGTTTATCTCATTTGGAACAGCTGGTGACACTTCGCCAGCATATGAATTATATTTAGCTGTTTTCTTTACTTTTACAGATAAGTTTTCTTCCTTCATTATCCTACGAATGATTTTTTCAGAAATAGTGATACCTTCGCGCTTAAGTAATGCATGTATTCTGCGATAGCCATATCTATTTTTATTTTCAGCAAACAATTCCTTGATATGTATTCGCAGCGGTAAATAGTTATCTGGCTGAGATAAAACTTTTTCCTGATAATAGTAACTGCTTTTTGATATATTCAACTTTTCTAACAAGCACGGCAGTGAATATTTAGCCTTTAGGACATCGATTATCACTGCCTTCTCCTTGTTTCTTAGAGATGTCTGATCGATGCCGGGGTCTTTTTTTAGTACATTAATAGTTTCTTTCAGGATGTCTATTTCCATCTGCATTTCAAGCATTTGAGCTTTAAGTTCAGCAACTTCAGGCGATGGTTCAGTTGTGGAATCAGATTGTCTATATCCTTCTTTTAATTCTCCAGATGGAATGTTTTTTCTATTCATTAGACCTAATGTACCTTTCTTCAGATACTGCTTCCGACATTGATAAATACTGGATCTGCTGTAACCGATATCTTCTGATACATATTTTATACTCTCTCCATGTTCAAAGCAACGCTTAATTGCATCAAGTTTAACATCTAGTGGCGGATTTCTAGGATGCTCTGGAGAATTTGCAATGCGAGGTAATGGTTTGCGTTCTTTGGATGGCAAATTTTCGTCATCGGTCCAACTATACAACTGCCTTCTGGTTGGGTAACCCAAAATTCGTATTGTTTCAGAAACAGAATTAGTTTGATGAAATACTTTTAATGCAATAGACTTTTTCTCATATGAATACACAAAAAGGCTCCTTTCGAGAGCCCTATGGGAGTCCAGATTTTTGTCCGCACCCCCCTTCCGCTATAAACAGTTCAAAATCGCTTTCTCAACTCAAATCGTGTTAAATTTTCAAGGCATAAATAAAACCAGATATTTTATAACGTGCCTTTTGACACCCTAATCCTTATAAATAATTCTCTCATACCATTCTACATTATATACAGTTTTTGTGCAGCCTAAATAACAGCAGGTGGTACCCCTGGGCATTCCTTGTAGGACAAAGGGCGTCCGCCCATAAGGACATATGTTTACAGGCGCCCTTGGGTATATCAAAAAGGGATTGCTGCAAACCCCAAATTTCAAACAGGTTATGGAAGCGCCCAGCCTGACAGCACCATAATCTTATATGAAAAGGTTGATATGCAACAGTCCCCTCTAAATTCGTAAAATATTATAATCCTAACTAATTTCTGCCCCTGCCGGCATATCCTTTTCAGGAGTCATCAGTGCAAGATTTCCTTTTTCATCTTCTGCACAGAGAAGCATTCCTTCAGACAAAACACCTGCCAGTTTTGCCGGCTTTAGATTAACAAGAACCATTACTTTCTTGCCAACCATCTGCTCCGGCGTATAATGTGCTTTAATACCTGAGACAATCTGCTTAACCTGACTTCCTACCTTTACCTTAGAACAAAGCAGTTTCTTGGACTTTGGAACCGCCTCACAAGCGATAATTTCCCCTACCTGGAACTGCAGGGCGCCAAACTGGTCAAATGTTATTTCAGGCTTTGCCTCAATATCAATAGCATTCTCATCCTTTTCCTGCACAGGAGGATGCAGCTCTTCCACTTTCTTTAAGACCTCCTCCACATCCAGCCTCTGGAAAAGAATTTCTGGATGAGCAGTCACATGGCCTCCCCCAAGCTGCTCCAGAATCTTTTTGCTGGCAGACGGCATAAAGGGTTCAAGGAGCACGGCGCCGCTTGAAATACCCTGGATCAGGTTCCACAGCACAGTCTCCAGCCTGCCCTTTTGTGTTTCCTCCTTTGCAAGGACCCACGGCATCGTCTCATCAATATACTTGTTACACCTTTTAAATAAATTAAAAATCTCCGTGATTGCATCTGACACCCGCAGCCCATCCATTTTCTCCTCAACTGCCTTTGGAGTACCTTCAATAACTGCCTTTAAATCTCCATCTATCTCTTCAGCTATCCCCCTGTCTGAAACAGTTCCGCCAAAATATTTATTTGTCATGGATACTGTGCGGTTTACTAAATTTCCCAGGGTGTTAGCTAAATCTGAATTCATCCGTTCTACCATTAGCTCCCAAGAAATTATTCCGTCATTTTCAAAGGGCATCTCGTGGAGTACAAAATAACGCACCGCATCTACTCCAAAGAAGTCAACAAGTTCATCCGCATAGAGTACATTCCCCTTTGACTTACTCATCTTCCCATCCCCCTGCAAGAGCCATGGATGGCCAAATATCTGTTTTGGCAATGGCAGATCCAGAGCCATCAAAAATATAGGCCAGTAAATCGTATGGAAACGGATGATATCTTTTCCAATTAAATGTAAATCTGCAGGCCAATTCTTTTTAAACTGCTCTGTACTGTCCCCATCGCAGTCATATCCAATCCCTGTGATATAGTTTGTAAGTGCATCCAGCCATACATAGACTACATGCTTTGGGTCGAAATCAACAGGAATGCCCCACTTGAAAGATGTCCTGGACACACATAAATCCTGGAGGCCTGGAAGCAGAAAATTATTCATCATCTCGTTTTTTCGGGATACTGGCTGAATAAATTCGGGATGGGCATTAATATGATCAATCAGGCGGTCCGCATACTTACTCATTTTAAAGAAATAGGCCTCTTCCTTTGCAGGCTGGACTTCCCGCCCACAATCAGGGCATTTCCCATCAATTAACTGAGACTCTGTAAAAAAAGACTCACAGGGCGTACAATACATCCCCTCATAATGCCCCTTGTAAATATCCCCCTTATCATACAGCTTTTTAAAAATCTTTTGGACCTGTTTCTCATGTCCCACATCCGTTGTCCGGATAAACTTGTCATAGGAAGTATCCATCAGATCCCAAATCCCTCGTATCTGACGGGCCACATTATCAACAAATTCCTTCGCCGTAATGCCTGCCTCATCAGCCTTCTGCTCAATCTTCTGCCCGTGCTCATCAGTCCCAGTCTGAAAAAACACATCAAACCCCTGGCTCCGCTTGTACCGCGCAATCGCATCCGCAAGGACAATCTCATACGTATTGCCTATATGCGGCTTACCAGATGTATATGCGATTGCTGTGGTAATGTAATACTTTTGCTTTTCTGACATAATGCTCTCTCCTTTGTGGACGTAGCCTTTTACAAAAGGGATACGTCCTAAATTAACTTTTGACCTGTACCTAAATGAAGTTCTTCGTAACGATTTCTTATGCAATAAAAATACCCGTCTTCTTATTATAAGAAGACGGGTTAATTCCGTGTTACCACTTCTAGTTTGCCCTGCCCTCACAGACAGAACCTCAGTAAGTGCCGGCCAGCACTTCTTCGCTGTAAAGGGCGAACCCATTGCAGCCTTGCACAAATCCTAAACTCTGTGTTCGGTGCACCGCTCAGAAGCCATGTTCACCTACCCTCCATTCATCCCTCTCAGCTTAAAGCCTCTATCAGGCTAGTAGGATTTCTCTGTAAAATGTCATGCAGGCTACTCTCTTCATCACTGCGTTTTCTTTTTATCTTTGAAAAAGCGTAACACAGCATTTTGGGAATGTCAAGGCAGGGATTTTATATTTTTTAAAGGATGCTTTCATAAACTCTTAATCTTACCAACACATTTTTGTCACAAAAATAATTTATCTTATACTTATACAAAGCAGCAATGCTTTTTTACATAAATTTTTTTCATTCCTTTTCTCCGCCGGATGCATTTTGCTCCGGCTTTTTTAGCGCTTCTTGTTTCAAATTTGTTAGGTAATAAGCTAATCTAAACCAGCCATCCATTTACCTCGGCCATCTTTTCTCTCTTTCCGGTAATCTGGGAAAAGGGTTATGTGGCTCGCTTTGATACCAATATGCAACACTTGATAAATCATCCTGCCGTTCAAACATTCCATTATACCCTAAGCCGATCTGCTGAACAGTAACTTTGAGATCTTCTTCAAAAAAAATCGGATCCATTACATGCCATCTATAAAAACCTCTCATCGGCGGACAGTCATCATTATGATACGGGTTTTTTACTAAATCATTATGTCTGGAATAAAATGGATAGCCAAGAAATGGGGTTGTATACGTTTGCTCTATTGTCCGTCCTGCCTCTTGCGCAGCAAAGCTCCATGAACCACCAAAATAATCCTCCATTCCCGTACCACAAATTGTGGGATGTTCTCCATCCCCATCTATGTAAAACTTTACTTCTCCTTCTCCCCACCAATATCTCTGCAATGTGGACAACCCAATATATGTTCCAATATATTGACCTTGCCCTGTTATTTTATCTACAATTACGTAATCTTTTCCAAGCTCAGTCAGAGCTTGCCTTCTCCATTCTGCATGAAAATATGCCACATTCTCCGGAAGAAAATCGTACATTGTATAATCAATCTGATAGAAAAAATTCGGAATTATGTTCACATGTTGATTTTCCAAAGTAATAAGCGCCTTTTTTTGAAATGGCATCTGAATATAAGAATTTAATCCTCTGGAGGGAACAACTGTAATAAGACTAGAATTTACAAAGCACTCTTTTCCAAATCCGCAGCAAAAAAAATCCCCTAACGGAACTTCAACTGATGGTTCATTTTCTCCATCCCAATACATGCGGATTATCAAATCGCGTAATACAAAGCAGTCTCCCTCAGAAGTCTTATTATCTGTCGTTATCCATATATGATGAATAACACCCCTTCCATCAATTTCTCCTAGTACAACCTCGTCCCCCGGCCGGATGTTTTTCAAGCATGGACTTCCTTTCCTAGACTTACCAAGAGGGCTTGCTGCCATGCCTCCCTTTCCTTTCTCTCCGCTTCTATTTTCAGCATTGATAGCTCTGCTTTTCCCATGTGTCAAATAGGGAAGCATACCCACGTTTCCAGGAAGTATGGTTCTGCCCGTATTCTTTTCCTTCATAGCATGTTATCCTTTCGTTGCCCCCATTGTCATACCCGCTGTTACCCATTTGTTTAATGCAAAATAAATAAGAAGCGGAGGAAGAATTGAAATAGCAATTGCCGCAAACGTAGATCCCCAGTCCACATTTCCGAAGGCTCCTACATAATCTTTTAACCCCATTGCCACTGTTTTAGCAGAAGTTTCGCTGATGAACGTATTTGCAAAAATAAAATCATTCCATATCAGAATACTATACATAGATGCAATCGTAATCACCGTATTTCTTGCTAACGGAAAAACAATTTGAATAAATGTACGAAAGGGGGAGCAGCCATCTACAATTGACGCCTCAATCAATTCATTTGGTACAAATTCGTAAAAACTTACGAACATCATAACTGACAACGGTAATGCAAACCCTACTTGCGGTAATATCATTGAAAAACTGGTATTCAAAATTCCCATATCGCTGTAAAAAATAAATAGTGGAATCAATGTAATTTGAACTGGAACCATAATTCCAAATGTAAAAAACGAATAAATTGTTTTCGTTCCTCTTATTTTAAATTTAGACAATGCATAGCCTGCCGTTGCACTCAATGCAATGATTAAAATCAACGAAATCCCCGTCACCTTCAAACTGTTCCACATATACATTCCAATCTTTCCATCTGAAAGTACATTTACAAAATTCTCCATTGTAATACTCTTTGGAAATGCGAATGGTGCAGAAGATAACTCTACCGTTGGTTTTACACTTGCAATAAACAGCCAGATTACCGGATATACCTGAATAATTAAGAAGAGTATAATCAGTACCGAGAATACGATTTTTATTATTTTTTTCTTCATCGATTCCCTCTCCTTCCCTTTTGAATCCGTGCTTTTTCCAATCTCCTTGCTTCCTTTTCCTCTTTCGAATTAAATATTTTTCTCAAAGTATAAACAACCAATATACTTTCAATAATAATAAATACCGCCAGCGCACTTCCATAACCGTACTGGTTACTTGAAAACGCTTTTTTATACATGTAGGTAGACATCAGTTCACTTGCATTTCCCGGGCCGCCGCTCGTCAGCAGGAATGGAATATCAAATCCTCGTAACGCTCCTGTCAGACACATGGTTAATGTCAAAAGAATAATATCTTTAATTAACGGCATTTTAATTTTAAACAAAACTTGCATTTCGGATGCCCCATCCACTTTTGCAGCTTCATATACCGATGGATCTAAAGATACCAAAGCAGCATAGAAAATGACCATATACATGCCGGTAAAACGCCATCCCTCCGGAATAGAAACTGCAGTTAACACCGTGCTGACTTCCGCAAGCCATGACGTCACCATTTTGTCCAATCCAATCATCTGCAGAAACTGATTTAACAACCCCAAAGGTTCTGTAGAATAAATGCTTCTGAATAACTGTGTAATCGCAACTGTGGTTATAATACATGGAACATAATATAACGTTTTTACCAATGTCACATGTTTTGTCATATAGGTCAGTAAAATTGCAAAGAAAAGCCCTATTGCCAACTGCATAGAAACAACGATCACCAAATAGATTAAATTATTTAGAAATGTTGTATAAAATACTTTATCCTGAAACATTGTAATATAATTCTGAAATCCGACAAAGTGTTTTTCTCCTATCCCCCCCCCCACTCCATAAAACTTAAACGGATAGATTCTTCAATAGGATAAAATACCGCTAATATATAGAACAATAAACCTGGAAGCAAAAATGCCAAAAATGCTTTTTTATTTCTTATAACTCCCATCACGATCCCTTCTCTCTGTTTATATCCATTTGTTACGAGGTATGCCCTGTCACATTTCTATGCTCTACATACCTCGCCAGCCGCTTTGTACTTACTTTGTATACTCTCCTATGGAATTATCTACCAACACACAAAATTCATCTACTGACAGATCCCCGGATGCCAGCAGCAGCAAATTATCCTGCATAACTGTATTTGTATTGGAGTCAAGATATGTATCCCATGGCTTCAAAAAGTTTTCACCTGTAGCCTGCATATCCTCCTGAATTTTCAAATAAAGATCTGAATACTCTACATTTTCCGGCAGCTCTGTTCTAATTGGAGACATCTGCTGTTTTTCAGCATATAGCTTTCCATAGTTTTCAATGACATATAAAATAAAGTCCTTCGTCTTTTCATCAAAAGTTTCTGCATTAAATGCCATTCCAATTCCTGAATTTATGCAAAATTCATTTGCCGCCGTTGTCGCCCCATCTGCCATTGGAAGATAGAAGTAATCAATTTTTCCTTGTTCATATGCTTCTTCCATCGCTCCTATCTCCCAGTCCCCAATGTAATACATTGCTGATTTTCCATCCAGGAACATAGACTGCGCCGTAGCATAATCCGTAGCAGCAAACCCATCATTGAAATATTGCCCTATCTCTGCTACAAATTCCGCTGCTTTTCTTCCATTTTCACTATCCATTTTTGCTTTTCCATCCCGCAAATTAATAATAAAATCATTACCAGACTCCCTAAAAGGAAGCATCGCCAGATAACGCTGTACTGGCCATCTGTCTACACCATCTACAGAAATCGGTGTGATTCCATTTTCTTTTAGAGTTTTACATATATTTAACCACTCGTCCATTGTGGTCGGTGGCGTCAGGTTATACTGATCGAAAATTTCTTTATTGTACCATGTCATTTCTACATGGTATTCCAACGGAAGCGTATACATAGTACCATCAGTGAATTCCTGGTATTTCAATGCAATCGGATAAAAATCGTCATACTTGTTATTTTCTTCCAGGAATTTTTTAACATCTACCAACATTCCTGCGTCTACTAGTTCCTTACAATATGGGTCAGCGTCAATATCAATAATATCGGGCATATTGTTTCCTGCAATTAATGTTTTCAACTTCTGTAAATAAGAGGGCCTGTCCGCTGTTGTTTCAAATTCAAGTTTCCATTTTCCTCCCTTTTCCTTACTATACTCCTCAGCAATTTCATGCATTACCTGGTCTATAGCACCATCCACCGGTCTGGAAGTCATCCATGTAACCGTTGTTACTCCATCTTCTCCACCGGCAGCTTCTTTTTAATTCTTAGACCCACATCCCGCTGCCAATCCAGTTACCATAACCACTGCCAGTAAAATGCTCATTAATTTCTTTTTCATCCGTTTTCTCTCTCCTCTCTTGTTTTTACTACATAGTTGCTTAATTCCACCTCTCCTTGTACAACATAGATTCCTGCAAACCCACCTTTATGGTCATACATCCTGTTGGATAATACGATCTGATCATTGATATATACAAGGCAAATGTCATCCTCTCTGATTATTAACACATGATATCTATTTGTATTTGGAAGCTTTCTCTCCGTCTCTATCTGATAAGGCACATCTCCTTTAATTTGCCACTGATATGCTCCCCGTTCTGACCGTGGCCACATATCCCATGCTACAGTTCTCTTTTTCTGATTCATTCGCAGGAAATATCCTTTTTCCATTTTCTCATCAGAATGTAGAACAACGCCTAACTCATATGCCTGCTTCACAAAAATATCCATCTCTACAGAAAAGCAGTCTCTTGGTATCTCATAAAGTCCCGCTCCCAATGTTTCACTTGCAACAGAAATTCCATTTCTTATATTTTTTATATCACTGTTATAGCTCATTTCAGCTTTCTTTTCTAATGGAAAATTATAGAATTCTTTAATTCCTGAAATCACTTTCACCTGCAAAGTTCCATCTTCCGGATCCTGGATTAATTCATGGAACACCATTGTGCCTCCCCATTCCCATGGTCCAAAATCCCGGTTTTCATATTTACTTGCAATCCACCCAAAAGCAAACCTCCTTTTTCCATCTGAAGCAGTTTTAATCGCATAATCGGCTCTCGTATCAAAAACATCATCTTCCGGAATCATCCATGGCCCACTCGGAGTCTTTCCAATTCTATAGTGTGTCGTAAATTTATCCGAAAAGGTAGAAAATATCAAATACCAATATCCACCCATCTGAAACAGCTCGGGGCATTCCATTGTAATATACATTCCCGGTGCATAAAATGGTTCTTCATAAGTCCAGTTCATAAGGTCTTTTGACTTACACCGTGCTATACAGCCGCCCCGCAGCTCCCCTGCCCCCTTTATTCTTGACGCAAGAAGCATATCATAACACATTTCTTCTTCATTCCAATACACATACGGATCCCGCCAGTCAAATTCTTCGTATTTCACTCCATCCGATACGAACAAAAAATCTTCTACTGTACTCAAATGTTCCAAATCCGTTCCCACTGCCTGCATTACAGACTGCACACTTTTTCCGTTCATTTTAATGTCTGCATTATAAGCTGTATAAAACACATGATAAAGTCCATCTTTATCTTTTATCACCGAACCCGTATATGCATTCCTATTCGGTTTATCCGCTCCTCCTCTTTTAATTGACTCTCCTTTGTATTCAAGATTTACAAAGTCCCTTGTTGTTACAAGATGCCAGGTTGTCTCTTCTGCATATTCCTTGTCTTTAATTCTTGGATCATGCAAATAAAATCCATAATATACTCCCGCTTCGTAATATGGTATTAAATCTCCCACCCATGCATCTTTAGGTTTGTACAATAATTTTTTCATACTCTTCCTTTCCAAATTGCACATATTGCACTATTTATTTGCTCTATTTTGTATCTAAAACCCTATCATATGCACGACTATTTTTCAATATTATTTGTGCATCATTCTCTCTTTTCTATTTTTTAAACATAATAAAAACAGTTGTTTTATGCAATATTTATATTTTTTCGGTTAAATTTGTTGCATTTTATGCATTTTTATTTTGCACAATTTTATTCTTTCATTATATATAATAACGTGCTACAATAGTTATGGAGGTGAGGGCATGAAATGCAC
>ERZ652168.99-NODE-99-length-40199-cov-19.6211_pt1 | contig 40199 bp, 31 predicted proteins | sample MGYA00514763_ERZ652168 | MGnify/ENA metagenome assembly ERZ652168
CATTTTCATTATGTTTTGTGCCTGAGCGAAGCGAAAGGAATGGATATAATAATGAAAGGATTGATTGTAACAGGTGATGGGAAACTCAGGCTGGCTGCGGATGTCCCAATGCCGGAGCCGGATGACTATGAGGTGCTGACGAGAACACTGGCCTGTGGGATTTGTAATGGGACGGATCTGAAATTGATAGAAGGAGGCCTGCGGGGATTCACAGATTACCCAGCGGTGCTGGGGCATGAGTCTGTGGGGGAAGTGATAAAGGTGGGCAAAAAGGTCAGGAATTACCAGGCGGGCGACAGGGTGCTGCGGACAATACTCAAAAGCAGCGCCTCTTATAACAGCCTTTGGGGCAGCTTTGCCCAGTACGGATATGTAAATGACTATGATGCGAGAGTGGAGGACGGCCTTGAGGCCGACATAGGAACCTGTACGCAGCAGGTGATTCCAGGGGATATAGATCCGGCAGAGGGCACCATGATTATCACCCTGAAGGAGATCTGCAGCGCCCTTCACCGTCTGGGATTAGAAAAAGGCATGGATGTGGCGGTGATTGGATGTGGGCCGGTGGGCCTTTCCATGGCAGCGCTGAGCAAACTGATGGGCGCCAGGAAAGTGGTGCTGGGAGGGCACCACTCAAAACGTATTGAGGCGGCCAGGCGGCTGGGGGCAGATTTGGCTGTAAATTCAAAGGAGACTGACCTGGTTAGTGCGATACAGTCTTATGTGCCTGAGGGTGTGGATCTGTTTGTAGACTGTGTGGGACGGACCCAGATTATAGACCAGGGGATGCAGGTGGTAAAAGAAACTGGGAAGATAGGGGTGTATGGGATTGGTATGCACACAGGCGATAGGATTGACTGGGATAAGGCTCCCTATAATTTTCAGATACATGCAGTCCAGTGGCCAATCGCCAGGGAAGAAAGAAAAGTCCACCAGGAGGTGCTTGGGTATATCCAAAGCGGACAGCTGGACCTGAAGGACTTTGTGACCCACAAACTGCCCCTTGAGGAATACCAGCGGGGCATAGAACTGGTGAGGTCCAGAGAGGGACTGAAAGTAGTACTCGAATTTTAAGGGAGGCTAAGGACATGCATACATTAAGATTTGCGGATGAATATGACGCGTTTATGGAAGAGCTGGATGCACATTACCGCAGGTTCCCGGCAGATGTAAGCAGGCAGGAAAGAATGCTGGATGATAAGCTGAAGGCTTTCCCCCAGGCTTCGCCCCTGAAAAAGAAAACCTGGATCTACCAGGTGATTGCCAGCGAATGTGAAGTGAAAGTTTTCAGGCATTGCCCTTTTTACTTTGAAGTGGTGACGGGGCGTATCAGAAATTCTGTGGGAGCAGCCTATCCCCCCATCCCAGGGTTGGACAGCTGGCTAATGCGTACAGACAGGTCGGGGTTTTTAGAAAAATTCCAGGGGTGGGCCGGCCCTTATATGGAAGAGGATATCATAGATTCTACCATGTATATGGACTGCGCCCACCATGCCATGGGAGTTGAGGCTGTACTTAAGCATGGATTCGCAGGCATCAAAAGGGCGGCAGAGGAAAAGCTTTGCCATGTAACAGAAGCACAGGGGCGGGATTTTCTTGAGAGTGTGATTGCGGCACAGGATTCTTTGATAACACTGACAAAAAGATTTGCAAAAAAAGCTGAAGAAATACTGGAAAATGAAGCCTGCCCAGAGGTCAGAGAGAGACTGATGAGGATCAGCCGCGGGGCGCAGAAATGCCCCATATATCCTGCAGAAACTTTCTATGAAGCCTTGAATACTTTTTGGTATTTGCGGGAAATCGGCAATTCCTTTGAATCTCTTGGATTTGCCATACTGGGGCATATAGACAGGATCCTGGAAAAGTATTATACCAGGGATCTGGAGGCCGGCATTATAACCCGGGAAGAGGCCAAAGAACTCATCACTTGGTTTGTAGCGCTGACAGACGCCAGATGGGACCTTGGGGACACACCCTACGGCACAAACACAAGTTTAAATATTGGCGGATGTGATGCAGAGGGAAAGCCAGTATTTAATGATATTACCAGGTTTGTAATCGAGGCATATCTGGAATACAGATTTGTAAACCCAAAGCTGCAGGCCAGGTTTTCTAAGAGGGCGCCGGATGCATACTACAGTTTGGTAGGAAAATTGGCGGCATCGGGCACAAATGTACTTTCTGTATTCAACGATGAAGTTCTGATAAAGGGGTTTATGGATAAGGGGAAAGAACTTCAGGACGCCCGGCTTTATGTGTCAGGGGGCTGCCAGGAGCCAGTTCTGGCCAATACGGAATTTGGATCCCGGGCCTTCTGTTACCTGAATCCTTCCAAATATCTGTTGATGATGATATTCCCCAGCCAGTATGCGTTTTTTGAACAGGAAAGGATTGTCCCAATATCCTTGGAATGGTGCCGGGATTTTGAAGAATTTTATGCAAGAGTATTTTATAATTTAAAGTTGATCGTCAATGCAGTTACCTGGCATTATAACGAGTTCGAGAATTTCTGGAAGTATTATAATCCTTGTCCTTTATATTCCTCCACCATTGAGGGGTGTATTGAAAAGGCAAGGGATGTATCAGAAGGAGGGGCAAAATATAATGGGAATACCTTTGCTGTCAGTGGAATCGGTACGTTTATTGATTCCATGTATGCCATATATAAATCCGTGTTTGCGGACAAAAAAATAAGCTGGGAGGCCATGAAAGAACTTCTGGCCACAAACTTTGAGGGGGAAGAGCAGATTCGCCTGTGGCTCAAAAACAAGGTGGCAAAATACGGCAAAGATGAGGATGAGATAAAAGAACTTACAAAAAGAATTTATGATGACATGTCTGTTATTGTATCTGGAATGCCGAATACCCGGGGAGGGCAGTACGAGGCTGCCCTGTGGTCTTTCTATGGATACGAATGGCTGAAAGCAAAAACAGGAGCCACGCCAGATGGCCGGAAGGGCGGGGAGTCATTATCCAGGGGCATTAACCCGGCAGAGGATGTAAACACAACAATTGCACAAATGGTGCATTCTCTGGCCGATATAGATTTAAGCAAGTATCCGGGGACGGCAGTGATGTATTTTGAGATGCCTCTGACTTTGGCCGGCTGTGATGAAAAGGTTTTTGAATCTTTAATCCGCTATTTCCAGAAATGCGGCGGGAATGTATTTGATTTTGATATTGTGGATGCGGCGGCTTTGGAGGATGCGCTTAAAAATCCCCACAGGCACCAAAACCTGGTAGTCCGGGTTTGCGGCTACAGTGCCAGGTTTGTGACGCTGGACAGGGAGATGCAGATAGAAATTGTGAACCGGGCAAAGCGGATTGCAGGATAGGAGTGAGGTGCCAGGTGGAAGTAAATCTATTTAATATACAGCGGATGTCCCTCCATGACGGGCCGGGAATCAGGACCACTATATTCTTTCAGGGATGTAATCTTAGATGTGCCTGGTGCCATAATCCAGAGTCATTTGAGAGTGGGAGGCAGATTCAATGGAATCAAAGCAGGTGTATATCCTGCGGGGCCTGTACAAGAGCCTGCCAGGCAGGCGCCCGGTACTTACGGGGGGGAAAGCTTGTCTATGAACGCTCCTTATGCAGAGGATGCGGCGGCTGCGCCCGTGTATGTATGGCAGGGGCAGTGTGCCAGGTAGGGTTTACAATGGACACAGGGCAGGTTTTGCAGGAGGTACTAAAGGATAAGGCTCTGTATGAAATTTCTGGAGGCGGAGTGACTTGTTCAGGCGGTGAGCCTCTTCTGCAGGCAGAGGGGGCCGCATGTCTGCTGGAGGGACTTAAGTGTGCGGGAATCCATACAGCAGTAGATACAGCGGGGAATGTCCCGTTTGAAAATTTTGAAAAGGTGATTCCCTTCACAAATGTATTTTTATATGATTTAAAGCTTTGGGACAGCGGGATGCATCAAAGATATACTGGTGTATCTAATGAAAGGATACTGGAGAATTTTGAAAAACTGGAAAGAATCTCGCAGATTATCGTCAGAATCCCTTTTATAGGTGAAATTCAGGAGAGTGCGGTAAAACCTCTGGCCTGTTTTCTTAGGGGAAGAAAAAATGTAAAAATGATAGAACTGCTCCCATATCACAGACTGGGGGAGGGGAAATATGCAGAATTGGGCAAAAAGAATGCTGCCTTTACGGCTCCCTCCAGAGAAGTGCTTGAAAAGGCAGCAAATGATTTTAAGGAGCAGGGGGCCTCTGTTAGGATATCTGGCTGAAAGCGCTGCGGGACTGGCTTTAAAGGCAGGTGCATGGAACGGATATATAGTAAGGAGGCCTACACCAATGTTGTTTTACCGTCCACCATGACCAGTCCGGGAAGAATAATTTCCTGCTCTGTTATCTCTTCCCCCTTGATTTTCTTTAAAAGTGTGTCCACCAGTACCTGGGATAATTCCTTTAAGGGCTGGCGGATGTGGGTGAGCGGGGGGGTGAGCAGATGGGTGAGCTCGATGCCGTCATACCCTACTGCCTTGACCTGCTCTGGAACCCGTATACCCCGGTCATATACACAGCGCAGGGCATAGGCGATTATAATATCTGTAGAAAAGAGTCCGTCGATCTCAGGATGATGCTCAAGCAGTGCATCAATAATCTGTGTATAGGACTCTCTTTTAAATTCATCGGCTGCCAGCTCGTAAGTGATACAGTTCACCTGGTGGAGCGCGCAGACCTCCTCAAAAACCCGGTGCCTTTCCAAGGCCGGTGAGGGGATGGCCGAATAACCGCTAAATTGGAGAATGTTTTTACATCCATTGGCGATCAGCTTCTCTGCGGCAAGCCGCCCCCCCAAGCGGTGGTCGTAATGGACGGACGGTATGTTCCGGCCAAGTACCATATCACAGCCGACGATAGGCAGGTCAATATTCTCATATTCCTTGCTTTTGAGCATATGTGTGGCAATGATAATGCCATCCACTTTATTCTGCTGGAGCATCTTAATATAATCCTGCTCCCGGTTTGCATTTTCCTTTGTGTTACATAATAACACTTTATATCCTGATTCATATAATAAAAGCTCAAGTTCCCGGGTAAGTTCTGAGAAATAAGGATGGGAAATATCGGGAAGAAGCAGGCCTATTGTATATGTACGCTGGCTAAAAAGGTTGCGTGCAATCTGGTTAGGCTGATAATTCAAATCCTCCATAGCCTGGTAAACCTTTTGATAGGTCTCCTGCGATATATATCCTCTTTTATTCAAAACGCGGGAAACTGTCCCCACAGAAACGCCGGACCTGGCAGCGACATCTTTGATAGTAGCCATAGTAGAACCTTTCGTTTGCGATGATTTATATTTGCCTTACTGTGTGTCTGAAAACTTATCGTATCCATGGGTTCCCCATCGGGGCCTGTATATTTGGGAATCCTGCCAATTGGGATAAGCAGACAGGCAGCCAAAGCTATGAAAAATGAACATTTATGTTTTTGATTATATCGGTTTTTATTATAAAAAGCAATACAATATGAAATGTAGAGGACGCGAAATGTTAATAAAAATACCATTGGCAAAAGACAATCCCATAGTGTCCCTTGGAGTCTACAAGGACGGGATAAAAGAGAAGGAATTACAAGTCAGGCTGGCAGAAGGATTCCCTGATAAGTGGGGGTATTTTCTGATGGAGGAAACTGACAGGGAGGTAAAACTCCGCACAAAGGAAGGCAGGATGGGAGGGAGGGCCATACAGCTTCTGGGAGATGAAGTTCTGGAGAGGATGCAGTATGAAAGGATCCGGCCGCTCTTCCACCTGGCCCCGGAGTGCGGGACCTTTGGTTATATTCTGAGATTGTACAGGAGATCGGGCATATGGAATTTTCAGATACAGCACCGAATGCTGGAGGATGACGGGGAAGCTGTCATACGCACGATGAGAAGCCGGGATCTCTTTCACTGGAAGATGCCGGCAAAAATCAGCGGCCTGTTAGAGAGGGGGGAACATATTCCCGTCTACTGCCAGAAATGCGGGTTTGAAAACTGGGCCGGCAGGATTACGTCTGTATACTGGTTTCAATGGGATGGGCACGTTTATGAGCTGGCCGCATCAGATCATACGGGGGGAACATATAGCAATTTTTTATCACAGATCTTTGAAAAGAAAGGAGGATTACTTGTACCTCTGGAAGCTGCCAGACATATCCGTCTCTGGAAAAGAGAATGGAGGGATGTGAGGTTGGAGGAAGATTTCTGTGAGAATCTAAGGTTCCGCATTTCACCAGGGGTCTGGCCGGACATTCAGATTAAGGAAAGTGAGGGAGCCGGGGTGGATATATATGCCGCCGCCTTTGAACTGCTTTTAAAAATTGATATAAGAGACTCTGAAGAAATAGAGATTGCAATATGTGGATGCCATATTTTGTGGAACCGTAATACGAAAAGTTTGGTGTGCAGGGGTGCCCAAATGCGGGCAGAACCCCAGGAGAACCTACTTTGCCTGCAGCTTTGGTATGACCAAGGGATTATGGAAATACTGGCACAGGGGCATGTCCTGGTGGAGTTCTTTGAGAGGGAGCGCCCTGCAGAAGCCAGTCCCAAGGAAGGAATTGCAGGGAATATTGACTTTAAGGTTCCAGTGCAGGAATCTGAAATCCTTCTAGTGCGGGACAGAAAACAATCAGCAGTAATCATGTCGGCAGAGCTTTTTGGGTTGAGAAGTACCCGTTATCCAGAGGAATATAAAGGAATGGAGGCGGCTAGTGGAAAGCTTATCTATGATAGTCCCTCATTCCAGATTTATGACACGTATATTAGAGACCAATGTTACGGTGAGCCTCCGGCATATGTAATGGACAGAGACAAAGTACTCTCATGGCCCAGGGTCACGGAGGAATTCTGCTGGAGAAAGACTCCCTGGGGAGATATGTGTAGGCAGATACATAGAGGCCCCTTCCACCAAATACCTGACAGCCTTGGAAAGTTCCCTGAACTGTATACGGGAATCCCTGTTTTGGATGTGGCATATAACATAGCATGCGAGGTGTTTTTCCTCTGCAGTTCAGAGGATTACGCCATGCCCGGCCAGGAAGGGATGTGGGGCAGTGGTTTGTTCCAGGGGAAAGGGGAAGGCTTTGGTGTATGGCTAAGAGATACGACCCATACAGCAATACGGTGCGGTACCCTGTTAGACCGGGAGGGGGCATACCGGACGCTGCGGTATACGGCATCAAAGGGATTTGACAATGGCGCAGACGGACTTGCCATGCCGGCAGTGGGGATATGGGATTATTATTGTGTGACAGGGGATGTTTCCCTGATCTATGATACTTGGGGAGATCTGTGCGGCAGAATGGAGGAGGCCTGCAGGCATTTTGACCCTGCCAGGGGATTGGTCAAAGCCTGCCAGTCTACCTCTAACGACGCATTCGAGGAGGCAGAGGCAGGCGGGTACTGCCTGAGCACAGAGATTTATTATATGGAAGCATTTCTTTGTATGGAGCGGATGGCCTGTCTGTTGGGAGAAGAAAATAAGATATTTGGGCAGTATGGGGATATAGGGCGCCGGATGCGAGAGAGGATCAGGAAAGAATTCTGGAAGGAGGAGGCAGGGTATTTTACAAGCGGCCCGAAGGGAAGCGATGCTTGGGCGTATAGTATGTGGGAGACATCAGGCGCGGAGGGCGCGGTGTGGGGCAGATTTAAGATTGCAGGCCCGGGACAAAAATACCGGATGCTTGAACAGATGGAGCAGGCCGCCATGACGGAATTTGGCCTGGATTTGTTTCCCTGCCGGAAAGAGAAAAACCATTTCTGCCATAGCAGCTGGGGCGTGTGGAATGCCGGAATTGCAGCTGCGGCCTGTGAGACAGGCAACTTTGCGCTTGTCTGGAAACTTTTAATGCAGCAGGTGAGAAATGCTATAATCAATAGAACCTTTTATGAAGTGGTGGATGTGGACACAGGAAGGGCATGGCGGTGGCCTGGGCAGCTATGGCATGCGGCGGGATTTATATCTACAATTTTTTATGGCCTGCTGGGCATAAGCTATGATGAAAAAGGAATGTACCTGAATCCTGTGTTTTGTCCAGATACGGAAACCACAGGACTTCACCAGATACGCCTTACAGGCCTGCGTTTTGGCAAGGGTGTTTATGATATAGTCAGTACGCCGGGGGGAAGGCAGATACTTTTGGACGGACAGGAGGTATCCTATATACCCGCAGAGTTAAGCGGCAGACATGAAGTAGACATCAAGGTATGCCCCCAGGGCACCCCGTAACACATGTATTTTGAGTATCATGATAAAAATGGATGGTTTTAAAGGAGGAGAGGAAATGAGGAAAGGAATTGCAGTTGCAGGCAATCTGATTGTAGACCATGTAAAAATAACAGATATCTGGCCAGCCAGGGGAATGTTATGCAATATAGAAAAAGAATACCGGTGTATTGGAGGATGCGCCGGGAATACAGCGGCAGGCCTGGCAATTATGGATAGCTCCATCCCCCTTTCCTGTTATGGGCGTACAGGGACGGATGAGGATGGTGAATTTATACGCAGCCAGTTAAAAAAACTTGGGGTGCCTGTGGAAGACATACAGTATTCACCAGAGGAAAGCACTTCTTATACAGATGTTATGTCCGTGAAAGCTACTGGAGAAAGGACTTTTTTTCACAGAAGAGGGGCGAATAAAGAATTTGTACTTTCAGAGGAGGAAATAGCCTGTATGGAGGCATCCATCTTACACATAGGGTACGCGCTTCTGCTGGATGCAATGGATGCCAGTGAGGAGGTTTATGGGAGCGTGATGGCAAAGACACTTGCGATGGCCCAGAAAAGAGGGATTCAGACATCCATGGATGTGGCCAGTGAGGAGGGCGGGCGGTTTGGCCAGGTTGTGGCGCCCTGCCTGAAGTACTGTGACTATTTTATAGCCAATGAAATAGAAGGGGGGAATATCACTGATATTACCCCCCGGGATGGGCAGGGTAATATTGACAAGGAAAAAATAAAAGAAATTTTACTGCGTTTACACCGTATGGGTGTGGGGACGCTGGCTGTAATCCATGCACCCGAGGGGGGATACGCCCTGGACTGCCAGGGGAACTATTGGGAGGCCCCCGGATATTGCCTCCCAGAGGGTTTTATAAAAGGCAGCGTGGGGGCAGGGGATGCCTTCTGCGCCGGCATGCTGTATGCGTTATACCAGGAGTATCCGGTTAAAGAGGCGCTGCAGTTTGCCAATCTGTCTGCAGTGTGCAGCCTGACAGCGGAAGATTCCATCAGCGGTATGAGGCGTCTTGCTGAGATGGAAAGGCTCGGGATAGAATTGGCGAAGGGGATTTCTGAAATAGCCCAACGGCACAGGCCATGAATTTTAAATCCAGGTATACATTGGAGATACAGAATTTTGCCATAAATTGAATCTTAGATACGGCGGGTGCCTGTCATATTTCCCTATTATTTTTTTCGATTTCATATTGATTATTAGTGGAATTTAACATATAATAGTGCTTAATTGATAAAATTTTAACTATATGATACATATGCTCAGTTGATAAAGAGAGTATATTTTAAAGGAGGTATCCCATGTTAGAACAGACCTATTATGATAAGGCTGACGAGATCATAGCATCACACGGTGACGAACAGGCATCCCTTATCCCTATTATCCAGGATATTCAGACTGAATACCGCTACCTTCCGCCAGAGCTTCTAAGCTATGTTGCCAGTAAGTTGGGAATCAATGAAGCCAAGGCCTACAGTGTAGCGACTTTTTATGAGAATTTTTCTTTTGAGCCAAAAGGAAAATATATCATAAAAGTATGTGACGGGACAGCCTGTCATGTGCGTAAATCTATTCCCATCCTGGAAAGGCTTTACAGTGAGCTGGGACTCTCAAAGGACAAAGCTACAACGGATGATATGCTCTTTACGCTGGAAACCGTCTCCTGCCTCGGCGCCTGCGGACTTGCGCCGGTCCTGACAGTAAATGATAAAGTATACCCGGCAATGACCCCAGATGCGGCGGCAGAATTGATTCACGAATTGAGAGGAGCTTAGAAAATGGAAAGAATTAAAAACAGAGAGGATCTGGGGCAGGTCCGCAAGGCTTCAAAGATACAGATGGAGAGCAGTAAATGCAGAGTGCTGATTTGTGCGGGAACCGGATGCCTGGCAGGAGGATCAGGAGCTATATTTGACAGAATGTGTGAGCTGGCAAAAGAGAATCCAGATGTGGAGGTTCATTTTGGGCCTGAGATCGCCCACGGTGACGGAGCAATTGGAGTTAAGAAAAGTGGATGCCATGGTTTCTGTGAGATGGGCCCCCTGATGAGGATCGAACCCCATGGTATTTTGTATACAAAAGTACAGCCAGAGGACTGTGACGAGATTTTCCACAGGACAATAGAAAAGGGGGAGCCTATCCGGCACCTGCTTTTTAAACAGGATGGAGTAGAATACCAGAAGCAGGAGGACATTCCTTTTTATAAGAAGCAGACAAGAAATGTCTTGAAAAACTGCGGCCATATTGACGCTGAGCACATTCAGGAATACATATCCACAGGCGGCTATTGTGCCTTGGAAAAGGTTTTGTTTGAAATGAAACCCCAGGAGGTTATACAGGAGATTACAGAATCTAACCTGCGGGGGCGTGGGGGCGGCGGCTTCCAGACAGGTTATAAATGGTCCCAGGTGGCAAGGCAGCCGGAGAAGGTGCGCTTTGTAGTCTGTAATGGGGATGAAGGTGACCCGGGGGCATTCATGGATAGAAGCATCATGGAGGGCGACCCCCATAAGATGATTGAAGGCATGATGATTGCCGCCTACGCTGTAGGCGCACAGGAGGGGTATGTCTATGTGCGCGCAGAGTATCCTCTGGCAATCAGCAGGCTGAAGCTGGCCATTGAACAGGCCGAGAGCTGCGGACTTTTAGGCGACAATATCTTAGGGACAGGTTTTTCCTTCCGGCTGCACATTAACAGAGGGGCGGGCGCTTTCGTATGTGGGGAAGGAAGCGCCCTGACAGCCTCCATCGAAGGAAACCGGGGGATGCCCAGGGTGAAGCCTCCAAGGACAGTAGAGCAGGGACTGTTCGCCAAGCCGACAGTCCTCAATAACGTGGAAACCTTTGCCAATGTGCCTATGATTATCCAGGAGGGGGCCCAGTGGTTTAAAAGTATTGGGCCAGAGAACAGTCCCGGGACAAAGGCTTTCGCCCTGACCGGAAGCGTGAAACATACGGGATTGATTGAAGTTCCTATGGGGACTACCTTAAGAGAGGTCATCTACGATATTGGGGGAGGCATTAAGGGAGACGGAGAGTTTAAGGCTGTACAGATAGGAGGGCCTTCAGGAGGATGCCTGATTACCCCTCATCTGGACGTAGAGCTGGACTTTGATTCTTTAAAAAAGATGGGGGCAATGATAGGCTCAGGCGGACTGGTAGTCATGGACAGCCGTACCTGTATGGTCGAAGTGGCCCGCTTCTTCATGAATTTTACACAGAACGAGAGCTGCGGAAAATGTGTTCCCTGCCGGGAAGGTACAAAAAGGATGCTGGAGATTCTGGAAAGGATCGTGGCGGGAAATGGAAAACCAGAGGATTTGGACCTGCTGGAGGAACTTGCCACCACGATCACGGAGACTGCACTCTGCGGCCTGGGGAAAAGCGCGGCGCTGCCGGTCATGAGTACCTTGAAACTGTTCCGTGAGGAATATATGGAGCATGTTGTTGAGAAGAAATGTACTTCCCACACATGTACTGCACTTCGGAGATTTATTATCAGTGAGGAACGGTGCAAGGGATGTTCTAAATGTGCAAGGAATTGTCCCGTAGGCGCTATCAGCGGAAGGATAAAGGAACCATATGTGATTGACAATGAAAAATGTATTAAGTGCGGCGCCTGTGAGAGTGCATGTGCTTTCGGCGCAATACATATAGAAGGGTAGGAGGAAAAGAGCATGGGTTTTATAACAATTAACAATAGAAGAGTGGCTTTTACAAATGAGAAAAATGTTCTTTCTATCATACGTAAATCTGGAATTGACCTTCCTACATTCTGTTATCATTCTGAGCTTTCTACATATGGGGCCTGCCGTATGTGCGTAGTTGAGGATGACAGAGGAAGAATCTTTGCATCCTGCTCAGAGACCCCAAGGGACGGCATGGTGATCTACACCAATACACCCAGGCTGCAGCACCACAGGAGAATGATTATTGAACTGCTTCTAGCCTCCCATTGCAGGGATTGTACGACCTGTGGGAAAAACGGAGTCTGTACTCTGCAGAAGCTGTCAAGGCAGCTTGGCATTACCAATGTCCGTTTTGAGAATAACAAAAAGCAGCTTCCCCAGGATGCCACATCAGATTGTGTAATCCGGGATCCAAATAAGTGCATTCTTTGCGGTGATTGTGTGCGTACCTGTGATGAGATACAGGGATTGGGGGTATTGGATTTTGCTTTCCGGGGGTCTAAAATGCAGGTGACTACAGCATTTAATAAAGATCTGGCACATACAGACTGTGTAGGGTGCGGGCAGTGCCGTGCAGTATGTCCTACCGGCGCCATCACAATCAAGCAGGATGTTGAGCATGTGTGGAAGGTCCTTGCGGACAAAAATATCAGGGTTGTGGCCCAGATCGCCCCTGCAGTGCGTGTGGCAGTGGGAGATAAGTTTGGTATTAAAAAGGGGGAGAATACATTGGGCCGCCTTGTCGCAGCTTTGCGCCGCATCGGGTTTGACGAGGTGTATGACACCAATTTCGGCGCAGACCTTACTGTGATGGAAGAGGCGGAGGAGTTTTTGCACCGGCTTCAGGCAGGGGAACATCTTCCTCTGTTTACTTCCTGCTGTCCGGCATGGGTCAAATTCTGTGAGAATAAATATCCCCAGTATCAGAAGCATCTTTCAACCTGCCGTTCCCCTCAGGCAATGTTCGGGGCGCTTATCAAGGAAGAAGCACGTATGAAAGGGCAGTCAGAGCCAAGAAAGACAGTGGTGATTTCGATCATGCCCTGTACGGCGAAAAAGGCAGAGATTAGAAGGCCGGATCAGTTTAATAAGGGGGAACAGAACGTTGATTACGTGTTGACTACCACAGAGATTACGCGAATGATCCAGGAGGCGGGAATTGACCTGGCCCAGGTGAAACCAGAAGCTTTGGATATGCCTTTTGGCATTGCGTCTGGGGCAGGGGCCATTTTCGGAGTAACAGGCGGAGTAACAGAGGCAGTTCTGCGGCGCCTTGTGAACAGCAACCGCGCCGAAGATTTAGAGGCCATCAGTTTTACAGGAGTGCGCGGTGTGGACGGCATTAAAGAGGCGTCTGTCAAACTGGGCGACCGTGAAGTTAAAATAGCGGTAGTAAATGGCCTGCAGTGCGCGGCAGAGGTGCTTGAGAAGATAGAATCTGGGGAAGCATACTATGATTTTGTGGAAGTCATGGCATGCAAGAGGGGCTGCATTGCCGGCGGCGGGCAGCCAGTGCCCATTGGCCCCAGGACGAAAAAGGCCAGGCTGGAAGGGATTTATAAGATTGACAGCCTTGCACAGATTAAGCTTCCGAATGAGAATCCGATTATTACAACAGTTTATGACGGTATCCTGAAAGGGAAAGAACATGAGCTGCTGCATACAAGGGATGAAAGCCTGGCTCAGTAGATCGAGGATTTAAGTAGAAGGGCAGAAGCGCCAACCAGCAGGGATATAAGTATGCCAGGCTGGCTGGCGTTTTTTGTTTCACTCCTATTTTCACTTGTAGGAAAGGGATTTTAGTGCTATTATTGACAACAGTGGCATATCGCCATTTATAAATAAGAGAAAGGAAACGAGAAACGTGACCTATAAAGAAGCAAGGGTATATTTGGACGAAGTGTCGAAATACGGAAGTGTACTTGGCTTGGATACGATTCGAGGTCTGTTGCGTGAACTTGGAAATCCCCAGGATGACTTAAAGTTCATACATATTGCAGGAACGAATGGAAAAGGCTCTGTGCTTGCGTATATTTCGACTGTTTTAAGCAAGGCAGGGTACAGGACCGGCAGATATGTTTCACCGACAGTGGTTTCCTATTTGGAGCGGATTCAGATAGACGGAGAGTGGATATCACAAGAGGAGTTCGCGGAATCAGCAGGGTTGGTTCAGAAAGCTATTGCCCGCATGGAAGCTAAGGGGGAGACAAGTCCCACTGTTTTTGAGGCGGAAACGGCAATAGCTTTTTTGTATTTCAAAAAAAAGAAATGCCACATTGTGGTACTGGAGACAGGCCTTGGAGGAACGTTGGATGCCACCAACATTGTAAAGAACACACAGGCTGCAGTCTTTACTTCTATCAGCCGTGACCATATGGGGTTCCTGGGCGGTACGCTGGGAGAAATAGCAAGAAATAAAGCCGGTATTATTAAACATGGATGCGTCACTGTGACAGCCAGGCAAGAGCCGGAGGTCATGGAGGTATTAAAAGAAAAGGCCGCCCAAGTAAAAAGCCAGTTGATTACTGCGTTTCCCGACAGGGCAGAAGTCACTGATGTTAGCTGGAGTGGGCAGAATATAAGCTATGGAGATTACAGGAATCTCAGGCTGAACCTGGCCGGCACACATCAGGTGGAAAATGCGTGTCTGGCCCTGGAAGTATTGGAGTCATTGAGGGGCCTGGGATATACTGTCCCTGGGGAAGCAGTCCGGGAAGGGTTTGCAGAGACAAGATGGCCTGGCCGGTTCGAATGTGTCAGCCAAAATCCATTGTTTTTTGTGGACGGAGCCCACAACGAAGGGGCTGCAGAAAGGCTTAAGGAGACAGTGGAGGCCTGCCTGCCAGGAAGGAAATTGATTTTGATTATGGGGGTATTCCGGGATAAAGAATATCATAAGATTTTACAGACCATGGGGCCTATGGCAGAGAAGATTTTTACTGTAGACCTGCCGGATAGACAGCGCAGCCTGCCTGGGGAGGAGCTGAAGAAAGCGGCGGATATGTACTGTCCCCGGACAGAGGCGGCAGCGGATATCCCCGGGGCGGTAAAATCGGCATGGAGGGAGGCAGGGGCAGAAGGCGCTGTATTAGCTTTCGGCTCTCTGTCTTATCTAGGCCAGGTAAGAAATCTGGTTAAACGTATGGGGGAAAGACAATGGTAGATCAGGAGAAAATAAAACAGGCAGTAGAACTTCTGCTGGAGGGGATTGGGGAGGATCCCAAGAGAGAGGGACTCAGCCAGACGCCCAGCCGTATTGCCAGGATGTATGAGGAAATATACGGCGGCATGTGGGAAGATGCAGCCCAGCATCTGAAAAAAACATTTCATGCGGATAATAATGAGATGGTGGTGGAAAAAGGCATTACTTTTTATTCCACCTGTGAGCATCATCTGCTGCCCTTTTACGGGAAGGCACATATAGCTTATATACCGGACGGGAGGGTTGTGGGGTTAAGTAAACTGGCCCGGACAGTGGAGGTGTTTGCCAAAAGGCTGCAGATCCAGGAACAACTGACCGGGCAGATTGCAGACGCCCTTATGGAGAACCTGGGGCCAAAAGGCGTGCTTGTCATGTTAGAGGCAGAACATATGTGCATGACAATGCGGGGCATTAAGAAGCCGGGCAGCAGGACAGTGACCTTAGTAAAACGGGGGGGGTTTGAGGAGGAGCAGGAGCTGGTAAATCTCTTTTTCCAGATGCTGCGGTAGAGACGCCCATTCGCATAAAAAGGTGCCTGGGGCTGGCCAGCTGTGACTGGCCGGGTACTATCTATATGAGGGCGTCACGGTAGAAAATAAAATTTGAGGAGTGGGGGGATCTGATGGACGTAAGGATGTACAGGCAGGTGGAGGGTATGCCCAGACTGGAGGCAGTCAGGAACCATCCTCTTTACAGAGAAAATTACGGCCTTTTAGAGGAGGCGGAGCAAAAAAGGGAATTTTGCCGGCATCAGATGCCGCATCTTCTGGATGTGGCCAGAATTGCATATATTTTGAACCTAGAGAGACAGCTGGGCATTGAAAAAGAGGTTATTTATACGGCGGCACTTTTGCACGATATTGGGAAATTTGGGCAGTACAGAGATGGAATACCTCATGAGATTGGGGGAAAAGAAATTGCCAAGCAGATTTTAAAGGATTTAGCCGTGTTTTCTGAGGATGAAACCTGCAGGATCCTGCAGGCGGTAGGGGAGCATAGAAGGCCCGGCGACGGGGTTTCTCTTTTGGGATCAATCCTTTATGAAAGTGATAAATTATCCAGAGCATGCTATATATGTGAAGGGGAATCTGCGTGCAATTGGAGCAGGGATAAGAAGAACATGGAAATTAAATTGTGAAAGGGTGATGCAGATGAAAATAGGCGGAAAAGAGTTTGACACAGAACATCATATATATATCATGGGAATCCTGAATGTGACACCGGATTCTTTTTCAGATGGGGGACAGTATAATTGTCTCGATAAGGCTTTACAGCATGCCCAAAAGATGTGTGAGGAAGGGGCGGATATTATTGACGTTGGCGGAGAGTCCACCCGCCCGGGACATAGGCAGATCACAGATGAGGAAGAAATAGAAAGAGTCGTCCCGGTTATAAGGAAACTGAAAGAGAATTTTGACATGCCTGTATCCATAGATACATATAAAAGCGGCGTGGCCAGAGAGGCCCTCCAGGCTGGTGCGGATTTGGTGAATGATATTTGGGGGCTTAAATATGATAAGAATATGGCGGGAGTAATTGCGGACCATGGTGCGGCGTGCTGCCTGATGCACAACAGGGAGAGGGCGGCCTATACTCATTTTGTGCCAGATGTGCTAATGGATCTGCAGGAGAGTGTCCAAATTGCCGAAAAGGCGGGAATTCATCGGGATAGGATTATGCTGGACCCAGGCGTGGGTTTTGGCAAGACTGTGGAAATGAACCTGGAAATTATTAAGGAACTAAACCGTCTGAAGAGCCTGGACTACCCAATTCTTCTCGGCACATCCAGAAAATCTGTCATAGGGCTGACACTGGATCTGCCCGCCCATGAAAGGGAGGAAGGCACACTTGTGACAACCGTATTTGGAATCCTGGGAGGGTGTTCTTTTGTCCGTGTGCATGATGTCAAGGCAAACTTAAGAGCTATAAAAATGACAGAGGCTATTTTAAGGGAGCATGAGGTGTAGGAAAAGTGGACAGAATAAAAATAGAAAATTTGGAAGTATTTGCAAACCACGGTGTATTTCCAGAAGAAAACAGGCTGGGACAAAAGTTTTTGGTTTCAGCCGTACTTTACACAGAGACACGCAAAGCAGGCAGGGCAGATGATTTGGAGGCCTCTATACATTATGGAGAGGTGAGCCAGTTTATTGATAATTTTATGAAAGAGAATACTTTCAAGCTAATTGAGACTGTGGCAGAGGGACTGGCAGAGGCACTTCTGCAGCATACTCCAAGGCTTAGCAAAATCGACCTGGAGGTGAAAAAACCTTGGGCCCCTGTTGGCATTCCGTTGGAGTATGTTTCAGTCAGGATAGAAAGGCAGTGGCATACAGCCTATATTGCCCTTGGATCCAATATAGGGGATAAGCGGGGGTATCTGGATGGTGCAGTTTCAGCCCTGGAGAAAATTAAAAACTGCCATGTGGAGAAGAAATCTTCCTGGCTTGTGACTCCGCCCTATGGGATGACGGATCAGGAGGATTTTTTAAATGGCTGTTTGGAACTCAGGACATTGCTGGAGCCGGAGGAGCTTTTAGAAGAATTGCACAGAATTGAGCTGGAGGCGGGGCGGGAGAGGGTGATCCACTGGGGCCCAAGGACTCTGGATTTAGATATTATTTTTTATGACAATGCAGTAATAGAAAAGGATCAATTATGCATCCCCCATGTAGAAATGCACAAGAGGGATTTCGTGCTTAAACCCCTCCATGAGATTGCCCCATATAAACGCCATCCGGTGTCTGGAAAAACCGTAAGAGAACTTTTGGAGGAACTGCAGTAAAGGACACTGCCAGGTGTGGCTTCTATTATGCATACTGCCTGGAGGCCGTATTTATAACAAGAGGAAACAAGGAGAAGAGATGAGAAAAGTTATTCTGTATGCGGGTATGAGTTTAGATGGCTATATTGCTGATAAAAATGGGAAAGTAGGCTGGCTTTCAGGGGATGGAAGCGACAAAGATAATCCTGGCAGCTATGGCAGCTTTTTTAATTCTGTCCATACAATTGTCATGGGATTTAAGACATATCATCAGATTGTGACCGAGCTTTCTCCAAAGGAATGGGTCTACCCAGGCAAAGAATGTTTTGTGTTTACGCATGACAGGCAGAAAGAGGCGGGGGAGGTACAATTCACAGATAAAGATCCGGCAGAACTGGTCAAACAGCTGAAGGAAGAGCCTGGGGGAGATATTTGGGTTTGCGGAGGATCCGATATTATTAACCAGCTTATAGAAGGCGGCTGTATTGACAGATATTGTATTACAGTCATTCCGACTATTTTAGGGGGAGGCATCCCGCTTTTCACCTCTCATGGGAGGGAGATTCAATTAACATTGATCTCAACATATAGCTATAATGGCATGACGGATTTAGTCTATGAACACCGGAGATAACCACAGCCTTTACCTACCTACATGGACATACAACTAAATCTTAGAAAATAATAAAATACGAGATTGCCAGAAGACTTATGTCCCGAAGGGACAGGTGGACTCCGTCCAACAAGGTATACCCCAAGGGCACCCCTTAACACATGTCCCTATGGGACAGGTGGACTTCGTCCAACAAGGTATACCCCAAGGGCACCCCTTAACACATGTCCCTATGGGACAGGTGGACTTCGTCCAACAAGGTATACCCCAAGGGCACCCCTTAACACATGTCCCTATGGGACAGGTGGACTTCGTCCAACAAGGTATACCCCAAGGGCACCCCTTAATACATGTCCCGAAGGGACGGGTGGACTCCGTCCAACAAGGTATACTGGCAATAGCAAAGTTAAAGTAAACTCTCGAAAGCCTCATAAAACCCTGGATAGGATACATCTACACAATGGCTGTCCAGGATTTTTGTGTTGCCGTCAGCAATCAGTGCGGCAATGCTAAAAGCCATGGCAATCCTATGGTCAAGCAGAGTGTGTATGTAAGCGCCGTGGAGGGGCCTTCCCCCCTCGATAATCATTCCGTCGGGAGTAGGTGTGGCACAGCAGCCCATGGCTTTTAAATTGTCAGTGACGGTTTCTATCCTGTCTGTTTCCTTGACCTTTAGTTCTTTGGCGTCCCTGATAATAGTAGTTCCTTCCGCTGCTGCCGCCATAATGGCGATGATCGGTATTTCATCAATCAGTGTGGGAATAATATCCCCGTCAATGGTGATGCCGTGGAGGCTGCTCGTGCGCACCAGGATATCTGCGATTTTCTCGCCGCCCTGGGTACGTTCATTGAGAAGGGTTATGTCCCCGCCCATATCCTCACAGACCTTTAAAATTCCTGCCCGGGTAGGGTTGATGCCAGTATTTTTAACTAAGATTTCTGAATCGGGGACCAGAAGGCCGGCAGCAATAAAATAGGCTGCTGAGGAGATGTCCCCCGGCACTGTTATTTTCTGGCCGTACAGCTCCTTGCATGGCTGGATAGAAGCAGTGGCCCTGGTCGTGTCCAGCTCATGGGTGGAACAAATATCAGCGCCGAATTCTCTTAGCATTAGCTCAGTATGATTTCTGGAGAGCGACGGTTCTGTGACAGAAGTTCTGCCCTCCGCATAAAGTCCTGCAAGAAGAATACAGGACTTTACCTGGGCTGAGGCCACGGGGGACTCATAGTGAATACCGCTGAGAGTTCCTTTTGTAATATAGAGAGGCGCACAATCGTTGCGCAGGATGCTGGATATATTAGCGCCCATTTTGCTAAGGGGTTCCATAATCCTGCTCATAGGGCGGGAATTGAGGGATTCATCCCCAGACAATTTTGAGTCAAAGGATTGGCCTGCCAAAATCCCGGCCATCAGCCGGGTCGTGGTACCACTGTTTCCCACATCTAAAATCTCCTCTGGCGCTGTCAGTCCATGCAGTCCTTTTCCATATACTGTGACTGTACCGGCGCTGCAGGAAATTTCAATGCCCATCCTGCGAAAACACCCAATTGTAGCCAGACAGTCCGCCCCGTGCAGAAAATGCTGGATCTCGGTGGTTCCTTTGGCGATGGAACCAAACATGACACAGCGGTGTGATATGGATTTGTCTCCGGGGACTGAAATTTCACCCCTCAATCCAGTAATATTGGTTAATTCCATATATATAAATCCTTTCTTTAGTTGTGGGATTGGATGTCAAAAGCACATTTGGCATCCTAATCGTTGTGGGGAAACCCGTCAGCGAATTATATTTCATATACTGTATATCTATATTTCCTTAATAGTTCTGCGGCTTTCAGAGAGGAATCTTCGTCATAGAATTCAATGCGCAGCACCCCCTCTTCAAATTCCCGGTTGTGTACAATCCCAATATTTTTTATGCTGATCAGATTGCTGGCAAGTATTGTCGCAATTGTTGCAATTCCCCCGGCCTCGTCGATAATATCGCAGTAAACGGCAAAGCTCTTTTTGATGGGGCCTGCGGAACTTCCGGGTATGGAATTGCGGTAATCCCTGGAAGCCTCGAACATGGAGTACAGCTTTTGCTCTTCCCCATTGTCGACAGCTTGTTTTGCCTGATTTAACACTTGGATATAGGCTCCCAGTATCTGAGATATATTTTTCTTGTTTTTCAGGCATATCTGCTGCCACATGACGGGGGAGGAGGAGGCGATTCTGGTAATATCCTTAAAACCTCCGGCAGCCAGGTTTTTCATAAGCTCGTCCTTGGTATCTGTGTCATGTACAAAATTTACCAGGCTTGATGCGATAATGTGCGGCAGGTGGCTGATAGTTCCGGTGATATAATCATGCTGCCGGTAGTCAAGTATGACGGGGATAGCCTTTAAGGATTCAACAAATTCCTTATATTCCTGCAATTTTTCAGGAGAGACTTTAGAGGCAGGAGTCAAAATGTAGTAAGCATTTTCAATTAGAATTGCTTTTGAATTTACAAAACCACTTTTTTCAGAACCAGCCATGGGATGCCCGCCGATAAAATTGGCTTCCAGGCCCAGGCGTGAAACCTCCTCGTGGATAGATGTCTTTACACTTCCCACATCTGTCAATATACAGTCAGGGCGGATATACTCCTTTATCTGGGAGAGATATGCCGTGTTATAGGAGACAGGGGCGCTGAGAAAAATAAAATTTAAGTCTCCAAAATGGTCGTCAATAGAAGAACAGGCCGTATGTATCGTGCCCTCCTGGACGGCCAGCGCCAGTGTTTCTCTGTTTTTGTCGAATGCAAGTAGTTCATAGTCCGGGTAATACTGCCGGATGGCTTTGGCGATGGAGCCGCCAATCAGTCCCAGGCCGATGAACCCAATTTTTTTAGCCATAGTCAATCAAGTCCTCCCAAATAAAATGCGTATGTAAAATATAAAAATAGTTTACCACTGACCGGGATAAAAGTAAATTCGGGTCACAACGTATTTGTTAATAATTAATAAAAGAGTTGTAATGTCTCTCGTTTTTTAGTACAATATACACATAGTATGTGCCTGGGGAGAGATGGCTTTTACCATGCATATAACAACGACATACAAGGAGGCAGCACATGAAGGTTTACAGAACAGACGAGATTAGAAACGTAGTATTGCTTGGCCACGGCGGAAGTGGCAAGACGAGCCTTGCAGAGGCGATGCTGTATGTATCAGGGGCAGCAAACCGGATGGGTAAGGTTTCAGATTCCAATACGGTCAGCGATTTTGATAAAGAAGAGCAGAAGCGCGGATTCTCTATCAGCACCTCCCTGATTCCTATTGAGTGGGAGAAGGCCAAGATTAACATTCTGGATACGCCAGGCTATTTTGACTTCGTAGGCGAAGTGGAAGAGGCAGTGAGCGCGGCAGATGCTGCAGTGATTGTTGTCTCAGGAAAAGCAGGCGTACAGGTGGGGACTGAGAAGGCGTGGGAATTGTGTGATAAATACAACCTGCCCCGTATGGTGTATGTGACAGAGATGGACGTTGATGACGCCAGTTTCCGTCAGGTTGTGGAGGATCTGACAGAAAAATACGGCAAGAAGATTGCCCCCCATTTCCAGCCCATACGTGAGAACGAAAAGCTGGTAGGATATATTAATGTAATTAAGAACGCAGGGAGGCGGTACACAGATATAGGGAAGAGGGAAGAGTGCGAGATCCCAGATTACTGTAAGCCGAACCTGGAAATCTTGAGAGATTCACTCATGGAGGCCGTTGCTGAGACAAGCGACGAGTTTATGGAGAGATATTTTGCAGGGGAAGAATTCTCCGTGGAGGAGATCCGTGCAGCTATGCGTACCGAAGTTATGGACGGTGATATTGTCCCTGTGGCCATGGGGTCTAATATCCAGGCCCAGGGCGTGGCGAACCTGCTGTCTGATATTGTAAGGTTTTTCCCCAGTCCTGACAGGAGGGGCTGCGCAGGCATTAACCGTACAACAAACGATATTTTTGAGGCCAATTACGATTTCTCCAAGGCAAAGACAGCTTATGTATTTAAGACAATGGTAGATCCCTTTATCGGGAAATACTCCTTTGTCAAGGTGTGCTCAGGGGTTCTTAAAGGGGAGGATATTCTCTATAATGCAGACACAGACTCTGAGGAGAAGCCGGGCAAGATATATACCATGTGCGGCAATAAGCCGACAGAGGTTTCCGAATTGTTTGCCGGTGATATTGGGGCCATAGCGAAGCTGTCGGGGACGCGGACGGGGGATACACTGTCCACCAAGGGAACCCAGGTATCTTTTGCCAGGACAGATTATTCTGTACCATATACATATATGAAGTATCAGGTGAAGAATAAAGGGGATGAGGACAAAGTATCCCAGGCCCTTGCCAAGATGATGGCTGAGGATGTGACCTTAAAGGCTGTAAACGACAGCGAGAACCGCCAGTCACTGCTGTACGGAATGGGGGACCAGCATCTGGAAATTACAGTGAGTAAACTGGCAGCCAGGTATAAGGTAGAAGTGGCCCTTGAGATGCCTAAAGTTGCTTTCAGAGAGACAATACGGAAGAAATCAGATGTGGATACAAAGTATAAGAAGCAGTCAGGCGGCCACGGGCAGTATGGCCATGTAAAAATGAAATTTGAACCATCCGGGGATCTGGAGACGCCTTTTGTATTTGAGGAGGTTGTAGTGGGAGGCGCTGTCCCCAAGAATTATTTCCCGGCTGTGGAGAAAGGACTGCAGGATTCTGTGGTCAAGGGCCCTCTCGCAGGATATCCGGTTGTAGGCGTGAAAGCCATTCTTTATGATGGATCCTATCACCCGGTTGATTCTTCGGAGATGGCATTTAAGACAGCTACTGTCCAGGCATTTAAGAAAGGCTTCATGGAAGCCGGGCCTGTGCTTTTAGAGCCTATTGCTTCCTTGAAAGTGACAGTTCCCGATGAATATACTGGGGATGTCATGGGAGATTTGAATAAGAGGAGGGGACGTGTGCTTGGCATGAACCCGATACAAGGAGGCAAGCAGGTGATAGAGGCTGACATTCCCATGACGGGGTTGTTTGGCTACTGTACTGTACTTCGGTCCATGACAGGAGGCAGAGGCACATATGCCTATGAATTTGCAAGATATGAGCAGGCCCCGGCTGATGTACAGGAGAAGGAGATTGCCGCCAGGGCTGCAGAAGAATAAAGTGTGAGTGTGGTTTTTGGGCCGGGAGACAGATTCCCGGCCCTGTTTCATTATGGGCCAAGGAGCCCTTTAGCTAAAGAAATAAGGAAAACGATTGTATATTAGTGTTGAAAGTGCTATAATTGCTCTGCTGCCGGGAGGCAGGATGCTGATGCAGGATGTATCCCGGCAGGCCGTTTAGCAGCCTGGCTATAGCTGGGATTATTGGAGAGTATCTGTTAAATGGACAGAATATTAGGTTGAGGGCAGGCAGATGAAAATAGTTATTATTGGAGATGGGAAGGTCGGCTATAAGCTGGCTAAGCAGCTTTCGGCAGAAAATTATGACATTGTAATGATCGACAGCAATGAGAGTAAGCTGCGGGAGGCCATTGACAGGCTGGATATTTTTTGTGTGACTGGTGACGGAGGGAGTGTGGAAGTCCAGAAAGAAGCGGATGTTCCCCACGCAGACTTAGTGATTGCATGTACTTCTACGGATGAATGCAATATGCTAAGCTGCCTGATTGCAAGAAGGCTGGGGGCCAGGCATACCATTGCAAGAGTAAGGAACCCGATTTATTACCAGCAGATCGATATTTTGAAGGAGGACCTTCACTTAAGCATGGCGGTAAATCCAGAGCTGGCTGTGGCAGGCGAGATTACCCGGCTTTTGTTGTTCCCCGATGCGAGTAAGATAGAAACATTTGTCAAAGGGAGAGTGGAGCTGATTGAATTTCCCCTGACGGAGCAGAGCAGGCTCAGCGGCATGTCCCTGGCCGATATGTATAATAGATTCCAGATTAAGCTCCTTGTTTGTGCGGTAGAGCGGGGGGAGGATGTGATTATCCCTGATGGAGAATTTATTATGCAAACAGGAGACCGCCTCCATGTTGCAGCTTCCCACAGGGAGGTGGAGTTGTTTTTTAAGCTCATCGGCAAGAAAAAACAGAAAATCAAAAGAGTCATGATCTGCGGAGGCGGCAGGGTGAGTTTTTATCTTGCCATGCAGCTGTGCAATATAGGGATGCAGGTTAAAATTATAGAAAAGCTGGAGAGTAAATGTGAGAATCTTTGCGAACTTCTTCCAAAGGCTACAATTATTAATGGGGATGCCTCAGACCATGATCTGCTTATAGAGGAGGGGGCGGAAGAAGCGGACGCATTGATTGCCCTGACAGGGATGGATGAAGAGAATATTATCATGGCTCTCTTTGCCAAAAGCCAGGGGGTTTCTAAAGTAATTGTGAAAGTGAACGAGGACCGGAGGGCCAGGATGATTGAAGATTTTGGCATTGACAGCATAGTTTCGGCAAAGACCGCTACAGCAGATGCTATTTTGAGCTATGTGAGGGCCCGCAAAAACTCCCAGGGAAGCGCCAATGTAGAGACCATGTACCAGCTCATAGATGGCAGGGTCGAGGCGTTGGAGTTTATCGTAAAATCCGAGACTAGTTACACAAATATTCCATTGAAGGACTTATCCCTTAAGGCCAATAATTTGATTGCATGTATTGCAAGAAAGCGCAAAATTATTATACCTAACGGTAATGACTGTATCCGGGTAGGTGATAATGTCATTATCATTACTATGGAGAAACAAATCCAGGATATTCAGGATATATTATTGTAGGTATGTACAAATGAATTATAGGATGACAGTTTTTATTATCGGGAAAATGCTGGGAGTAGAGAGTGCGCTTCTTTTGATTCCAGCGCTGGTTGCATTTATATATAAAGAAAAAAGCGGGGTTACTTTTTTGATAGTCAGCGCCGTCCTTTGTCTTATATTCCTTTTGTTCGGGAGGAAGGCGCCGGAAAACAAAAGGATTTACGGGAAGGAAGGCCTGGTAATCGTCGGTTCGGCCTGGATTTTGTGGTCCCTTTTTGGGGCAATGCCCTTTTTTATTTCAGGGACCATACCAGATTACCTGGATGCCTTTTTTGAGACTGTCTCAGGGTTTACGACAACTGGATCCACCATACTTGTAGATATTGAGGCCCTGCCCCGGGGAATGCAGTTCTGGAGGTGCCTGACGCACTGGATAGGAGGGATGGGGGTTCTCGTCTTTGTCATGATGCTGACATCGCTGGATGATGATAATTCTATGCATCTGATGCGTGCTGAGGTTCCCGGGCCTGAGGCTGACAAACTTGTCCCAAAAGCAAGGCGGACTGCCAGGATACTCTATTCTATGTACTTTGTGCTGACGGCAGTGGAGGTTGTATTTCTGCTTTTTGGCGGGATGGATTTTTATGATGCACTGATCCACTCATTTAGTACGGCGGGAACCGGCGGGTTTTCAAACAGGAATGCCAGCGTCAGCTTCTATGACAGTGCATACATAGATGGGGTAATTACAGTTTTTATGATTTTGTTTGGCATAAATTTTAATCTTTATTTTTTAATCCGAATGAAGAATTGGAAGGCGGCCCTTAAGAATGAGGAGATGCATGTCTATCTGGGGATTATCCTGGCTTCTATCGCAGTCATAAGTATAAATGTGCTGGGGATGTATGAGAATATTGTCCATGCATTCCGCTATGCCTCCTTCCAGGTAGGGTCTGTTATCACGACCACAGGATTTTATACAGCAGACTATAATTTATGGCCTGAGCTGTCAAAGACAGTCCTGCTGTCTCTGATGGTGGTAGGCGCATGTGCCGGGTCTACCGGGGGCGGCATCAAAGTCTCCCGTCTTTTGATATTGTTAAAGAGTGTAAGGCAGGAGATTAAACATATGCTCCACCCCAAATCTGTGACTGTAGTAAAAATAAACGGGAAAAAAATAAACAGAGATACAGTGCATAATGTATATATTTACTTTATTTGCTACATTCTGATTTTAATGGGTTCTGTTTTGCTAGTCTCTATCGATAACTTTGACTTTGCAACTTCCTTCAGCGCCGTGCTGACAACATTGAATAATGTAGGGCCGGGTATTTCACTGGCAGGGCCGGTAGAAAATTTTTATGAGTTTTCGGCGTTGGCGAAGATTGTTTTTTGCCTGGATATGCTTGTGGGTAGGCTGGAGATTTTCCCGTACCTGCTTCTTCTGTCACCAGATTTATGGCGCAGAAAATTTTAGGCGGGATATATAGGGGCGGCTTTTATGATCTATATAAAAGTTTGACAGGGGAGTGTAAATGGCAGGGGCAAGGTAGGGTTTAAGCAGCTGTCAACAGAACAAGAAAGGTGATGGAAAGAGAATGAAAAAAGGAAAAATCAGGCTGCTGGCTATCCTGGGGGTTATCCTTGCGGCAGCAGTCTACTATTATGCGGCACTGCCTGCAATCAATATACACTCTTCTGATTTCTGGGTGTTTCTGATTATCGTAATTGTACTTGTAGCCGCGGTATATGTACGGCGGAAGCGGTTAAACCGCTATGAGCTGAAGGAATCTAAAGGACTGAAAGCTATATTGGGCGTTTTGTTTTTGGTGGTTGCGGTGTACCTTGTAGGGACGCTTCTTTCATCCCCCATCGTAAATGCGAAAAAATACCAGCAGCTTTTGGACGTAAAGGATGGAGAATTTGTGAAAGACATTGAGGAGCTGTCTTTTGACCAGATTCCTCTCCTTGACAGGGATTCAGCAGCTATCCTGGGAAACAGGAAGATGGGCAGTATGGTGGATATGGTTTCCCAGTTTGAGGTGGATGAGCTGTACAGCCAAATTAACTACCAGGATCAGCCTGTGCGGGTTTCCCCTCTGAAGTATGCCAGTTTAATAAAGTGGCTGACTAACCAGAAGGAAGGCATCCCTGCCTATATCAAGATAGATATGGCGAATCAGAATACGGAGCTGGTGAAGCTGGATGAAGGCATGAAATATACTACAAGCGACCATTTTAACAGGAATATTTACCGGCATCTGCGGTTTAAATACCCTACGTATATTTTTAACGATTTAAGTTTTGAGATTGATGACAATGGCGTGCCTTATTGGATATGCCCTGTCAAAAAATTTAATATTGGCCTGTTTGGCGGTACAACTGTGGGCCGTGTCGTGTTATGTAATGCGGTTACAGGCGAGACTGTGGATTATAAGATAGAAGACGCCCCAGAATGGATTGACCGGGCATATTCGGCGGATCTTCTGGTTCAGCTATATGATTATTATGGAACTTTAAAGCATGGGTATTTTAATAGTGTCCTGGGGCAAAAAGACTGCCTGCGCACAACAAGCGGATACAATTACCTTGCTATTGATGACGATGTATGGGTATATACTGGCGTGACTTCAGTCAGCGGGGATCAGTCTAATGTAGGCTTTGTCCTTATGAATCAGAGGACCATGGAGACAAAATTTTATGGAGTAGAGGGAGCTACTGAAGAGTCGGCTATGTCCTCCGCCGAGGGGCAGGTACAGAATCTGAAATATAAAGCTACGTTCCCTCTTCTCCTGAATATATCAGGCGAGCCTACGTACTTCATAGCTCTGAAAGATGATGCTGGCCTGGTGAAGAAGTACGCAATGGTGAACGTCCAGAAATATCAGATTGTGGCCATCGGGGACACGGTGAGTGCGTGTGAGGAGGCTTACACCAACCTGATGTATGAAAACGGCATCAAGGAGGTGGAAAAGGATACCCGCGAGGTAGAGACAATTACGGCTAAGATAACTAAAATTGCACAAGGAGTTATTGACGGCAACTCCCATTATTATATTATGCTGGAAGGCTCTGATGATATATTTGATGTATCTGTCGTAGAGTTTATAGACATTATTAAATGTGAAGTGGGAGAAGAGGTGACAGTTGAATTCAAAAGAGGGGATGGGACAAATACTGTCCTGTCTTTAAATGGAAAGGGTTCAGATAAACCTGCTGCTGCCGTAGAAGGGACAGAGGAGCAGGCAGAAGAATAAGATATGTGGATTTTATCCAGAGTGTATCTGAAAAGAAGGAATGAAAAATTAAAAACTGCTAAAAATAAGAGGGTGCATGGGGCAGCTAATGCCGTCCCATGCACCCTCTTATCTTTAGCAAAACAGCGGGACAAACAGATAAATCCACACCCGTCCCGCCGGGATATCCAATCCATGACGCTGCCAAGCCGGAGCCTGGCACGCTGCACTGGCTGGCCGAAACCTAATTAAGAACGGTATAGTCCGGAGAATCTATATTCGGTATATCTTTCTTTTCAGCACTGACGCTGATGTAGAATTCAATATTATTTTCTTTGGAAATCTTATTCAGCTTTTCAAGGAAATCAGGGAGACTGTCCAGGGTAATATCAGCCTGCTTAAGTACTCCGTCAATAAAAATTGTTTCAATGTCATGGTTGCCGGCAACCATGCCATATATAAAACCAATAAACTCTTCGAGAGTTGTAATATCTTTGTAATCTGCCATACAGATTGCACGAATATTAAAATCTACGCTGTATGTATCGCGATGACTCTTTTTAACTAACACTACGTTTCCATTGGAAGTTTTCACCTTCTCGTTTGCAAGTTCAATCATTTGCTGTGTTTTTCCGCTGCCTTTTGGGCCTGTTACTAAATTTACCATGGCGAATCTCTCCTTTATGTATATTTTTTGAGGCTGCTCAATGCTCAAATACTTAAGTTCATTATACACTAAAGAGTTATCAGTAACAACTAAAAAAGCATATAAATTGCACAAAATTATAAATGAGAATAATTATCATTTGATAAGATTGAATATTAAATACGTGTATGATAAGATTGAATAAATTGAGAATCATAATCATTTAAGGAGGGTGTTATGCCTGCAGAAGTATTGTCTTACTTTTTCAAACATGAGGATATGGGATTGAAATTAAGATTTCAGATTGTGCTTCAATGTGCACATTTTCTGAAAGGCCTGAAAGTATCATGTGGGATCACTGTCAGCAGCGCTATGTATGACGGGTTAGCATCTGTTCTGAAAGGAACCGGCATCTCTTTCAAAAAACTGTCTGAAACAGACGGCAAATGCCTGGTTTTATTTTACCGCAGGGAGGTGCTTGCCCAGTATCTGAACAGGGTTGGGATCCGAAGCTTTATCAGTACATTCGGCTATTCGCAGATGAAACTGGAAGAAATGCTGGATCTCTTATCTGTACGTATACTTGCGCGTTCCGCGAAGAACCAGGAATTCCCTCATGAAATCGGCATTTTTCTGGGATATCCCATAGAGGATGTAAGAGGGTTTATTGAAAATGCAGGACATGGATATTTATTGCTGGGTTATTGGAAAGTATACAGTAATCCAGCCAGGGCGAGATTGATTTTCAATGAATTTGACCAGGCCAGGGTATGGGCGGTCAATGAGTTTCTAACAGGCAAGAGCATACAGGACATTGCTCGGAATCAGGAGGTATCAGAATGGATATATCAGTAGTATATTGGAGTGGAACAGGAAATACGGAGGCAATGGCGCAGGAGGTTGCTAAAGGGATTGAAGAGGGCGGGGGCAAGGCAAGGCTTTTGGAAGCCAGTGCGGCGGATGCAGCCAGCCTGGCACAGGAAAATGTTTTTGCCCTTGGATGCCCGTCTATGGGGGCTGAACAATTGGAGGAGACAGAGATGGAGCCTCTCGTAGAAGCGCTGCTCCCACTTGCTGCAGGAAAACATGTTTTACTTTTTGGATCCTATGGATGGGGCGATGGAGAGTGGATGCGGGACTGGGCGCAGCGGATGAAGGAGGCTGGTGCAGTATTGACCCGTGAGGAGGGAATTATTGCCAATGAGGCCCCGGACGATGAGGCCTGCAAAGAATGCAGGGCAGCAGGAAAGGAGCTGGCAGAGCTTACATAAATTTTGTTGACAAATATGAGCATTCAAGCATAAGATAGATTCATGGACATAACTGCCCGGGCGCAGCAGACTGTAACCGGAGCAGGTTGTTTAGTAAGTATAAATCATACATATACAGGGATGCACCGGACATATAACGGGGCACCCCTGTAAAGTATATGGGGGAAAGAACATGAATCAAAATATGCTGATTGGGATATTCATCCCGTTTGCAGGAACAACCCTTGGATCGGGCATGGTGTTCTTCATGCGGGGGAAAATGAATGAAAAACTGCAGAAAGCTCTTTTGGGGTTTGCATCAGGCGTCATGATGGCTGCTTCTGTATGGTCGCTTTTAATCCCAGCCATTGAGATGGCTGAGGAGAACGGACATGCGGCATGGCTGCCTGCAGCGGCTGGTTTTTTGCTTGGCATGGGATTTTTACTTCTGTTAGATACAGTGACGCCACATATGCACCTGAATGGGCAGGAACCGGAAGGGGTAAAATCCAATCTAAAAAAGACTACCATGCTTGTGCTGGCGGTTACACTGCATAATATACCGGAGGGTATGGCGGTGGGTGTAACTTTCGCCGGATTGGCAGCAGGGAATACCATGATATCACTGGCAGGCGCTTTTGCATTGTCCATTGGCATTGCCATCCAGAATTTTCCGGAGGGGGCAATTATTTCTATGCCTCTTAGGGGCGAGGGGGTATCTAAAGGGAGGTCCTTTTTATATGGGACACTATCTGGCGTGGTGGAGCCTGTGGCGGCGGCCCTGACTATCCTTTTAACCACATTTGTAGTGCCTATCCTTCCCTATTTACTTGCTTTTGCGGCAGGCGCCATGATTTATGTGGTGGTGGAGGAGCTGATACCAGAGGCCCAGGCAGAACCCCACACGAATATAAGCACAGTGGGGGTAGCTATAGGTTTTACGCTGATGATGATATTGGATGTGGCCCTGGGATAGGAGTATACAAACTATACCTGGGAGTGCGGATGAAAGGGTACCCTGGGGCAGATAAATTATATACGGTTCTATCTGCAGTGCGGGTATAGACAGGGATTCTCCCCGGGGTTTGGACTGGGGAGAATCCTTTTCCTATGCAGCGGCCTGGCTTGCCGGGGGGATTAAAAGGTTCTCCCGGCTTGCCCGTGTAATCAAATATGTTACAGAAAAAATAAGATTGAATATAACTATATCTTGTGTTAATATTGATGGCAGCATCAATAAATGGTATTGGAGAGAGGTTATGCAGATTAGTAAAAGAAACGGGACACAGGAGGGTTACTGTCCCGGCAAAATAAAAAGGGCAGTGAGCCTGGCCTTTACAAGCGTGGGAAATGAATTGGACGAGGAAGAGGCAGGGCGGCTTCTGATCCGGGTAGAAAGGAAAATTCAGGAACAGATACCGGACAGGCAGCAGATATCTGTGGAGGAGATTCAGGATCTGGTGGAGCAGACCCTGATGGAGGAGAATTATTATAAAGAGCTGAAGAGCTTTATCTTGTACCGGGAAGACAGGGCAAGGCGCCGCAGGGAACGGCAGAAGCTGGCGGAAAAATTCTCTCATATGCCTTCACTGGAAAAGGTACTGCATGAGGTGCAGAAGGAGTTTGAGGAGGAAGAGTACAGCCTGGAACATCTATATAAAAAATTCAGGGCATTTGAGAAGCCGGACTTAAGCGAGAGTGAAAAGCTGGCCATGCTGATAAAGGCGGCAGTGGAGCTGACAACCCAGGAGGCCCCCAGATGGGAGATGATCGCGGCCAGGCTTTTGATGGTACAATTTGAAAGGCGGCTTAAAAGGAATATGGAACAAAGAAACCTGGCTGGCTTTGGCGATAAGCTGGAATATTTGTCCCAGGAAGGCCTGTATGGGACTTATATTTTGAAGTACTATACAAAGGAAGAGGCGGATTTGTTTGCAGGCTGGCTGCAGCCTGAGAGAGACAAATTATTCACATATTCAGGACTTTCTCTCCTGATAGAACGTTATATCATCAGGACCCGCCAGGGGGACGTTATGGAGTCTCCCCAGGAAATGTTTCTTGGGATTGCCATGCATCTTGCCATGAAGGAGACGGCCAACCGCAGCCAGTGGGTGAGGCGGTTTTATGATATGCTGAGCCTAAAGAAAGTGACTATGGCCACGCCAACTCTCTCAAATGCAAGGAAACCCTATCACCAGCTTTCCTCCTGCTTTATCGATACCGTGCCTGACAGCCTGGACGGCATTTACAGAAGCATCGATAACTTTGCTAAGGTCAGCAAATTTGGCGGGGGCATGGGGATGTATTTTGGGAAAGTAAGGGCCAGCGGCAGCGCCATCCGAGGCTTTGAAGGGGCGGCAGGAGGCGTGATCCGCTGGATACGGCTGGCCAATGATACGGCTGTGGCAGTAGACCAGCTTGGGATGCGGCAGGGCGCTGTGGCGGTCTATCTGGATGTGTGGCACCGGGATCTGCCGGAATTTCTAAATTTGCGGACCAATAACGGGGACGACAGGATGAAAGCACATGATGTATTCCCGGCAATCTGTTATCCTGATTATTTTTGGAAGCAGGCTAAGGAAAATATCGATGGTGACTGGTATATGATGTGCCCCCATGAGATATTGACAGTCAAAGGATATGCGCTGGAGGACTGTTTTGGGGAGGAATGGGAGCAGAAATATAAGGACTGTGTCCAGGATAACAGGATTTTAAAAAGAGTCATACCGATTAAAGATATTATCCGCTTAATTATTAAAAGCGCAGTTGAGACAGGGACCCCCTTTACCTTTAACAGGGATGCAGTAAACCGTGCTAACCCTAACAGCCACAGAGGCATGATCTACTGCAGTAATTTATGTACAGAAATTGCCCAAAATATGAGTGAAATTGAACAGGTACAGCAGCAGGTACAAGAAATCGACGGAGAGACAGTGGTTGTGACTGTGACAAAGCCTGGAGAATTTGTGGTGTGTAATTTAGCCAGCCTTTCCCTGGGTAACATGAACCTGGAGGATGAAGGGGAGCTGCAGGAAATTACAGAAAGTGCGGTGCGTGCCCTTGACAATGTGATTGACCTTAATTTCTTCCCTGTCCCATACGCGCAAATCAACAACCAAAAATACCGCCCTATCGGATTGGGGGTGAGTGGCTACCACCACATGCTGGCAAAACATAAAATCAAATGGGAGAGTGAAGAACACCTTGCTTTTGCAGAAAAGGTGTTTGGGGATATACACTATGCGGCTATAAAAGCCAGTGTAAGGACGGCAAAAGAGAAAGGAAGCTATTCTTACTTTGAGGGCAGCGAGTGGCAGAGCGGCATTTACTTTGACAAGCGGGGACTGACAGGGGGAAGATGGGACAGCCTTAGGGGCCAGATCGCAAAATACGGACTGAGGAACGGATATTTGCTGGCTGTGGCGCCAACCAGCAGCACCAGCATCATAGCTGGAACTACAGCGGGTTTGGATCCTGTCATGAACCGGTATTTTCTGGAGGAAAAGAAAAATGGCCTGATGCCAAGAGTGGCGCCGGAGCTTTCCCAGGAAACCTTCTGGTACTATAAAAATGCCCATTATATTGACCAGGCCTGGTCTGTGCGGGCATGTGGAGTACGGCAGAGGCATATTGACCAGGCCCAGAGTATGAATTTATATATTACAAATGAATATACCTTCAGGAAAGTGCTGGATTTATATCTTCTCGCCTGGGAGGAGGGGGTCAAAACCATATATTATATCCGCTCAAAGAGCCTGGAAGTAGAAGACTGTGAGGTATGTTCGTCTTAAAAAGGGCAGGGCATTTGGAGAAGTATTTACCATGGCAGGAGGGAGATTGCCCTGCGCCCAGAGGTATTCTGACACCCATGCCTTTGGGTTTGTTTCGCATAGTATTGGGAGGAGGACAAAGCATGGGAGATTTGGTAAAAAAGCCGCTGTTTAATCCCGACGGGGACACAGAGGTGCTCAAACGCAGGATGATAGGGGGAAATACCACCAATCTGAACGATTTTAACAATATGAAATATGACTGGGTAAGTGATTGGTACCGCCAGGCGATGAATAATTTTTGGATTCCAGAAGAGATAAACCTGGGGACAGATATCAAGGACTATCGGAAACTTCCAAAGGCTGAGAGAAGGGCCTATGATAAGATATTGTCATTTCTGATTTTCCTAGACAGCATACAGACGGCCAACCTGCCGAATATCGGAGAATATATCACGGCAAATGAAGTGAATTTATGCCTTTCTATCCAGGCGTTCCAGGAGGCAGTGCACAGCCAGAGCTATAGTTATATGCTGGATACAATCTGCGAACCCCAGGAGAGGAACGACGTCCTGTATCAGTGGAAGGAGGACAGGCACCTTCTGGCCAGAAATGAGTTTATCGGAAGCCTGTATAATGAATTCCAGCGAAAGAAGGACCCAGAAGTACTCGTACAGACACTGATAGCAAACTATATTTTGGAGGGGATTTACTTTTACAGTGGTTTTATGTTTTTCTACAATTTGGGAAGAAATAACCGTATGCCGGGATCTGTCCAGGAGATCCGCTACATTAACCGGGATGAGAATACCCACCTGTGGCTGTTCCGCAGTATACTGCTGGAGTTAAAGAAAGAGAATCCTGAATTGTTTACAGAGCGGCAGGTGGATATGTACCGTGCTATGCTCAAGGAGGGGTGCGAGCAGGAAATAAGCTGGGGGCATTATGCCATAGGCGATGAAGTACAGGGGCTTAACAAAGATATGGTCACAGATTATATACAGTATCTGGGGAACCTGCGGTGTATGAACCTGGGGTTTGAGCCTATTTATGAGGGCCATGATAGAGAGCCGGAGAGTATGTCCTGGGTCAGCCAGTTCTCAAATGCCAACATGATAAAGACGGACTTTTTTGAGGCCAGAAGTACGGCCTATGCAAAAAGCAGCGCTTTGGTGGATGATTTATAGAAACTACTTGACTTATTTTAACATTCTTCTTATAATAATTAGGAATATTGCAGAAACGAAGATGGGGAATAGTAAGAGGCTATCGCTGGCAGAGAGCTGCCGGATGGTGCAAGGCAGCAGCGTAAACTCCCAACTCGCCCCGGAGTTCTTCTGTTGAAAGAGCAGTAGGCAGAAGCGGGACTTCCCGTTACAGAAGCGATGAGTGCATCCGGCCATCCGGATGAATAAGAGTGGTACCACGGAAAATAAAGCCTTTTCGTCTCTTGGTGAGATGAGAAGGCTTTTAATAGTGAAAATAGGAGGACTGATTATGTCTAAGATCGTGTATAACCATAAGGCCATTGAAAAGAAATGGCGGGAAAGATGGGCCAAAGACCCGGTGAACCCTAAGCTTGATGGCCAGGGCAATAAAAAACAGAAGTACTACTGCCTGGACATGTTCCCATATCCTTCGGGAAACGGCCTGCATGTGGGGCATTGGAGAGGGTATGTGATTTCTGATGTGTGGAGCCGGTATAAGCTGTTAAACGGATATTATATTGTGCACCCTATGGGGTGGGATGCTTTTGGGCTTCCGGCTGAAAATTACGCTATCAAGATGGGCGTGCATCCGGCTATCTCCACGGCAGAGAACGTGGCAAATATTAAACGCCAGATTCACGAGATTGCCGCCCTGTATGACTGGGATATGGAAGTTAATACGACTGACCCGGATTTTTATAAATGGACACAGTGGATTTTTGTTAAGATGTTCAAAGAGGGACTGGCCTATGAGAAGGAGTTCCCCATTAACTGGTGCCCTTCCTGCAAGACTGGACTGGCCAATGAGGAAGTGGTAAATGGAAAGTGCGAGCGCTGTGGTACCGAGGTTACAAAGAAGAACTTGCGCCAGTGGATGCTCCGCATTACAAAGTATGCGGACCGCCTGCTGAATGACTTGGATAAGCTGGACTGGCCGGAGAAGGTGAAAAAGATGCAGTCTGACTGGATCGGTAAATCTTACGGCGCAGAAGTAGATTTCCCTGTGGACGGCAGAGAAGAGAAAATCACTGTCTATACGACAAGGCCGGATACTCTGTTCGGGGCAACATTTATGGTATTGGCTCCTGAGCATGGACTGGCGGCTAGCCTGGCCACGGAGGAGACAAAGAAAGCCGTAGAAAAATATATTTATGACGCTTCCATGAAATCTAACGTAGACCGTATGCAGGACAAAGAGAAAACAGGCGTCTTTACAGGCAGCTATGCAATTAACCCGTTAAATGGGGCAAAGACGCCAATCTGGCTTTCAGATTATGTATTGGCGGATTACGGCACAGGGGCCATTATGTGTGTGCCCGCCCATGATGACAGGGATTTTGAGTTTGCAAAGAAATTTGATATCCCTATTATTCAGGTTATCGCCAAGGATGGAAAAGAGATTGAACATATGGAGGAGGCCTATACAGAGGCGGCCGGCACTATGATTAACTCTGGGGAATGGAATGGGATGGAGTCGGCAGTGCTTAAAAAAGAGGCTCCCCATATTATAGAGAAGAAAGGTATCGGACATGCCACAGTCAACTATAAGCTGCGTGATTGGGTATTCTCCCGCCAGCGCTACTGGGGCGAGCCTATTCCGATTGTGCACTGCCCGGACTGCGGCGCTGTTCCGGTGCCGGAGGAAGAACTTCCTTTACGCCTGCCCGAGGTGGATTCTTATGAACCTACAGGAACAGGGGAGTCGCCGCTGGCTGGCATTGAGGAATGGGTGAACTGTAAGTGCCCTGTCTGTGGGAAGCCATCCAAACGTGAGACAAATACAATGCCTCAGTGGGCAGGGTCATCCTGGTATTTTCTGCGCTATGTAGATAACCATAATACTGCAGAGCTTGTGTCCAGAGAAAAAGCAGATGAGATGCTCCCTGTGGATATGTATATCGGCGGGGTGGAACATGCAGTCCTGCATCTTCTGTACTCACGTTTTTATACAAAGTTCCTCTATGATATTGGGGTGGTAGACTTTGACGAGCCTTTCCACAAGCTGTTCAATCAGGGAATGATTACCGGGAAGAATGGTATTAAAATGAGTAAGTCAAAGGGGAATGTGGTCTCTCCTGATGAACTGGTCAGGGATTATGGCTGTGATTCTCTGAGAATGTATGAATTATTTGTAGGTCCCCCGGAGCTGGATGCAGAGTGGGACGACCGGGGAATTGACGGCGTGAACCGTTTCCTGAAACGTCTCTGGAACCTTCTTATGGACAGCAGGGAGAAGGAGATTCAGGCCACAAAAGAGATGATTAAGCTGCGCCACAGGCTGGTGGCAGATATCACCTCCCGCTTGGAGAGCTTCAGCCTGAACACTGTTATTTCTGGTTTTATGGAATACAATAATAAATTTATCGAGACCGCCAAAAAGGAAGGCGGGATAGATAAAGAAACACTGGAGACAATTGCCGTGCTCCTGGCTCCCTTTGCTCCTCATTTTGCAGAAGAAATGTGGGAGCAGCTGGGCCATAATGAAACTGTGTTTAAGGCGCAGTGGCCCACATATGACGAGGCCCAGATGAAGGACGATGAGATTGAGGTAGCTGTACAGATTAATGGTAAGACCAGGGCAGTTGTCACTATTTCTGCAGATGCAAATAAAGAAGAAGCTATTGCTGCGGGGCGTGCAGCAGTACAGAGCAAGCTTACAGGGACAGTTGTCAAAGAGATTTATGTTCCGGGGCGGATCATAAATATTGTGCAGAAATAGGCAGTGCAAATGAGGAAAGCTGTGGAAACTTATGCTTGCAGAAAAGTTTCCACAGCTTGCGTTATTTATAGGGCGTATGCCCGTCAAGCGAAAGAGCTTGCTCTTGATGTTGGCAGCACTGCCGCAGTGAGTGGGAGAAATTCTCACAACAGAATAAAGTGTTTGGAAATATTGAAAAGTTTGATGAATATCAGCGATTACGAGGATTTTACTTCGAGAAAAAGGTATCGTAGAATACCGTGAAATATCATAACAGATTTTTAAAATGGAGTAATATTGGAGTAAATATTTCAAATAATAGTATAAAAACAGCATGAAATGAGGGTAGATACGGAATGCCAAAAGGAATTTCAAAAGAATTTCAAAATATAGTAAAAAGAACAGCGCCCAATCCTTTTTATACAGAAGAAAAGGGGTGTTTATTTTTAGGAGATAGTATAGAAGTTTTAAAAAGAATTAAGGATTCATCGGTAGATTTGGTTTTTGCAGACCCTCCATATTCGATAAAAAAAGCGGATTGGGACACGTTTGAAAATCAAGAAGAATACATTAAATTTTCAAATAAATGGATTAAAGAAGCAAGCAGAATTTTAAAAGATACCGGGACATTATATGTATGCGGTTTTTCTGAAATATTAGCAGATATTCATCGTCCGGCAATGAAATACTTTTATAATTGCAGATGGCTAATTTGGTATTATAAGAATAAGGCGAATTTAGGGAATGATTGGGGAAGGAGTCACGAAAGTATTTTGTGTTTAAGAAAGTCTAAAAATCATATAATGAATGTTGACTCCGTAAGAATTCCATATAATACTCATACATTGAAATATCCAGCACGTACGCAAGCGGAAACTAGTCAGTATGGAAATGGAAAAGAAAGAGGAGAATGGACGCCAAATCCATTAGGGGCAAAACCCAAAGATGTAATAGAAATTCCTACGACATGTAATGGAATGGGAGAAAAAACCCCACATCCAACACAAAAGCCAGAAGAACTGTTGCGTAAAATTATTTTAGCATCTTCTAACAAGAGGGATGTTATATTAGATCCATTTGTTGGAAGTGGGACAACTGCTGTATGTGCTAAACAATTAGAAAGACAATGGATAGGCATAGATAAAAGCGAAGAATACTTAAACTGGACTGTCGAAAGATTAGAGAAAGTTCAAAGAAAAACAATAGAAGAATGGATACAATATGATAAATCTATTGTATCAAGAAGGGAAACAATACGATGAAAACTTTATGGGAACTGATGTCATGGGTTTCAGAAAAACAAAGATTTGAAACGATTGGAGATTATATAGAGTTTGCAAAATATTACTTAGAATTTATCGAAACAGAGTTACAGGCGGAGTTGGTAGCTAAAAATGAAAATAATTATCGCTTTTTTCAGTATAGACGAGATGGAGAGTATAATATAACACGTCCTGTTAATTCAGAATTACTTTTTAAGCTTGCGGAATATGAAAATATAGCACCAGACTTTGAGAAAATTCTTACAAATATAAGAGATATAAAAGATGATGAAGAAGCAAGAAGAAATATCAATAAGTTTATTTATACTACGCAACAGACAATAGGTTGTGCTTTAGATGCCCTTCCATCTTCAAAAACAAATACATCAAGAAAAGTGAATGGTGATTTATTTGAACGTTTAATGCAGATGATCATAAGACAGTTGGGCTTTACGATAGATTCAGAAACTTTGAGTGTTCCCGTACCAAAATCTATGGAAAAAATGAATTATCAGAATGACATAGAAATAAAAGTAGAAGGTGAAATTGTTGCGATAGGTTCGGTTAAAACATCAAGTAAAGATAGAATTGATAAGATTTTTCTAGATAAATTGATGTATAATCGTCTAACCAACACAGATACACCGCATTTCGCAATCTTTTTACACGATGTACAACGAGCAGGAAAAGAGCCAAATTATAAAACAGGTCAAACATTTTTGACTGGGCATTTTAAGGCATATACTATTGGTTTGAATCCTTTGGATGGTGTGTATTATTGTGATTTGCGTCCGATTATGAAAACAGATGATTTATTAAAAGAGCATATAAAATCATTAGATTATTTATTATCTGTCTC
>ERZ652168.105-NODE-105-length-39167-cov-19.3418_pt1 | contig 39167 bp, 35 predicted proteins | sample MGYA00514763_ERZ652168 | MGnify/ENA metagenome assembly ERZ652168
GGGCTCGGAGATGTGTATAAGAGACAGCCGCCATATTGAGGAGGCGTAACATGGTATGATAATACCAGAATGTTTCCATTTTTAAATATATTTTATCCATCTCATCATATACTGGTACTAAACAATATTTTTGGTGGTTTGCATGAAAATACTCCAAAACAAAAGATCCACTTTAAAAACCGGCGCCAAGTTTCTCCTGCTCTTTGCCGCCGCTTTCCTCGCCGGGCGTTTGGCGGGAAAAATACAGGAACATTTCTCAGGAGAAGCCCTCCCCACATCTGCCGAGGGCAACTGGGGCCTTAGTTTCCAGGAAGAGGGACAGCCGCCTGTGGGCAACGCCACTCCCCAGGAACTTAAGGAATTTGACGCCTATTATTCTGGAAATTCAGACGAAAAAGTAATCTACCTGACATTTGATGCAGGTTTTGAAAATGGAAATACACCGGCCATTCTGGATGCACTGAAAAAGCATAATGTCCCCGCAACATTTTTTGTAGTAGGGACATTCATTTCCTCAAACCCAGATTTAATAAAACGTATGGCCAGCGAGGGGCATACTGTAGGGAACCATACATATCACCATCCAGACATGTCACAAATTTCCACACAAGAGTCCTTCCAAAAGGAACTGGTAGATGTAGAAAATGTATATAAGGAAATCACCGGGGAGGAAATGACAAAATTTTACCGGCCGCCTCAGGGGAAATACAGTGAAGATAATTTAAGAATGGCAAAAGAAATGGGATATAAAACCTTTTTCTGGAGTCTGGCCTATGTAGATTGGTATGAAAATGACCAGCCTACAAAGGAGGAGGCCTTTGATAAACTTCTGGGCAGAATCCACCCAGGCGCCATCGTCCTCCTTCACAGCACCTCAAAAACCAATGCAGAAATATTAGATGAACTTCTGACGAAATGGGAGGAAATGGGATATACCTTTAAACCTTTAAGCGCCTTGTCTGAAGAGCCTTCTTCTTAAACCAGCACCTAATTTAATAGGGGCCAAGGCGCACCCGAAGAGTCCATGGATCTTTCTCCTTAAAAAGATTTCTAAGATTAAAGCAAAAAAGCCTTTATACGGCAGGCAGCTCCTGCCGTATAAAGGCTCCTTGCATATGCCCAAAGGGGCGGATGGACCCCCTCTGGCAAAGGATGCCCTTTGGGTATTATTTCTTAAAATCTTCTACAATATGTATCATTTCCTGGGATGGGTTTGAAATTACCGCTGAGTTAATAATCTTACAAGGCGGATTTTCCGTTACTGCCTCCACTGCCGCTGTCACCGCTGAGACACTGCCGCTGATAAATATCAAGGCATGTCCCCCACACTTCGTATCCTGGGTTTCATAAACCACTTCCGCTGCTTTCAGCATCTGGTCTGCCACCAACACACCGTTTGCCTCTCCGAGAACTTCTACCAGTCCAAAAGCCCCATATGCCATATCTGTTACCTCCCCTATTTATGAATCGTCATTGCAATCGCTGTCTCCGTATCCGCAGCAGGCGCTGCAATCACGGTGTGGGAAATGATATTGGCTATAGGCCCTGCTGTCTCTAAAGCCACTTCCATAGCCGCATTCACATTGGAAACTGTGCCTCTCATTTTCACACATGCCTCCGCCCCCATGCGGTTCCTCTCCACTGCCTGAATTTTAATATCTGCCGCTTTTGCCGCCGCATCTAATGCCACAAAACATGCACATTCACTGTCCAGCTCAAATACGCCTATTGCCATTCCTTCATATTGTCCGGCCATAATCTCCTCCTGCCTGCAGAACATCTCTCTGCACTTCTTTGTCCACTAATATTTTTATTATATAAAATGGCCGGAAATTTTTCAACAAAAAAGTACAGTGTTCTTTATACAAGATGCAAATGAAGACTGGAAATTTTATACAGATGGGCGCTTGTCCTGCTCACAGAGAACTAAGCCTTATTTTCCCCCATCCCCTCCCCCTTCCTTTTTTCCACATTCCTCATAATATAAAGGTAATAGGGCACTAACGGTATCAAAGCCGCAATCCAGGCCGCTGGACTGGATAAGCAGACCTGCGCGAAGGTGCCCCTCCCTGCCACTGCCACAACCACTGCCGCCCTGGCTATCAGCTCAAAGACCCCGCCCAGCATGGGGACAAGTCCAACCCCCATACCCTGAAGTACATTCCTGTATAAAAGAATACTCCCCAGAAATGGATAACACCAGAGTACGGACCTAAAGAAAATCTGCGCAATGCGAATCACTTCCTGCTGGGAAGCATCCACAAATATCAATACTAAATACTTTCCAAACAGATAAATCACGGCCATCATAGCCACACTCCAGGCCAAAATCATAAGCTGCATACGCCGTACCCCCTGCCTTACCCTGTCAGCCCTGCCAGCTCCCCAGTTCTGCCCACTGTAAGTGGCAATCGTTGCCCCAAAAGACATGAAAACAGCCTCCACCAGATTTTGTATTTTAATTCCCGCCGAAAACCCGGCTATGTAGACGGCCCCATATATATTCACCGCCCCCTGGACGATAATGGTCCCAATTCCTGTAATAGAAAACTGCAGGCCCATAGGAATCCCCAGTGCAAGGAGTTTTTTCATACTGTCCGCCGAGACTGCAAAGTCTTCCCTCTTTAGATGGAGTATGGGAAATCTTTTTATAATGTATATAAAACATAAAAGCGCTGATATGCCCTGGGCAATGACCGTGGCATAGCCACAGCCAATTACCCCCATGTTGAAACAGACAATAAACACAATATCAAGAATCACATTCACCGCGGCTGATACCATTAAAAAGTACAGTGGCGACCTGGAATCTCCCAGCGCCCTGAGCATACACGCCAGAAAATTATATGCCGCCGTCACGAGCAGGCCTGCATAAATAACCCCCATATAGCCTTTTATATCCCCCAGAAGTTCATCGGGAGAATGCATCAGCTTTAAAATCGGCTCATTCACTATTTCCAGCCCAATAGTCATCAATACAGTAATTCCTGTCATTAATAAAACCGACATAGCCGTATAGTGGCGCATCCTGTCGTATTTTCCTGCCCCGAAACACTGGGACGCCAATATGGAGAACCCACTGCTTAAGCCATTTATCCATCCAGTTACCATAAACATCAAGGAACCTGTGCTGCCAATGGCCGCCAGGGCATCTACACCTATAAATTGGCCGGCAATCATAGAATCCGCAATATTATAGAGCTGCTGAAAGATATTTCCCAGACACACGGGAACCATAAACTGGAGCATCAGTTTTACCGGGTTCCCTGCTGTCATATCACTGATTGTACTGGTTTTCATTTATCCCTTTTATTTCCTGCCTTTCAATATTATGCTTCTTCACATACCCTGTCAGCATCATAGTCAGGGCCCCATCCCCTGTCACATTACATGCAGTCCCGAAACTGTCCTGCAGAGCAAATATGGTCAGCATCAAGGCCGTACCTGTCTCGTCAAATCCCAGCACTCCGGTTATTAACCCAAGAGAAGCCATGACCGTCCCTCCTGGGACTCCCGGGGCGCCAATGGCAAAAACACCTAAAAGCAGACAGAACAAAACCATCGTCCCCACAGAGGGAAGGGTACCATAAAGTATCTTTGAGACTGTCATCACAAAAAACACTTCTGTCAGGACAGACCCGCAGAGATGGATATTCGCAAACAGCGGGATGCCAAAATCCACCATATCATCCCTGAGGGGCGGCTCTGACTTCTTTGCACACCGCAGCGCCACAGCAAGGGTTGCCGCTGAAGACATGGTACCCACAGCCGTAATATAGGCCGGCCCATAATTCTTAATAACATGGATTGGATTGCTTCCAGAATAAATTCCGCCAACCCCATAGAGTACAGCCAGCCAAATATAATGCCCTACCATGACAATGAGCACGACCTGGATAAATACAGGCAGCTGTTTGGTTATTGTCCCCTCATAGGACAACGCACAGAATGTGAAAGCAATAAATATAGGCAGGAGGGGGATGACCACCCTGGTCACTATTTCCAGGACAATTTCCTGAAACTCCTCCAACACTTTGGTAATCGCCTCCGCCTTTGTCCACGCTGCTGCCAGGCCCACTAACACAGAAAATACAAGGGCGCTCATAACCGGCATAATCTCTGGAATATCCAGCTTAAACACAATTCCAGGCAGCTCCTTTAAACCATCCACCTCCGATACAATTGATAAATGTGGTATCAGGCCGTATCCGGCTGCCATTGACATCAAAGCAGCCAGCACAGAAGAGATGTAGGCTATAGTGACAGCCACGCCCAGAATCCTGGACGCATGGCTCCCAAGCCTTGTAATGGATGGGGCTATAAAGCCAATAACGATTAGGGGCACACAAAAAGTAATCACCTGTCCCAGCACGTATTTAATAGTAACAACAATATTCATAAATCCTTCATTGGCAATCTGCCCTGCCAAAATTCCCACTGCCACTGCGACCAGTAGCCTAAACGGCAGGCTGCCCCATATTTTTTTCATTTTCCCAATCTCCTTCCCATTGAAAATACAGCAAATAGTTCCACCTATAGATCTGAAAATCCTTTACCTTCTTTCCTCTGCGCCCTCTCCTGAATGAGCTGGGCTGTGATGCTCACCGCAATCTCTGCCGGCGTTTCGGCTTTGATAGAAAGTCCGATTGGCGTGATGATCCTTTCCAGGTCTTTGTCCGTAAAATGCATTTCCTTCAATTTTTTGAACACTCCGGCCTTTTTAGTCCTGCTGCCAATTACGCCAATATACGCTGCATCTGTTTTTAAAACCTGTGCCTGCACAGCCAAATCATCTTTATGGCCTCTTGTCATGATACATACATAGTCCTGGCCGCCTATATCCACATAATCAGCGATATGGCTGGTTTCTATTAAAAGTATTTCCTCCGCTCCCGGAAATAATTCCCTCCGGCAGAATTCCCTTCTGTCCTCCAGGATTATACATCTGAAATCCACTGCACACAAAGCAGGTACTAAGGCCTGGGACACATGCCCTCCTCCAAAGATATACACCTTCCCTGCGGGGATCATTTTTTCGCAGAAATAACTCTCCCCCCGGGTTTCTTTCTGTATAGTACCTTCTGCAAGGCCTGCCCACACCTCCTGGGGAACCGGCTGGCCAATAAGGCCCTCCCTGGCAGTATACACAGATATTCCGCCCTTGCCGGAAAGCCGGTTGATTAGCCAGAATTCTTCCCTTGTTTGATATAATGCAGAAATTTTGTCCATTAGAACCAGATTATTCTCATCCCCCGGGGAGAGGTACTGAAAATGGATATTTACATCACCGCCGCATATCATTCCCAAATCCCGTATTTGGTTTGGCCGGAGAGTAAAACACTCTGTTCTAGAATGCTTCGTCTGCAGTATTTCTTCCGCCATCTTTTCTGCCTGATGCTCCAAAACGCCTCCCCCGATAGTCCCGCTGGCCCTGCCGCCCCGGGTGACTAGCATACGGGCCCCTGCGCCCCTTGGCACGGATCCGGTCTTGGCAGTGACTGTCACGACCACCCCGTCCATCCCAGATAACAGAGCTTCCCGCAAAAGCCGAAATAATTCCTCCATATTCTCCTCCTTCCATCCCCTAAAGCCATTCCCCTGGCCTGTATGCCCGTAAAAACACAAATTATGGGGACGCCTGGGCTAGTCCTGGAGATACTTTAGTATCCCCCATAAGGACACAGCAGAAGAGACTGCTGCAAAATCAATATTCCATACAGGACTGTGGTATCCTTCGGTCAGCTTTTACCACATCCAGTTGAATTTTATATTTTGCAACAGTCCCCAGTTGTTTTCTTAAATGACTTCCTATTTAATTCACAAAGGCCACTGCCCGCCATATCCTTATTACAGGCGTTTTACAGCCTGGTTTCCAGGGCGTGGCTGTTAATATGCCTCCTACAAAAGCTGTGCCCTAAGCTCCTCAGGGCTTTTCACAGAAAGCAGCGCCGGCGCGATATCAAATACCGTCCTCGCGCCAGACTCCCCCTTTTGTGCAAGCCTGTACGCTGCACGCGCATAGCATACCAGCACGCTGGATGTAAATTCGGGATTGGAGTCCAGCTTCAGGGAATACTCAATCACATGCTTATTCCCATCATGCCCTGTCTCACCGCTCCTTATGACAAATCCTCCGTGAGGCATCCTTGCATGGCCAGCCTTTAATTCCTCTTCTGTGATAAAAGTCACTGTGGTCTCATAATCTGCAAAATAATTGGGCATTGTCTTAATAGCATTTTCTATCTGGCTCTGGTCAGCGCCTTCCTCTGCCACAACATAACACTCTCTTAAATGCTTATCCCTTGTCTCCAGCTTTGGCCCGCAGCCGCTCCTTACCTTGTCCACGGCTGCCTGGATAGGAACCGTATACTGGATGGCATTTTTCACTCCAGGGATACGGCGGATAGCATCAGAGTGCCCCTGGCTGACCCCCTTCCCCCAGAATGTATACGTATCTCCCTGTACAAGGATTGACTCTGCATACACTCTGTTCAGGGAAAACATTCCCGGATCCCAGCCTACAGAAATAATGCCAATATTGCCCCCTTCTTTTGCAGCTGCATCTACATCACTGTAATATTCCGGAATCTTGGCATGTGTATCAAAGCTGTCTATTGTGTGGAAATTCTTTACAATCTCAGGCCCAATCACAGGCAGGTCTGTGGCCGACCCTCCGCACAGAATCATGACGTCAATTTGCCCTTTCATACTCAGCATATCGTCCATCTTCATCACAGGCACACCCGAAGTTATAATCTCTACAGACTCTGGCTCCCGCCTGGTAAATACAGCTTTAAGCTCCATATCCTCGTTTCGTTCCACCGCAAGCTCGACCCCGCGCCCTATATTGCCATATCCAACGATCCCTATTCTAATTTTTTCCATTATATACCTTCCTTCCATATATCTCCAAAAAACCTCAACTATCAAGAACCGTAAATAAGTATACCATATCAAGGCAAACTGCACAATTTGAAATTATATTTTACAGCCGCGGCCTTTTGTTTACAGATACTCTACATTGACAGCTGTGTAACCCAGTCTTTCAACCACTTTTTTCAGTTCCTCTTCTTTAAGCCTTTGTTTCATCCGGATTGTGCCGTTGCCTGCCTGTGAATCCACCTTCGCCCAGACGCCTTCCATACTGTTAAAAGCATTTTCAATACGCTGCCCACAATTTGTACAGGTCATCCCTTCAATCTGCACCTTGCTGATATACGGGTAGTGCGCCGTATTTTTGTCCTTTGGCTTCACCTTTTTAACTGCATCTCCGCCGCCGCAGCACCCCTGGGTCAGTTTCTTTGCATAGCTTCTTACTCCCAATACACAAATAAGTATAATAACCACACATATAATTCCTGTTGCCATAACCATCCACTCCTATCTTTTCTTTCTTAAATTATTTAGGCACAGCCCTGCAGTCCCCCTGCAGGGAACAGCATTTTGGCTCCATGAGTTAGCTTTAGCTAACCATATCATACACCAAGATTTTAATCTTGTAAAGCTGTGGCCTGACAGACTCCTATGCCAAATTTTCCGGCCCAAACCCCTCTGGGAACAGTTCTTCCAGGCGGTATATCTTATAACACGCCTCATCTACTGCCAGGATCACCTGAAAACTCCCGGGATTACAAAACTCCATCATCACCTGTCTGCATACTCCGCAGGGAGCAGTAAAGCCGGTCAGCCTGCCGTCTTTGCCCCCCACGATGCAGATTGCCCGAAACTTGCTGACGCCTTCACTGACCGCCTTATAAAAGGCTGTCCTCTCCGCACAATTTGACGGGGTATAGGCGGCGTTTTCAATATTGCAGCCTTTATATATATTTCCATTGTCTGCCAGCAATGCCGCCCCCACTTTAAAACCTGAATAAGGTGAGTAGGAATATGCCATTGCCTCTGTTGCCTCCCGGATCAGCCTTTTCACTTCCTGCGCCTGGATATCTCCCATATTATTTTTTCCCCTCATCTTCTCTTATTAACTCCCTTATGGCCTCAATGGCTGTGCGGATTGCCCCGTCCGTATCATGTACCACAGGATTATAAAGGCCCTGCTTTGCCCTCTCCTGATTGGCCAGGACAACAAACACAGACCCCACCCTCACTTTCAGGCTCCCTGCCACAACAAACAGCGCTGCAGACTCCATCTCCGATGCCTTACAGCCCAGCTTCACCCATGCGTCCCATTTACTCATCAGCTCATATCCCACCGGCTTTGTCATGGGGGAGTGCTGCCCATAAAAAGAATCCTTACACTGCACCACGCCTACATGGTATGGAAGCCTCAGCTTCCCTGCAGCACGTACAAGGGCTGCTGTGACCTCAAAATCCGGCACCGCTGGAAATTCGATAGGGGCGTACTCCCTGCTGGTTCCCTCCATGCGGACTGCACCATTGGCAATCACTAAGTCTCCGCTCTTCACATTCAGATCCATGCCTCCGCTGGTTCCCACCCTTATAAAAGTATCAGCTCCAGCCATCACCAGCTCTTCCATGGCTATTGCCGCAGAGGGGCCGCCGATTCCCGTAGAAGTGACGCTCACCCTTTCATGGCCAAGCATACCTGTATAAGTGACATACTCCCTGCTGTCCGCTATCAGCTCTGGATGCTCCAGATAGGCCGCGATCTTTTCACAGCGCTTTGGGTCGCCGGGGAGAATTACGTAGCGCCCCACATCCCCGGGGCCCGCCTGAATATGATATAGCTTTCCTTCATTTTCCGAATAATTTACCATACACTTTCCCTCCAAACATATAAAGTATAAGATACATCTGACCCTGCCTCTTAGCCTTAAGGGCCTTAACTTTCACAATGCTCCAGAAAGCAGCCTTCCTCATGGGAATAAATAATGCCTATGGCCTGCATATAAGAATAAATAATTGTGGTGCCCACAAATTTCATTCCCCGCTTCTTTAGATCCTTTGAGACTGTATCAGACAGGGGCGAATATGCCAATCCTGTCTCATAGATGATTCTGCCCTCTGTCCATTGCCATATATAATTAGAAAAACTCTGGAACTCCCTCTGTATCTCACAGAATACTTGTGCATTATTGACAGCCGCCTTTATTTTCAGCTTATTTCGGATAATTCTTGAATCCCCCATCAGCCGCTCTATGTCCGCTTCCTGGTATGCACAGATTTTGCTTAAGTCAAAGCTGTCGAATGCCTCCCTGAATGCCTCCCGTTTATTGAGTACACATTCCCAGGACAGTCCGGCCTGAAAAGATTCCAAAACCAGCATCTCAAATAAATGGCCGTCGTCATATACAGGAATCCCCCATTCCTTGTCATGGTACTGAATATATGCCTCATTTTTGGGGTTCGCCCACCTGCACCTTATCCGCCCGTCGCTCCACTCCATATTCCTATTCCCGCCTTTCCTCCCAGCAGCCAAAAACAAATAGCAGCCATTCACTCTGCCATATGATTAGCATAATGGACCTGTTCCTCTCAGACCACCACCGTATTCTTTTATCATTTTATCATAACAGCCAAGGAACAACAATTCATTTATGATACAGTAATTTTTTGGTGATAATGTCACGGAATAAACTATGTAAACTTGATATAATAAATTTATAAAAGATAGGAGGTACATTAAATGTTAAGATTAAAAGATAAAGTGGCCATTATTACTGGCGGAAGCCGTGGTATAGGCTTTGCTACTGCAGACAGATTTTTAGAGGAAGGGGCCAAAGTCATTATCGCTGCCAGCTCCCAGGAAACTGCTGCCAAGGCAGTCAGTAAATTAAAGGAAATGCATCCCGGTTCTGTGATAGATGGAATTTATCCAAATCTCTCTAGTTTGGAGTCTGTCCGCCAGGCATTCCAGGAAGCCACATCCAAATATGGCTGTGTAGATATTCTGGTCAATAATGCAGGCATATCTGAAAGTACTCCGTTTATGGAATATACAGAAGAAGATTTTGACAAAACTATGGATTTAAATGTCAAGGGTGTGTTTAATGCCACACGGGCAGCCAGTGAATGTATGGTGGCCCGGGGAACAGGGGTCATTCTCTCCACCTCTTCTATGGTCAGTATCTATGGCCAGCCAAGCGGCGTGGCCTACCCCACATCCAAGTTTGCAGTCAACGGACTGACCGTCTCTCTTGCCCGGGAATTGGGGCCAAAAGGTATCCGGGTAAATGCCGTTGCGCCAGGCATTACAGAGACAGACATGATGAAAGCAGTTCCCAAAGAGGTCATCGAGCCAATGATCCAGCTAATTCCCTTACGCCGCCTGGGACAGCCTGTGGATATTGCAAATGCATTTGTATTCCTTGCCTCAGAGGAAGCTTCTTATATTACGGGCGTTGTCCTGCGTGTAGACGGTATGGCCAGGACATAATTTAAAAACAGGTATATGCGCCTTTGCAAGAAAAATAGAGGAACCGATAAAAAAGGAGAATACACATGGGATTTTTAAATTTTCTGCAAGGCCCTGATATTAATCAGGGAATCAAAGAATATGGGAAAACAGCAGGGGCAGTGCTGTTAGATGTACGTACGGTACAGGAATACAGGGAAGGGCATATTCCTGACAGCCAAAACCTTCCCCTTCAGTCGTTGGAGGGAATCAGCAAAATTGCCGGGAGCAAAGATACTCCCCTTTTTGTATACTGCCATAGCGGAAGCAGAAGCCGCCAGGCCGTAGGCGCCCTGAGCAGGATGGGATACACAAGTGTAAAAAATATAGGCGGCATAGCTGCTTACTCAGGAAAGGTGGTACATTAATATGAAAACTGTAATTATCGGCGGGGTGGCAGGAGGCGCCACAGCGGCAGCCCGGATACGCAGGCTGGATGAACAGGCAGAAATTATTGTTTTTGAACGTTCTGGATATGTTTCTTATGCGAACTGCGGATTGCCCTACTATATTGGAGGGATTATTGAAGACCCGGAAGAGCTCACCCTTCAGACTCCTGAAAGCTTTTTCTCCAGGTTCCATATCACAATGAAAGTACATCACGAAGTAACCTCCATTGACCCAAAGGAGAAAAAAGTTTCCGTGAAGAACCTGGAAACAGGAGAAGAATTTGAGGAAAGTTATGACAAGCTGCTTCTGTCTCCCGGCGCAAAACCAACTCAGCCGCGGCTGCCAGGGGCAGGTTTGGACAAATTATTTACCCTGCGTACAGTGGAAGACACTTTTCGCATCAAGGAATATATCACCCAGAACAACCCTAAATCTGTTGTTCTTGCAGGGGGAGGGTTTATCGGCCTGGAACTGGCAGAAAACCTTCGAGAACTGGGCATGGAGGTAACTATTGTCCAGCGGCCAAAACAATTAATGAACCCTTTTGATTCAGATATGGCCTCTTTTATACACAGCGAAGTAAGAAAGCACGGAATACATCTGGCTCTCGGGCATACGGTAGAAGGATTTGAGGAAAAAGATGGGAAAGTGGCAGTCTTATTAAAGGATGAGAGTCCCCTCACTGCAGATATGGTTGTTCTGGCCATCGGTGTAACCCCTGATACGCCTCTTGCTAAGAAGGCCGGCCTTGCACTCGGCATGAAAGACAGTATCCTTGTAAATGACAAGATGGAGACCAGTTTTCCGGATATTTATGCAGTCGGGGACGCGGTACAGGTAAAGCATTATGTCACAGGGTCAGACGCCCTGATTTCTCTGGCCGGCCCGGCAAATAAACAGGGCAGGATTGCCGCAGATAATATTTGCGGCGGCGACAGCAAATACCAAGGCTCCCAGGGAAGCTCCGTGATCAAAGTCTTCAGCCTCACTGCTGCTGCCACGGGCGTCAATGAGACAAACGCTAAAAAAGCTGGACTGGATGTTGACGCCATCATCCTCTCTCCCATGAGCCACGCAGGTTATTACCCAGGGGGCAGGCTAATGACCATGAAAGTAGTTTTTGAGAAAAATACATTTAGGCTGCTTGGCGCCCAGATTGTCGGCTATGAAGGTGTAGATAAACGCATTGATGTGCTGGCCACAGCAATTCACGCAGGAATGTCTGTAATTGCATTAAAAGATCTGGACCTGGCTTATGCGCCTCCCTACTCTTCTGCCAAAGACCCTGTCAATATGGCTGGGTTTATGGCGGAGAATATAGCAAAGGGGATCCTAAAACAGTTCCATTTAGAGGATGTGGCACAGCTGCCTCATGACGGCTCAGTTACTCTTTTGGATACCCGCACTGCCGGCGAGTATGCAGGCGGCCATATTGAAGGATTTGTAAACATTCCAGTAGATGGGCTCCGGGAGCGCCTTGACGAGATTGATAAAGGCAAACCAGTCTATGTCATCTGCCAGAGCGGCCTGCGCAGCTACATTGCAGCACGTATCCTGGCTGGGAATGGGTTTGACTGTTATAATTTTTCAGGCGGCTTCCGCTTCTATAACGCAGTCATGCATGAACGGGGCCTGATCCAGTCATCCTCTCCATGTGGCATGGATAACCCAAAAGCCTGACGGCAGGTCCGATGCACAGCGCTGGGCGGGGAATGTAAGATTCCCCTAAGGGCAGAAAGCTATTAACATCTAAAAGTCTGTTTGGATGCTAACAGGGAGCAGAGTCCTATTCTAACGAAAGACAGGACTCTGCTTAAATTTTATATAATTGATTTCTGTGTTTTTAATTCTGCATTTGCTTTTTCTACTTTCATTTTTGACATGATAATTGTGATTATCAGCGTTATGACGAAAGGAATCCATAAAAACATGATCCTTAGCATCTGTAAACAAGAATCCGGCTGTATGGTTAATTTCTCATTAAATCCACTAAGCGCCAAAAGCCACCCTGAAATCGCAGTTCCCAATCCTCCGCCAAGCTTCACGCCCAATGATGTGCAGGAATACATGGTTCCATCAACACGTTTCTTCTTCGTCAGATAGGTGTACTCAGAGCATTCTGCAATCACTGCATTCATATCCCCCTGCCATGGGCCAGTGCCAAAAGAAGCCAATGCCGTAAATGCAATCATCAGTTCCACACTTCCCAGATATGCCGCTGCAACTACAAGCATACGCCCAGCTGTTCCAATCATATAACCTGTCAGATTTAATTTATACATTCCTTTCCATTTGGCAACCAAAGACGGAGTAATCAGAAGTGCAATAATCAGCGGTATATTGCTTGCCCATGAGAATACTGGATATAATTCTTTATTGAACAAAATATACATCATGTAATAGAGTCCCATATTTACCATGGCTATATAAATCTGCTGCAGGATATATGTGGCGCAGATCATCACATAATACTTGTTAGAAAATAATAATTTAGCGGCATCAATCAATGTATACTTTTCATCCACTCCCGATTTTCCAATATCCTCCGCCAGTTCTTCTTCTGAAAGTTCCTTCACTGACATCGCCGACAGGGTGTTTACAATCAAGCCGATCACAGCATAAATAACGGCCACTGTCCTCCATCCTGCTGCTCCGCCCCCAAGGCTGTCCACAAAAGCAAGTGTTACAGACTGAATCAAAAGGCTGGTAGAAAAAGCAAAGATAAAACGATATGACCCCATCTCCACCCTTTCTTTATTATTCTTCGTGATTAAAGCCGTCAGTGCAGAATACGCAATGTTATTTGCCGTATAAAATACTGCGTTAAGCAATGTATATGCGATGAAAAACCACGCATACTGTGCAAACTCCCCCGCATCCTCTGGAATCGCAAAAATTGCTGCCAGTGTGACTGCACATCCAATGTATCCATAAAGCATCCATGGCCTGGCTTTTCCCATCTTGCTTTTGGTTTTATCAATCATGGACCCGAAAAAAACATCCGTTATTCCATCAAAGAGTTTTGAAACTGCAATCAATGTACCTACAATACCTGCATTCAGACCTACTGTATTGGTAAGATAAATCATAACAAAGGAGGTGAGAAACGCATAGACCATGTTTCCTGCAATATCTCCTGAGCCATAACCAACTTTGTTATACCATTTTAAGTATTTCTTTTCTTCCATCTTTGTTCTCCCATTTTTATTTATCATTTCCTGTATGGTATCAGCATAATTCTAAATTCAAACCCAGGACTGTCTAATCTGTACTTTTCTGCCAGTTCTGGGCCGCAGCTGTTTGACCCAATACCGTTCTGTGCATAATCCAGGCATAAAACCGTATTTTCAGAAGGCTGCAGTTCAAAGTTATGTTTTTTTGCGGTCAGCTCTTCTTGTGTATAAACAGAGGCATTGAATGAAAATGTTGTCTCCGACATTACTGCCAGCTTACAGTGTTCTCCTTCTGCCGTCACATAAGAACAATCATAATGACTCCCGTTTTCCTGGGGTTTGATGTAATCCTCATGTAATTCACTTACCTGTGCAGTATAAATGCCATGGCTGGAAGCTCTGTGCTTATCGCAGTAGCTCTCAGCCGGGCCCATACCATAATAGCTCACATGGTCCAATGTTTTATTCAGGAACAGGCGCAGGCCGAATCTTGGAAGCATGGGGAATTCCGGGAGCCGTTCTACTTTCATATGCAGGCTGATTGCCCCCCTTCCATCTATTTTCCAGGTGGTATCCATATTCAATATTTTCTGGATCCCATTGGCTGCCAAAGACATATGGCATTGGACTGCCACCGTACTCTCTGCTCTTTCCACACGGGAATCATATGCCCGTACAGATGTCTTATCATACTTTGCCCTGTACCACTCTTTCTGGATGTACATATCATTATCTGTGGGTGCACGCCAGATATTAACTTCCATCGGTTTTTCAATTTGTTCCACGCCGTTATACTCTAAACTGGAAAATAACCCTGTCCGCTTATCCAATCTATATTTAAACCCGTTTCCTTCAAGCTCTACAAATGTATCGGTTTCATCTACTTTCATTGCAGCATCATGACTTCCAAACTTTTCAATATCCTGTACTACTTCCTGGTTCCTCTGATCTGTATTTTCAAGTGCAATTTCATCAAACCCGAGCAGATGGCCGGCCGGAACTAACGCAGCCGCTTTTGTAGAGTAATAAGTAATCTTTAAGAATGCCCTTCCTTTTTCTGGAATCTCAATGGGAAGCTCTACTGTTGCAGACTTCTGTGGTTCAATAGAGATGGATGGCAGTTCTCCCTCTTCTCTGATATAGCCGTCACAACCCAATTCATATTTCATCTGAATATAGTCTTTGGCGTTTGTAAAATCTAAATAATTATGGAATGTAATCTTCTTATCTTTCTGGTCAAAGGATAAGACCCTGATTGGCCTGTAAACGTTCTTATATTCCAGCAGTCCAGTGTGCGGCTTTCTGTCTGGATAAACCAGGCCGTCCATACAAAAGTTGCCGTCATGTACTTCCTCTTTGTGGTCTCCGCCATAGTAATACATTTCTTTCCCGTTGTCAGCCAAACCTTTATAGATACCATGGTCACACCATTCCCAGACAAATCCGCCGCACATTATTTTCTCTGCATGGAATTTCTGAAAATAATCCTCAAAATCTCCAGGCCCGTTTCCCATAGAATGGCTGTACTCAATCAAAATAAAGGGCTTATCCGGGTGGCCCTCCAGGTATTCATCTATCTCATGAAACGGCGGATACATTCTGCTGAATAAGTCCAGGTTGGAGAATTCATATTTCCGTTTTCCACCATGATATCTTGCACTTTCAAAATGTGTAAGGCGTGTGGGGTCGAACTCCTTAGTCCATTTCAGCGCTTCTTCAAAGGTACATCCGTATGCACACTCATTTCCCATAGACCAGATAACAATACAAGGTCTGTTTTTTTCTCTCTCCACACAGCGTTTTACTCTGTCTACGGTTGCCCCTACAAAGTCTGGATTGTCGGAAATGGCCTCATTCCAGCGCTTACTCTTATTTTCAAATTCGTTATTTTCATAATAGATTTCAGAGGGTCCATGGCTTTCGTTGTCAGCTTCATCCACAACAAAGAATCCATATTCATCGCATAGCTGGTAAAAGAACGGGGCATTTGGATAATGACTGGAACGGATTGCATTGAAATTGTGCTGCTTCATCATTTCCATATCCTTCTTGATCTTGTCAATAGAAATGGTGAACCCAGTAACCGGGTCAGAATCATGTCTGTTTACACCACGGAAAATAATCGGTTTTCCATTGAAGTGCACCACATTATTTTCGATATATATTTCACGGACGCCCACTCTGTCTGTTATTACCTCATTCTCTGTTTCAAAAACAATCCTATATAGATATGGAGATTCTGGGTTCCAAAGCTTTGGGTTTTTTATAACCAGATCAATCCTTGCTGCCCCACATTCTTCTGTCTTAAAAACCACACTTTCTTCTGCCACCGTAACACCATCTGCATCTATCATGCTGACTTTGGTTGGAACGGCATTCCCAAGATACTTGATTTCTACGTTTACCACTGCCTTTATATCCGTGTGGGAGGTCCTAATATAATAGTCATACATGCACTGTTGAGGCCGGTTCAGTAAATACACATCGTTAAAAATACCGCTCATACGGAACTTGTCCTGGTCTTCCAGGTAACTGCCGTCACACCATTTCAGAACCAGCGCTGCAACACGGTTTTTTCCTTCCTGGAGAATTTCCGTCACATCAAATTCGCTGGTAGAATGGGAAACCTGGCTATATCCAACATACTCCCCATTGACCCACACATAGAAACACGAATCAACCCCTTCAAATACTAAGTATGCTCTTGGCGCCGACTCGTCTTTTTTGTATTCAAAATCATATACATATGTCCCACATGGATTATCCTGTGGCACATAGGGTGGGTCAAATGGAAACGGATACCGGATATTTGTATATTGATGGGAATCATAACCATAATTCTGCCATACTCCCGGAACCCACACTTCATCAAACTGACTTACATCAAAGGCCCTCTCGTAGAATTTTTCCTGTAAGTCATAAATGCTTTCATAATATCGGAACCTCCATTTCCCATTTAATAATTGGAAGCGGTCTGATTCTTCACGGTGTTCCACTAAAGAATCCATTGCCCTAGACGCAGGAATATAATAACTGCGGTTCGGCATTGTATTTTCATGCAGCACGTGAAGATTTTCATAATGTCTTGGTATAAGCACTTAAATTACCTCCTTCTTGAATTTTTGGGTTTTTTTGTGTCTCCTTATTCTCCTATTTTTTTATGCCCTGAAGGGTCCCCCTCAATGCATACCCTTTAGGTAAAATTATATACAATGGGATATTCTATTAACATGAATTAGATTGGACAAAACATGCACAAAATGATACAATTTATATATTATTTTCATGATTATGGACAAAATCATTCTGGAAGGAGGTTTTGCTATGTATGTAGATTCTGCTTATTGGCATAATAAGGTACTTGACTTCAAAGACAAAAGGCATTCTCTGTTTGTCACCAGCTGCGGAACCTACCGCCTGCTCACAAAGCCAAAGCTTCCGACTAACAGGCCCCGCGGCAGAATCGATTATCAGATACTCTATATTGCTTCTGGCAAGGCCCATTTTTATTTTAACGGTATAGAAGAAATTGTTGCTGCCGGTAACACGGTCATTTACCGCCCTAAAGAAGAGCAGCGCTATTACTACTATGGGGCTGACCATACGGAAGTATATTGGGTGCATTTTACTGGCAGCAATGTAAAAAATATTCTGAGAAAATACGGCATCCCGGATAAGGCACATGTGATTCATACCGGCACTTCTTTGGAATATAAACAGATTTTTTTACAGATGATCCGTGAATTGAAATTGTGTAAAGAAGATTATGAAGAATTGCTTGTCAATTATCTGAAACAACTTTTGATTATGCTGCATCGGTTAATGGGCCGCAAACCCAAAGGCAGGAACCGCCTGCTTATGGAAGAAATGGACTCTGCAGTTTCGTATTTCCACGAAAATTATAATAAACCCATTAGTATCGAAGAATACGCCGCCGGGCGCCATATGAGCATCAGTTGGTTCATTAGGAATTTCAAAGAATATACAGAAGCAACGCCAGCTCAATATATTCAATCCTTACGCATCTCTAACGCGCAGACACTGCTTGAGACAACTAATTACAATGTTTCCGAGATTGCTCAAATTCTCGGGTATGACGACCCATTTTACTTTAGCCGCGTTTTCAAAAAGCAAAGCGGATTGTCACCTACTGAATTCCGCAGACAGCTTCAGCAAGATACCTAATTTATATCTAAAGGGCACTCCACAATACTTGGCCTTTCAACGGGCGGATTCCGTCTAACAAGGTTTATCCAAAGGATATGCATTGCGGGGCGTCCTGCTGAAGAGGGCCTATCTTACTTAAAGGGCATAGGGTGAGGAGTATTCCGGGTACAGTTTTCTCTACCATCTTTAGACTGTGCCTGCCCTTATAAAGATTGCTGTGTGATATATTTTTCCCTATAATAGTTTCTGTATTCTCTCGGACTCATTTTATACATTTCCCGAAACACTCTGTTAAATGTCCGCTGGCTCTGAAAGCCTGCATTCAGGCAAATATCAGTAATAGGCTCATCGGAACACTCTAATAATGAAATCACATAATTCATTCTCTGCTCATTTAAGTATTGATTATAATTCTTATGAAATGTTGCAGAGAACACCCGGGATAAGACATATTTACTGACTCCTAGATCCTTCGCCATCCTCTCTAATTTAATTTCTTCTCTAAAGTGTGCCGCCACATAAGATACTGTACGAAAAATAATATCTCCACTTCCCAAACTGTCTTTTTCAATCAGGTGAAAACATGGCAGGCTTCTGGCCACAATAATTTGTATATAGCATTGCTCCACAATAGAATCCCTCACCTGTTCGCGGGCCAGGCAGCAGACCGCATTGATAATATCCCCATGTACATTCTCTTTTTTAATCACCGGATTATCTGGACAATATTTCTGAAGATTCCCAACAAACTGCCCTACATAAGAAAGCGGCGGGTATAAATAATACGCTTTGCTGCACTCCTTAGAAAATACTTGGTAATGATGTATCATATTCGGGAATACAATTGCAAAATCCCCCTTTTCCATATGAAAAAACTCCTGCCCAACGCCTAATTCCAATGTTCCTTCTGTTACATACACAATTTCCAGGTTATCATGTAAATGCGGCGGATAATGCTTTGACACCTTATGCACAATATTAAATTGTTCCTTTTTTTCTTCATACATAGAAATCATCTGCATCCCCTCCTAAACAAAATTTGACTACTTTTTATTCACATTTGGCAAGTAATACTCCCCCTGATGGTTTAGAATAAACTTGTAAATAAAAGAAAGAAGCATAATATGAAAAAATTAATCAACTATTTAAACTATGTTATGAATTTTTACGCTGGTTTCTATAAATGCAATTATCGCATGTAATTACTAAGCCAAAGACCCCAATGCAAGCAGACGGGGCATCAAACTAACAGCGATGCCAGCATCAGGGTATGAGGCCCTCGCGGCAGTCGCCCAATGGACACGTAAACATGTCCGCTTGGCTCGTTGCCCGCGGGAATAAATTGTTTAGAAACCGAATGTGTTTAATTCATATGATGAAACTGGCCTTTTCTTCGGAACAGGTCTTTTTACTTTTAAACCAACGGTTATAAATATAAGTATATTAATTCCTATTCATGTTATCCATAAACTACATTCATCAAAACATGTACAAAATGATACGCCTGCTCTCTTCCTTGCATAGTTGATATCATTTTCAGAGATACAGCCACTTATTCCCGTTATTACCTTTTGGGTTATCCGAAATGTCTCCTATTTAAAAACAGCATAAACGCATATATTCAGTATCCTCCACTTGACACATAACAATTTCATAGTCAAAGACTCCGATGCAGGCAGACGGGGATCAAACTGGCAATGATGCAAGCATCGGGGTATGAGATCCTAGCGGCAGTGGCCAAATGGACATGTAAACATGTCCGCTTGGCTCGTTGCCCGCAGGAATAAAACATGAACCTTCCTTTTTAACGCAAAAAATCCCCCAGTTCCCATACATATGAGGAACTCAGGGGATTGCAGATACCTGCTCCATTAGACTATTTAAATGGAGCGCCTAAAAAGTATCCATGTGCTAATAAAATAACAAATTAACAATAGCACCAAGATACCTATAGTGATACCGAGCTGTAATATCAATGTTCCAAACCCGATATATGCTGAAATTTCTGTCGCTACTGTTTGGATAAAATAAGTAAGTACAACTGTAGAAACTATGACAGAAACAATAATAGGAAACCCAAACCATACGCTTAACTGCTTTAGTACAAGTTTCCCTATCTGTGGTTCTTCGACACCTAGTTTTCGCAGCACTGAAAACCTGTACCTATATTTCCCTGCATCTAAAAGCTGCTGTAAAGCCAACACTGTAAGGCACATTACCATAAGTACCACTGCGCCATAAATCATAGATGCTTTTAAAACAAAATTGCTAGAAATAATACGGTTGGCCTCACTGGTATGAATCGTATTGTTGTAATCCGCCGAATCAGTGCTGCCGGAATCCTCCGGATATGCGTCCAAAAGGATGTTCTCAAGTTCTGCCGCCATATTGTATGACAAAGGAGTGCTGGTTTTCACAAATCTGTTCCGCTGAACCTGAAGCAGTTTTCCTGCCGCTTCGTCCGGTATGATATAAACAAAATCGGTATAAAGATTATAAATAGATTCACCCATAGAATCCTGAAAAGCAGAATTTTCACTAATCCTCAAGTTTCCCGCATCAGTTTCCAGAATCGGACATTTATCTATATATTCCTCGATATCCTCATTTTCTGCAGTGAAAGTCCACTGTGTAGTAAATTCGTCTTCTGCAAGTTTAATCGGTTCATATCCTAACATCTTACGCAAGTCATTATAATCACTTACCGCTAAAGCCAGCGGTGGAAAATTATATTTTACTCTCTGATGAAACTGTTCTTTCTTTGGCAGATATTCCGAAAAAATTATATTATAATCTGCCGAGATGTTATACATTTCCAGAAACTTTGTGATTTCTTCATAGTCTGTATCCGGCAGGTTCTCTTCCTGGTAAACATGGTTGTACAAACTCGAAATCTGTATGTCACAGATCGAACGCTTATCAAGATAACCCAGACTCCAGCCACTCAAAATCGGAGCGATTACAAACAGGCAAATCGAAAATGTTAAAGTAATACAGATGATTGTCATCGTTTTGGTATTGGTGGAAAGTTTAGACGAAATCTGTCCAAACAAAAACAAGTTTGTATTCTTATATTTGTGCTGCACGCTTGATTCCTTCCAGTGAATAAGCGCCGTATTGGCCAAATAAATAATAGCTGAAATAATGAATAAAATATCCGTAATCACAAACAGCAGATATTTATTTTGTGTCGGCGTATCAAAACCTAAAAAGTAGGTGTTTTCCAGCATCGGAATAGAAAAAGCAGGAACAGCAGTACAAATAGCGCCAACCAAAATTCCGCCTATATGAGAAATATCATCTTTCTTCCTTTTCAAAAAATACGCCGCCACTTCCCAAGCCAAGGTCAATATCGGAAACAGGACATTTCCCCAGTACATGAGTTTTACCGGTAGTGGATGTCTGTTATCAAAATATAATTCATAGTTTACAATACCACTTTCCACCATCCACAGCAGCATAACCCCATAAAAAATACAGATTAACATCATCCAACGACTTTTGTGTAGAGGCTTTTCATTTCGCCTGTCAGATGTCATAAGCTCAATGATCTTACTTTTGTTTAGTATACGGACATTTCCCATTCCGACAACTATTTGACAGAGCATAAAGAATCCTGCTGTCAGAAGTACAGTATCCGGAAACAACGTCCATGTTAATGCATAAGTTTTGCCAAAGGACGCAAGCAACATTGCTGTAATAAATTGAGAAGCAAGCATCCCCATAATGATTCCGGCACTCAGAGAAAGGAAGCTGAGCAAAAAGGTTTCCGCAAAAAAGATGCGCCCTATTATTTTCTGCTCCATGCCTGTTATCATTTCAACTGCGAATTCTTTCTGTCTTTTTTGCAGCATATAACGATTCACATAATTTATAAGAAATAAAAGGAGAAGGCTCACCGCACAAATCGCAATCTTCATTCCTCCTGCGAGCATGGTAATATCAAATTCTGCTCCAATAACAGGATTGTAGTATTTACTGCTGATGGACAGAAAGGCGTAGAACATAGCAACACAAATCGTTATGGTTACAATATAAAGCAAATAATCCTTCACAGACCGTTTTACATTTCTGAAAACAAGTTTAGCATACATGGCTTTGTCCTCCTCCAATCATGGTTAGGACACTCAGAATTTTATCAAAAAAGGTACGTCTGCTGTGGCTGCCCTTATACAGTTCTGTTAAAATCTCGCCGTCCTGCAAAAAAAGTATACGGTTTGCATAGCTGGCTGTAAAAGCGTCATGGGTTACCATGAGGATTGTTGCGCCCAACTGCTCATTGATACTCTGAATGGTAGACAGAAGCATTTGGGAAGAATGACTGTCTAATGCGCCCGTTGGCTCATCAGCTAAAAGCAATTTGGGATTGTTAATCATGGCTCTGGCACAGGCGCAGCGCTGTTTCTGTCCGCCGGACACCTGATACGGATATTTGTCTAAAATATCGCTGATATTCAGCTTTTTAGCAATATCCAAAATACAGGGTTCTACTTCTTTTGCCGGGGTTTTATTGATTGCTAACGCCAGCGCAATGTTTTCAGAAATTGTCAGCGTATCCAGCAAATTAAAGTCTTGAAATACAAAGCCTAAATTTTCTCTGCGGAACCGGGCAAGAAATTTTGGCTTTATCTCTGTAATATCAGTGCCCTCCAAATGGATGTGCCCTGCGCTTACGGTGTCAATGGTAGATATACAGTTTAACAGCGTTGTTTTTCCAGAACCAGACGCTCCCATAATTCCTAAAAATTCACCTGCTTCTACGGAAAAACTTATATCCTTAATGGCTTTTGTAATGTTTCCCTCATTGCCATAATACTTTTGGATATGCTCCAATTTCAAAATAGGTTTCATGTTTTTACTTGCCTCCTTAAATCTTTCATGCCTTTATTGTAATCAATGGACAGGAGTTTTTGTATCAAGTTTACTTACACAGTTCTTACAAAAATGTAAGAAGATTATTTTTTAGGCAGGTCTGCGCATTCACTGCGCTGACCGTAAGAACACGTAGGCAAGCAGGCCAAAATCCCTCGCCGAAGGCGATTCCAAATGGGTTTTTGCACATTGCTGTGAATGGAATGAACAGTAATGTAAGAAGTGCAGGACGTATCAGCCCTGCACCCCGATAATAAAGTCGTTGATATGAAAGGAAAGGGATATGGTTGTTCCTTTCCCCTGAGAATCAGCAGAAATCCCAATTCCCAGCTTATCACAAAGACGCTTGCAAAGATATAATCCAATCCCGGTAGAACTGTGAATTGTCCGTCCGTTCTGCCCTGTAAACCCTTTTTCAAAAATGCGGGGCAGATCACTTTGTGATATGCCTATACCACTATCTTCAATGGATAATATAATTTTGTCATTCTTCTTTACGGTAAAGAAACGTAATGTCGGCTGGTCTGTACAATATTTTACTGCATTACTGATAATCTGGTCTAAAATAAACCGTACCCATTTATCATCGGTATATACGCTATGTTCCATCTCGTCTACCGTAATCATCACATTACTTTGCCGCAATAGATATTTGTTGTCTGCGATTGCGCTGTGTACCACACCACTAAGGCTGATTTCACGAACAGAATAGTCCTTTTCCGTATGCTCACTGCGGGCATAATAAAGAGCCTGTTCCGTAAACCGATTGACATTTTCAAGTTCTGCCATTAACTCTCTGGTAAAAGGGGAGCGATTATTTTCACAAATCAGTTTCATGGCTGTGATAGGGGTTTTTACTTCATGTATCCATTGCTCAATGTATTCTTTATATTCCTTTCGCTCCCTCTGTACCTCGTTTATCCTTTCCAACATAGACTTTTCTGCCATCTTCAAAATCTGATAGAATACCTGCTCGTCGGCTTTTTCCGGCACCTGCATAACTTCCGGCAGCAAATACCTTTCTTCTAATTGCTCTGCTATATCAAGCAATTTATTCAAATATTTTTTCCGTATGAGATAAGAAAGCAGCAGGTATAGAACAAGGACAAGCAACCAGACAGTAAAAATAAACAAAACAATTTGAAGCTGATTTCCGTTTGCAATTAAAAACAAAACAAGGGCAAGCATACCGAACAGGTTGATTAAAATAACAGGCAATTGATTTTTCACATATTGCTTTCCCCTCATAATGTGTACCCCTGTCTATGCTTTGTTTTGATAAAACTGTTCAGACCAATGGAAACCAGTTTTTCACGAATACGGGTTATATTGACACTTAGGGCATTATCATCAACATAAAGTTGATTGTCCCATAAAAAATCCACAATATCATTGCGAGAACATATCTTGCCTGCATTCTTAAAAAGATAGTAGAGAATTTTTAACTCATTTTTTGTAAGTTCTGCTTTTTGTCCTTTGTATACTATAAAACCGCTTTCCAAATGCAGATCTGCACCATTCCATGTGAGTATTTCTGATTGTCCAAAAACATACGCCCGCCGGAGTAAGGCGGCGATTTTAGCAAGCAAAATTGCTGTATTATAAGGCTTTGTAATAAATGCGTCCCCACCCAACATAATACTATTTAACTCATCCATATCTGTATTGCTGCTCGTCACGAACACAATAGGTATATCAGAAAAAGTGCGGATTTGTGAACATATTTCAAATCCATTATTTCCCGGCAATTTAATATCTAAAAGAATTAAATGCGGAGCAAAAAAATTTATATCTTCCATTATCTTTGAAAAATCTTCAATTACACTAACATCATAACCATTGCTAGATAAAAGGGTTTTCAACTGTGTCTGTATAGTAAAATCATCTTCGATAATAAGTATTCGTTGTTTCAAAATAGGACCTCCTTACTAACTCAGTATATTATACCAAACAGCACTAAATATCACGCTTTTTCACTCCCAGGCAGACTAGGATACAAAATACTCCACCAAGTATTTATTTTTACCTTTCCCAACATTATAAATCATCCCAAATCTTTCATCAATCCATATTTTTCATGCGATAACTTATGATAATTTGGGGGAAGATACGCAATTTTATGTTCAAATTTGGGGGATAGCGTTATCCCCCAAAAAAGATGGCACGCAAACTTTACTTCTTTCTTCAGAAGAAAGAGGCAAACTTTAAAACAGCAGTTGGGGAAAGGCTTTTCCCCAACTCTTCCCCCAAAAATCCCCCAGCTTTGATGATAAAATACGGTAATTTATGATAGATTATGAACCTTCCGAAAGAACGCAAAAAACCCCTGAAAATGCCCGTTTTACGGGGTTTTCAAGGGTTCTAAAAATCTTTTTGCTTATAAGTTTACTGTCCCATCTGTGCAGCTACCTCAGCAGCAAAATCTTCCTCTTTCTTCTCAATACCTTCTCCGGTCTCGAAACGAATGAATTTCTTAACGGTTACATTTGCATTATTTTCTTTTGCTACCTTCTCAACGTATTTAGCAACGGTCAAGTCACTATCCTGCACATAAGCCTGATCTAACAGACATACTTCTTTCAATTCTTTATTCAGGCGTCCGATGATCATCTTTTCGATGATGTTATCAGGCTTTTCAGGATTCTCCTTCTTGGCCTGAGCCAAAAGAATTTCCTTTTCATGATCCATATATTCCTGAGATACTTCATCCCTTGATACATACTTTGGATACATAGCTGCTACCTGCATAGCCACATTCTTCAGGCATGTCCTGATATTATCATTCACAACATCTGTTTCAGCTTCCACAAGAACACCAATACGTCCGCCGCCATGGATATAAGACACAACACATCCATCTGTAGTAATCTTCTCAAACCGTCTGATATTGAGGTTCTCCCCGATTACTGCTACCTTCTCAACAAGGGCGTCCTTTACTGTCTTTGTTGTATCAGCTGCCCATGGCTCTGCCATAAATGCGTCCATATCCGCCGCATCTGAGTCTGCGGCCTGGTTGGCAACACACTCAACAAATCCCTGAAACTCTTCATTTTTAGCAACAAAATCTGTCTCAGAATTCACTTCAACAATAGCCGCCACCTTATCATCTTTAACAACAGTTTTTACAATACCCTCTGCTGCGATTCTTCCAGCTTTCTTTTCAGCCTTAGCCTGTCCATTTTTTCTCAAATATTCAACTGCTGCATCCATATTTCCATCTGTCTCAGTCAGGGCTTTCTTACAATCCATCATCCCTGCACCTGTCATTTCTCTTAACTCCTTAACCATTCCTGCTGAAATTGCCATGGTTCATTCCTCCATTCATATAATTTTATCTCTATGCCCTAAAGAGTCCTCTTTACGCAGGCCCTTACAGGCGGGCAGACTTTGTCCAGCAAGTATATCTAAAATTGTGCTTCCTTAACACATGCCCTTCCGGTTGGATTAGTGGAAATCCATTGAAATATGCCGCCCAAAATCCCTAATATACAATTTACTTTTTATGGTAAAAATGCTCCAACCTGTGCCTACAGGCTGAAGCATCTTGAACCCAAAATAATTATGCTTCTACAGTTTCTTCCGCTACTGCCTCTTCTGCAGTTTCCTCATAATATTCTTCTTCGCCTGCTGCTCCCTGATTGACCTCAATAACCGCATCTGCCATCTTAGAAACAATCAACTTAACAGCACGGATTGCGTCATCATTGCCTGGGATTACATAATCTAATTCTTCTGGATCACAGTTTGTATCGCAGATACCGATCAGCGGAATTCCAAGTGTATGCGCTTCCTGGACACAAATTCTTTCCTTCTTTGGGTCAACAATGAAAATAGCATCGGGAATTCTTTTCATCTCTTTGATTCCGCCCAGGTTCTTTTCCAGTTTTGTCCATTCCTTTTTCAGCTCTATAACTTCCTTTTTGGGAAGTACATCAAACGTGCCGTCTTCGGACATTCTCTCGATCTCTTTCAGTCTCTGTACCCTGCTCTGAATCGTCTTAAAGTTTGTCAGCATACCGCCAAGCCATCTCTCATTCACATAGAACATCCCACAACGCTCTGCCTCTGTTTTAATGGCATCCTGTGCCTGCTTCTTTGTTCCTACGAAGAGCACTGTACCGCCCTCGGCAGCGACATCAGCCACAGCTTTATATGCATCGTCCACCATCCCTACAGACTTTTGTAAGTCAATGATATAAATACCATTTCTTTCTGTATAGATGTATGGCGCCATTTTAGGGTTCCATCTTCTTGTCTGGTGTCCAAAATGAACACCTGCTTCTAAAAGTTGTTTCATTGAAATAACACTCATGATTTTCTCCTCCACAGGTTTTTGACTTCCATATGCTTTAGTTCTCCTTTGAAACCGGCCTGCAAAATAGGCTTGGGCACCTTCAAGGAATCCACATATGTGATTTTTCGCAACGGTTGTAGTATACCATAGAAAATACTGGAATGCAAGGCTTTTATGTTGTATCCTGTGTATGGTATCCTGAAGATGAAACAGCGTATTCTATGGTGACTCACTGGATATCTGTTCACTGATTATTATAGCAGTAAAAGGAGGCAGCAACATGAAGTTTACATTTGCACATAACAATCTGAATGTCTATGATTTAGAAAAATCTCTTGATTTTTACAGCAAAGCACTGGGACTAAAGGCTATAAGGAGGAAGGAAGCAGATGACGGTAGCTTTGTACTCGTTTACCTTGGGGACAATACAACTCCCCATCAGCTCGAGCTGACTTGGCTCCGTGATATGGAGCGCCCTTATGAGCTAGGTGACAATGAGATACATCTTGCATTTCAAGTGGATGATTTTGAATCTGCACTTGCCAAACACAGAGAGATGGACTGCGTTTGCTTCGAAAATCCCACTATGGGCATCTATTTTATAGAAGATCCTGACGGCTACTGGCTAGAGATCATACCCGCAAAATAGCTGTGGCTCCCATAAACAACGATCCCCTTCATAAAAGAGAAAGAAACTGCCGCAAAATCAGTCGATTTTACGGCAGTTTCTTTCTCTTTTATGAATCTGTATCCTTCAAGGATATATAGTGAAACATCCTTGACTATGTTTACCAATATCTTACATAATATGTAGCACGCACAGAGCTGACGCAAATTGTCGTCCCTGGCTGCTGGGCCTCAATCATTTGCCCATCGCCAATATAGATCGCCACATGTCCCGGCGTCCAACAAATATCACCTGGCTGCGGATCACTCACGATCTGGCCGCCTGCAAGCTGGTCAGAATCCACACGTCCAATAGAAATACCTGCCTGTGCATGGCACCACTGTGTAAGTCCTGAACAGTCCAATCCCACATAAGGAGTGGTGCCTCCCCAAACATATGGCACGCCAATCTGGGTCCATGCTGCATTCACAATTGTCTGGGCAGCGCTTGTATTGCCTGAACTAGTTCCAGCATCAGGGACAGGAGTTTCAGCTGCCGGAGGGGTAGTAGTTGTACTTTCTGTATTGCTGCCTCCCGTATTCTCTGTATTTTCTACAGTCCCTGTATTATTTGTGCTATTATTGTTATTATTATTGCTCTGACTATTTTGATTGTTCTGTGCTGCGGCGGCGCGTTCCGCCTCTTCCTGTGCCGCTTTCTGGCGGGCAGCTTCTTCTTCAGCCGCTTTTCTGGCTGCCTCCTGAATCTGCTCATCCAAATTAGCTACTTCAGCGCTCTTACTCTCAATCGTAGTATTCAATTCAGACTGCTGTACTTCATACTCAGCCTGCATATCTTCCATTTTGGTCATCTCGGTCTCAAGTGTGGTCTTTAATTCTTCGACCTCATTTACCGTATTGACATATTCATCCAGCATCTCGCGGTCATATGTATGTACCTTCTGCACATATTCTGCTTGGCTTAACATCTCTGCAATGCTGCCGGAACCTAAAATCCGTTCCATTGCAGAAACATCGCCTTCTTCATACATATATTTGATACGAAGCTTCATATCTTCGTACTGCTGCTTTTCCTTCTCCTCAGCCTCTTTGAGCTGTTTCTCTGCTTTTGTAATTTCCTCGCCCTTTGTAATCATCTGATTCTGTAAGTCAGTAATCTTTGACATCAAATCAGACAACTGAGACTGAAGGCTGCTTACTTCATTTTCTGCTGCACGCTTCTGTTCTTCCAGGTTCGATGTGCTCGGCGCCGCCAATACAGGCGCCACTGCCATCGAACATGTCAGAGCAGTCGCAATAAATACATTGCGTACTCTCTTCATCTTCATACTTTCACCTATCCTTATTATTTATTATCTATGTCCCCACATATATGCTTTACTATACAATATTCTACAGCATTTTTCAACAGGATTTCTTGAAAAAACATATTTGTAGGTTTTCTGTAATTTATCTTCTGTTCATACATAATACATTATAAAGGATGAGTGACAAAAGCGCAATAACTTTTTAACATTTTTGTAATATTTTAGCGCTTTTATCATGATTTCCGCAAATGGCTGAACTGCTCTGAAAACTCTGTAAGAGCATTTTCGTTAAGACTATTTCCAATTCCATATTCTTTTACAAAAAATTTCACATTTTTTACATCTTGATCAGAAAAATTCCAGCTTTCAGCAGCAGCTTTATCTGAATCCCACACCGACAATATCCTGGCCTTATACTCTGGATCCTGATACCATTTAGAATCTGGGAGGAGTCCTCCGTTCTTGGATTTATCCTCATCATCAGAATTATTTAAATTTTCTTCATAATATTCCTGATTAATAAACCGCACGTATTTTGCTGCTTCCGGTTCAACAATCTCCCCGTCTTTTACTACATATACTGTACATTGCCGGAATGTTTCCTTCCCGTTTCCTTCTGGTCCCATGCTGTCTTTTACTGAATACGTAACTGTCACATACCCCGAGTCCTCAAATTCAAGAAATTCCTCTGGACAAAAATCCAACAATTCTATCTTGTTGGGCAGCTGCCCTGGATATAGCTTATCATCCTCCTTGTCTGTGGCCTTTATCCGCCCATCTTTTATCCCCTCATCGAGAAGAAGCCTTTCCGTAATTACGCCCTCCCGGGCCTCTTCCAGGGTAAAATACCATTCCTGCGCTTCTAGTTTTGGGAATTCATTATAAATAACCTTTACTGTCCAATTAAGTTCTGTACGGTTTCCAAAACTATCCGTAACCTGATATATAATCTTATGTATTACTGGTGAATCTTTCGGATCCATTTGCAAAAACCAGGTATCCAGCTTGTAGCTGTCAGGCATCCCATCTTTCCATATTTCAACAGCACCGTCTTGTTTTTTGCCTTCTACAATTTTCCCCGGAGCATATTCTATCTTGCTAATGCGCACCTTATCAGTTATATCGCCATCCTCCCTGTCTGCCGCATTGACACCGTCCATCAGCATCTTGGCAGTGACTTCTGTGCCTTCATAAAATTCCAGCACTTTCTTAGCAGTGATTTTGGGGAACTCGTCCCATGAAGTATAGAGTACCAGTTCCGGCACCGGTTTTGTATCCGAAGATGATATTTTCTGCTGCTCCTTGGCCAGCCTTAAAATCTCCTCAAAACTCACTTTATTTATCTTGTTTTCAGGAAACTTTACTTTTTCGGAAGATACCCCCTGGTAAATATCCCACCCTGCAAATGCGGAATCTTTCCTGGCAAAACCAGCGAATCCTTTATTTTTCCGTATTGTATACCCTTGTTTTTCTGTACAGTCCTTCAAAGTTGCATACTCTACTTTATCTGATGAACTCCCTTTCTCGCTGTCCCGGTAAATAATTTTGATTTTTGTATTCCAAACTGCATATAGCTTGAGATCTCGGTTGACGGCTGCATCGATATTTCCATTGGCCAGGTATTTGGGATTTTCAGCTTTTGCATCCTCAGACCATCCTTTAAATCTGACCAAACCGGCGTCAGGTAATTTATCAGAAATTTTTGCCGTTTCATACCAGTGCTTTATAGCTTCTCCAGGCATATTTTGAACTGCGCCGTCAAAATTCTTGTCATACCGTACGTGATACTGCGTGCTCAGAATAATATCTGCATCCCCCACTTTGGCCAGGTCTGATTTAAAGTCGCCTGGCCTGAGGATAAAGTTTCCTCCCGGAGTCAGTTTAAAATGATGAAAGTGTGTGCTGCCCAGTCCATTCCCATAGCCTGTCTGGGCAACCTTCCTTCCATTTTTGTATATATCCGGTGTCAGCACTGCTGCCGCCGCCGTATTAAGGCTGCCCGTGACAGTCACAAATTTACTGGCACATAAATAAACATCATTACTGGCATCCACCTGAGCCGCCCCGCTCATATTCAGGGCCGCCCCATTAAAGTGTATTCCCTTCCCCTCTCCTGCAGTATTGCCTTTTATCATACCGCCGCTTAAATTCATCACACTATCAGGAAGAACAGCTATACCGCCGCCTGCTTTCTGAACTCTATTATTGAATATACTGCCCCCGCTCATAGTAAAAGTCCCGCTGGTCAGCACACCTCCGCCATTTAGGGCGCCTAAGTTTGAATATACCTCTCCCCCAGACATTTTTAATGTTCCTTTATTTACAATCCCTGAACCTTTGTTTTCCGTAATACGCCCTCCCTGAATCTGGGCCGTACCGCCGTTTACTGCCACGCCTGCGCCGCCATTATTTCTAATCATCACAGAACCCGTAATTGCCAGTTCTTTCCCCTGGCAGGCCACCCCATCCTGTTGGTTATCATAGATATTGCCTGCGCTGATGTTCATAGTCCCTCTGCCATTCATATTCGCAGCGCCATACCGGTTGTTGTGTATGCTTCCCCCTGTCATTGTGAAGGTACAGGCTTCTTCTCCTACATAAATGCCACACTCCTGGTTATCAAATATTTCTCCCCCATAGAGATTTATAGCAGTCTGTGCCCGCACGCCGTCATACCCGTTTCTGTATATCTTTCCGCCATGGATATTGACTGTCCCGCAGGAAGCCACGCCATTAGAACCATTTCCATAAATCTCGCTGCCACTATAAACGTGTGTGGTACCCTGATTATTCCAAATCCCATTGCCAGATGAGTTTGTAAACCTCGAGCCTTCTTTTGCATGGATCGTCACATTCCCTGCATTGGAAACAATTACCCCGGAATATCCAGAACCATTTGCATTCATAGTCAATGTATATCCTTTATCTCCGCCAATATTCCAGACAGCATTTCCCGGCCTGCTTTCATCACTGCATATAATGCCTGCCTCTTCTCTGCTGCCTGCAAGATAAGTGACTGTCCTGTTTCCGTCTTCCGGAAGCAGCGTAAATGATTTAGTAGTCACAATGTGCCTGGTGGTACAGTCTTTCACCACATACAATGTTCCGCTGCTGTCCAGAGAGTCAAATGCATGATTAAAATCTGTATAATAGGTATTTCCTATTCTGGCAACTGCATCTGTTTTTAGGGGTTCTCTTGCAGTCCCTGGCGCAGGGCTGCCCTTTCCAATAAGCATGACCTGTACTGCCTCAATACGCTTTTTTAGATTTATGGTTCCAGAGGCCTGCCCATTTTTCGCCCAGTCCAACCAGCCATATGTCTGGCAATAGGCACGGTAATACACATCATAGTCAGATGCCTTACCGCCTGTGAGCCGGATTCTAAAGGCTTCCATACGCAGGGCCTCTCCCTGGGTTCCCGCTGTTTCTCCGTCACTGACCCAGTTCATCCAGCCTTTACTCTGCACATGTACCTGATAGCTGACGCCAAGGTCTCCATGTCCATAAACCCGTATCTGAAGGGCTTCCATACGTTTTTGTTCTTCCGTCGTCCCGGAGACGGCCCCGTCACTGCCCCACTCTTTCCATCCATATGTCTGGCAGTATGCGCGGTAACTAATGGCAGGAACTGCCTTTGCAGAAAAAGCTCTGGACGTAGGTCCGGCCTCTGGCTTCTGAGCAGAACCTATCAGGTTATTTGTATTAGATCCATATGAGTCGCTGTCCTGGATTTCCGTGTCCTCAAAGCCTGATAAACCGTATATCTCGTATATGGTTTTTTCGGCTTCCCGCAGCACTTGGTTTTTCTCTTCTTCAGAAACGCCTCTTCTGGCAGCTAGCTCTATTTTATTAAGAGCAGATAGGAAGTCCTCTATATTTGCTTCCGATTTGTGCTTCAAATATACGGCATAGCTTTCGAGATCTACGATACTAGCCGCCTCTTGTTCAGAAATTTCCAGCTCATTTGTCAGAATTTCTTTCAGTCTTTTGAATGCCTGTTCTTCCGCTTTTTCCCTGGCTTGATCCTGTCCTCCATACTGGATGTTCCTTTCCAGAATATTTTGGAACAGCGCCAGCCTTTTTTGGAGGCCTTCATGGAGAATCTGTTCTTCCTCGGCTGCCTCCAGGTTGCGGCCTGCCTCGGTAAGCCAAAGATACATATATAACACCTGCAATTCTAATAGCTCTGAGTCAGAAATCCTATTCAAAAAGGATTCCAGAGTAATCTCATCTAAGCCGGCCAAAACGCTAAGAGCATGGTCTTCCTCCAATAGCCTGTCCGCTGCCTGGCTAAATCCTAAAGAAGTATCCATAAAAATTTCCTGTATATTAACATACTCTTCATATTTGGCATTGTCTTCTATATTCTCCTGGTTCTCCTTTATTTCAACGCTCTTTCGTATTTTTGCCTCTTCTTTGTCTGTCTCAGCATGATTCTGTGGCTCTGCGTTTTGGTCCTCCTGTGGTTTCTGTGCAGTTTCGGCATTGGCTTTCTGCGTTTCCTGAGCTTCCTCTTTTATATCATTCTTCGCTTCCCCAACTGTCTCTGTATTTACTTGGCTTTCCTTATCCAAAGACTGTCCTATTCCTGACTCAGCCTGTGAGGACGCCGGAAAGCACAGTACTAATAGTGAAACTGTCAGGAGTGCCCCTGCTAACACCTTTCTTATTTTCATAAATTTACACCCGGCCTTTCGAGTGCAATCCCTTCTGCATTTGAAAGGCGCAAATCAAAGATTGAAAGAGTGATTTGCATACACTTTTCCTTTCTTTTGTATTTCTTTCAACCTTTCTTCTGTTTATAGACTGCTTTAAACTCCATGTCCTCTCTGGCGTAAAGTGATCCCACATTTTCTTTATTGTAAAGAATTCCAATATCCAGCTTAGGCTTCACAAGCTCCCACCCACTAAAGACATACCCTTCTTTCTCCATTTCTGCCTGAGGCAGTATAGAGGCGGACAGGCTGTCCCCATTCAGAACATTTACCTGCTTAATCGTATACGACTCCCTCTGGCCATCCTTTCCCCATGACAAAAATGATATTTTATAAAATTCTTCCTCGGGTTCCATTTCTTCCTCTAATATAATTGTTTTCTGGCTGGCCACCTCCCCATAGCCAATAATCTGTTTATACCGTTCCTTAACTTTTACGTCCAGAATCCCCTTCTCTACATCAACATCCAGAATATCAACTGTAAAATCAGAGTTGCTGGTTGTTTTCATAAGAAAGCCTTGAATAAAATCTGCTATAAATTCATCTGTGCCATTTTCCTTTTCTATATGGTATACAGGATTAACCGTCAAAACTTTCATTGACTGCTCCATTGCTGTACTAAGGGTGCTGTCCAGCTCATTTTTCCTTATTTTCCTATTTTCAGCTGTCTGAATAGATACGCCTGAAATTATTAGAATCACAATCATAAAAAAACCTATGACTGCATTTTTCATATACACTCCTTTCTGGTCATATTTCTACGAAAACCACCCTTATCTGGCATAACCTACAATCTCATGCTGTAAAAACAGGTTCAGCACAGGAAGAGTATATTCATAAGCCAATGTAACCTTTGCATATTTGCCGCTGTCACCACTTACAAGGGGTTCAATTTTTAACTCTGTATATCCGTTCTCCAGCGCTTTTTCTCTGCAGCTTTCCATAACCAACTCCGAGAAGTCGCCTGCCTCCACCTCAGCTATCACTGCTGAATGATAGTTCTGGGCCCTTTCCGTATTCAGAGACGCCATGATATATGCTGTGCTGAGCACTGCCATAAAGGCAATCATAATAATGCCTATCATTGTTTCTACTGCTCCCTTCATTTCTGACTCCTCTCAGTCTGCAACAAATCTATATTCCTTCTCATTTCGTTTAATACTTCCCAGGTAATTTTCTTCCGTGGAATAACGTATTTTATATATACCACTCTGGGTAGGAATGAAATTTTGGGGATCTGCTGTTGCTGTGATATCCTCCTCAAGGGGGGCAATGATTTTTGTAACAGAAACAGGAAGGACATCACCATCCTCGTTTTCTGCCTGTATCCCAAACGCCTCTGCATGGAGCAGATTATATTTCATTCCCTTCTTTAACTTTTTTGTTGTGACAGCTAAAACAGGAATGTTTCTGGAGGCAATATCATCCGCAAGCTCATGGCTGTCCCCATGGCCAACAGTTGCTTTAGGCCCAGTACTCTTCAGAATCTCTTCCAGTCCTTTCGCACCCCCGCCAAACATAAACAAAATCAAAATACAGGCGATAACTGTCAGCACAATTATTTTTCCATACTCTCCAATTACTGCTTTCAGCAATACTCACCTCACTCTCGTGTATCTTTAGCAGTCAGAGGGCCCCTGTGCTTTCCATAAAAATTTTTGCTAACTGTGAAAGTCCTCCTCCTGCCGCTGTCAGTTCAGATAAAAAACCTAGCAGCAGAAGTCCCATAAAACAGGCTGTAATTACACCGCCGTACTCTTCTATAAATTCCTTCATTATTGCATCTCTCCTGTTTCTTGTGCCCAATAACCACCTTAGGCCTAAAGCCTTGTTTCACAAATCATCCTTAATATATCCCAAAGGCCCGTCATTACGGCAAACCCCATAATAGAGATGGCAATCATCCCGCCATATTCTTCAAAAAACTCTTTCATAAACTCAAAAACCTCCTCATATCTCCATGATTTTCAGGCCATATTTCCCACTGCTGACAGAATATATATGACAACCAGGGCCAAGTCTGCCAGCATTTTAATTACACCGGTTATCATAGGCAATAGCACAAGGAAGCCAGTCCCTGCTATATAGTCCTCAGCCTTAAGTCTTTCGGCCTTATCCGTCATAACTGCATTTCTTTCTACCAGGGGACCTATCTGTCTGCCTATATCAGCCGCACCGTATTCCGCCATAGAATAAAGCACCTTCATTGCTGATGTGATATCGGGCAGTGCAGCTTTGTCCATAAAGGAGAGATAAGGCTTTACAGAATCAGGTTCTTTTTCAATGCCCCCCATAAGCCTGGTCAGCTCTTCTTCCAGAATTTTTGGTGCCCGTGGTATAGATTTTGCCAAAGAGACATGCACATTGTCTGTCTGGAGCTGTAAAGACATGCTCATCAGCCATTCTGGAAATGCTTTTTCCACTGCTCTGGCCATATGCTTCAAAGATATTCTGTAACGTCTCTTTGGCTGTGTGGATACTAACCCGGCAAATATAACACAAAATACTGCTGCCGTGAAACTTCTGTTTAGCAGCAAAACTCCTGCACCTAATGCCAGCACAAATACCACTGGATATAATTTCTTTAACTCCTTTTTCAGATCCCTGTGCATCACATAATCATATTGTCTCTTTACCTCCTCATATTCCATCCCCTCCTCTCCCCGGATCAGGCTTTTTGACAGCCTGTGCCAGGCGGCATACCAGATAAGCATATTCAGCAGGACCGTTATCGTTGCTGCTGCCTGAGAAATCACATGCTCTGTTATGCCGAACTCAGCAGGAAGCATAAATACTGTCATGCCGCATATCAGGAATGAAAGGCCTATGCCAATGGTAATCTTAACCATCACATTCTTCTTATCCCTCTGCAGTTCATAGACACGGTCTATCCACATCCTCCGGTCATCAAGGAGCATATCTGCAGACTGTGTAAAATCTCCTCCCACAGCTTCAGCTTCTATCAGAAAATCATGGATTTTGTAGAGCCTGGTACATCCATATTCTCTCTCTATGATAGCGAATGCCTCTTTATAAATACTTTCTCCGGCCTGGGCATTTTGTATATACCCAATGGCCTCTGAGACAGCATCATACAGCCTGCTCTCACCCTGGCTAAAAAGTGACAATGCATCTTCCAATGAAGTCAGAATTTTAGCCCGGCGTTTGAAGGAATATAGGACTTGTTCCATATAGGCCGTTATATCCTCGAACTTCTTTTCTTCATACATATTCCTGTACAACATCATAAAAATCCCTGGGATAAAGCAGGCTGCCACCATAGAAATAATCAGTATGCACTGCCATTTCAGTTTGAAAATATAAGAAATTACAGCAATACATCCATACAGTCCCAGAAAGTAGCTTATGTACTTCCTGACTGAAAACACATAGCCAAGCCGCCCTATCTCACTGCTTAAATATTTGGGGTTCAAGTATCTGATCCCCTCATTTGTTTTATGTTTTTTCACCACGCCCTCCCTCAGCTTTGCCGCGCTTATTCTTTAAATACTTCCGGTATGCCCGCCAGGCTGAACTTCTTTTGTATATTTTCTGGTATTTCCCTTGAAATAAATTTACCCCCCTCAAAAATCAGCCGCCTGATATTTTGTTCGCCCGCACGGTCAAACAGGCAGATCTGGTCAATATACCGGGTAACTTCTTTCCCTTCTGTCACCTTTTTCCTGAGCAGGACACCTACGTTGATAAAGCTGTAGATATCATTTTCCAGTCTGGAAGCCGCATATGTATCCTGCATCATATTCTGGATCCTGTCCGGTATTTTCCTTGTATCATCTGTATGCAAAGTAGTGAGGCCATGAAGTCCTGTAGAAAAACACTCAAGCAGATATTTTACTTCTATTGAACGTGCCTCAGACAGCAGCACCCACTGTGGATTCTGCCTCAATGCAGTCTTGATAGCTTTTGTATAGGGAAACAATTCCTGATCCACTTTCAGTTCCACACAATTTGCCCCTGGGTTAATATCACGATAATGGATTTCCAGATTGTCCTCAATTGTCATAACCTTTTCTTCACTGGGGATATATTGTGTCAAAAATTTTAATAACTCTGTCTTCCCAGATCCAGGCCTGCCGCAGAACACGATATTCATTCTGGCCAAAACACAATTTATAAGGAACTTCAGGACTTCATCTGAACAGTAATGCTCCCGGAGCATACTTTCTCTTGTCATCCGCATGACTGCAGGAGTCTTTCGTATAGAGATTGCATATCCAGTATTTGTAGCGCTGGGGTGTATAATAGAGATACGCAGAATATCCGTCTCTGCTTCCAATACGTTATTAAATTTGTTTATCTGTTCACTAACCACATTTGACACCCTGATGCTGAACTGAACCGCAAAATCATCTGACAGCTGTACAGGCACTTTATAGATGCCCCGTTTTAAATGTTCTACCCACACATCTGTGCCGTTATAGTTGATATCCGTTATATCCTTATCCAGTACATAGGGCAGCAAGGGGCCAAAACTCTCCTCTTTTAAATTCCAGGCTTCTCTGGAAATCTTCAAAATTCAGCTCTCCTTCCCACACTTTACTACACAACCGGTGCAGTGGTGCCCAAAGCCTCTGTAAGTTTCTGGACGGCCGATGTGATTCCATCCCTAATACTATTTCCTAGAGGTGTGGCTGCAACTACAATAATCATAATAACAATAGCTGCTACGATAATAACCCCATACTCTTCCATAAATGTTTTCATATACTTTCCTCCTTAATTTAATAAACTCACCTGTCTCCAAACGTTTAACGCCAGATAAATGATCTATCTGGTATAATCTACACATTCATAGAGCACCACCACCTTTACGAAAGAGAATTTTACCGGAGATTCCCGGAACAAGAGTTGCCTAAAGAAAACTGTATATATACAGCTATAAAGAAAAAAGAACTTACATAAACAGGAGGCCAGAGGCACTTTTGCATGAATGGCCGCCCTGGAACTGCCTGTCTCACCGCCTTATAAGGATACATAAGATTCCTTAACATATACCTTATTGAACGAAGTCCACCCGCCCGAAGGACATGTGTTAAGGGATGCCCTTTGGGTATACCTTATTGAACATTAGTAGTTTAATAAGTATAGCCTTGCTGAACGGAGTCCACCCGCCCCTTTAGGGGCCTGCATTATGGAGTATGCCTTATCGAGCATTAGCAGTTCAATAAGTATAAAACATGGGATATATTTTAGAAATAAACTACTTAGAATAAAATAGAATTTCTGTCT
>ERZ652168.113-NODE-113-length-36556-cov-19.3197_pt1 | contig 36556 bp, 32 predicted proteins | sample MGYA00514763_ERZ652168 | MGnify/ENA metagenome assembly ERZ652168
TTTACTGGAGTTACAGCGATTTTCTTTTCTTCGAACTGTCAAAGACAGGATTATATGGCACCTGGAATAAGGGCAAAGAATATTCTGCTGATTGTATTCAGCCTGATGTTCTATGCTTATGGCGAGCCAGTATATGTTTTACTGATGATAGCAAGCACCCTGATGAATTACATATTCGGGCGATGTATTGAGGGCAGCGGGGAGAAAGGGAGAAAAGCATGGCTGGCGGTTACAGTTATTGTAAACCTGGGAGTCCTGGCTGTATATAAATATGCGGATATGTTCATCAGCAGTGTGGACAGCATATTTGGCCTGGATATTCCCCTTCCTGGAATCGAACTTCCTATTGGGATTTCCTTTTTTACGTTTCAGGCAATGTCCTATGTGATTGATGTATACCGCTGTGAGGTAAAGGCCCAAAAAAGTTATTTGAATGTACTGCTGTACATTTCTTTTTTCCCACAGCTGATTGCAGGGCCCATTGTAAAATATCACGATATACAAAATCAGATAGACAAAAGGAGCGCTTCGATTCCCGGAATTGCCATGGGACTTCGGCGTTTTATAATGGGTCTGGCCAAAAAGGTGCTGATTTCCAATGTGGCTGCTGCAGCGGCAGATGCTGTCTTTAGCGCCTCTGCCGGGGAGATAAATATAGTCTCTGCCTGGATCGGGGCGGTGGCTTATATGATGCAGATTTATTATGATTTCAGCGGTTACAGTGATATGGCAATCGGGTTGGGGCATATGTTTGGGTTTACATACCTGGAGAACTTCAGGTATCCATATGTTTCCGTAAATATCCAGGAGTTCTGGAGGAGATGGCATATCTCCCTTAGTACCTGGTTTAAGGAGTATTTATATATTCCCCTTGGAGGGAACCGCAAAGGGCGTGTGCGCACCTGCTTAAATAAGCTGATCGTGTTTTTTGCTACAGGCTTATGGCACGGGGCAAATTGGACGTTTGTGGTATGGGGACTTTTTCATGGGTTCTTCCTGCTGCTGGAAGAATGGCTTCCAGTTAAGAAGCTGCCTAGAATATTGGGGCATATCTATACCCTTTTGATCGTATGTACTGGTTTTGTCATGTTTAGGGCGGACACGCTGGGGCAGGGTTTATATGTGATCGGGCAGATGTTTACCGGATACCACTTTGAGCATGAAGCTGTGGTTTTAGGACTGAACCAGCTGACCCCGCTCTTTGTGGCTACAATGACGGCTGCAGTTATTTTTATGTTTCCTGTGAAAGAAGTGCTGGAGAGTAAGAAGAACCGGGCAGGGAAGAATGCCAGGCAGTTTTGGGAAGGGGCAGGATATGTGGGAAGCATGGTTCTGTTGGTATTATCCGTGATGGCCTTGGCAGGCGGGACATATAACCCGTTTATTTATTTTAGGTTTTAGAAGGGATGGACATGAATAAAAAAATATTAACTGTCTATATCATCGTGGTATTTCTGCTTCTCATCCTGCCCTTTGCCGGTATGGGGGTAGCGCCCACCACACAGACTACAGAGAACAAAGAATTAAAGGAATTTCCTGTGCTTTTCAGTACTGACGGTGGTTGGAACCATAGGTTTTTGAGTGACATGGGGGAGTACTTTGAGGATCATTTTGCTTTCAGGCAGGAGTTGGTTTCCGCCAATGCCATCCTCAGGAGCAAGGTTATAAAGACCTCGCCTGAGAGCCAGGTCCTGCTGGGCAGCGGCGGATGGCTTTACTACTCGGAGACGACGGACGATTACCAGGGTACGGATATGCTTTCAGACAGGAGCCTGTATAATATTGCACATACCTTGTCCATGATGCAGGATATGACAGAGGCTCTTGGAAGTAAATTTTATTATACCGTTTCCCCAAACAAAAATTCCCTCTATGACGCACATATGCCCTATTATTATAAGAAAGGCAGTGAAAATAACCTGGACAGGCTGATGCTGTACCTGGCGGAGGAGGGGGTCAGCTATATTGACCTAAAGAGTGCATTCCTCAAAGAAGAGGAGGTTCTTTATCTGAAGCGGGATTCCCATTGGAATAACAAAGGGGCAGTGCTTGCCTATAATACTATATTGGACGCGCTGGGCAAAGAACATGAAAGCTATCTTAACATTCCCTATGAGGAAAATACAGATTACCTGGGGGATTTAAATACCATGCTGTATCCTCTGGGGGCCAAACCAGAACTTAACTATACATGGCTCAAGGAAGAAACATGGCAGTATACAAGTGAGGAGAAAGATGTGGAGGGAGACTGTATTCCGCAGCAAATCCTCAAGGCACCGGTTCTGTCCTTATGTACAGAGATTCTTTTGGAAATACGCTGTTCCCTCTTTTTGCAGATGAGTTTGAGAATACATATTATACGAAGCTGGTTCCCTACAGCCTGGCAGACATAGTTCAGTATAAACCGGACTATGTGGTGGTGGAGAGGGTGGAGCGGCGGATTTCATCTATTATTGAGGAACCGCCCATTATGCAGGGGCCTGCTGTACAATTGAGTGCAAAAGAGACTGTAGATTCCGATACCAGTATTTCGACCCGGATGAATGGATCCTATTATATGGTGGAAGGGATTATAGATCCGGAATATATAGAAGAAAAGAGCCGGATCTATATATCTGTCTATCCGTCGGGGCAGCCTACAGGCATTGCATGGGAGGCCTATGGAACTCTGGCGGACTCAGAAGATCAAGAAAAGAGAGACTGTGGATATCAACTGTATCTGCTTGAAAAGAATATTCCGCAGGGTACAGATTTTGATATAGAGGTGATAGTTTCCGGACAAGGCGGGACCTACACAGTGCAAAAGAAAACAATCACAAACAAATAAGGAGAAGGAAAATGAAGAAGAAATTTTGGGGAATCCTGCTGGCGGCAATGTGTGTCTGTGTATTTATGGCGGGATGTACAAAGGAAGAGAAAGAGGAAAGCGCAGAAAAGAAAGAAAAAAAAAGAGACTGTAAAAGAAGTCCAGGAGAAAGAGTATGAGACTATCGGGAGTAAGGCCGAGGGGGCATATGAGGTTCTTATTACAAACGCGGCAGGGCAGGATATTACGGGCATAGCTGTTAAAAGTGCAGATAAAACAGAATGGCCGGGGAATATGATTCCGTCAGGGAAGACATTTAAGAAGGATCAGACAGTAAGGCTGTATTATACCCCTGAGAAGGACAGCAATACAGCAGTAGCTTCTGATAAGGCGGTAAAACCTTCTTTTGATGTGAACCTGACACTTGCAGATGGAAAAACTTACCAGCTTTCTGGATTCCCTTTTGAGGACATGGAAGAGGTGTCAGTCAAGATTGCCGATGACGTTGCTTTTCTGGAGTATACAAGTAAGACTTCTAAGGAGCAGGTAAGTACGAAGGAGCAGGAACTTGGGCTGAAGGCGCAGAGAGAGCAGGAAGCGGCGGCAAGGGCAGCGGCGGAAAAAGCAGCGGCGGACACACAGGCAGCGGCAGATGCCCAGGCGGCAGCGGAGGCCCAGGCAGCGGCAGCAGCAGAGAACCAGGCGGCAACCAATGCCCAGGCAGCAGAGCCGCAGTATCAGGAATCCTACACAGAGCCAGACTACTCTCAGACTTATGAGGAGCCATATACAGAACCTGCGCCTGCGCCAGAGCAGAGTACAGAGAGCTGCCTTGGAGGTGCAGAACAGAGCACGGAAGGCTGCCTTGGAGGTGCAGAGCAGAGCACAGAAGGCTGTCTGGGAGGCGTGTAATAAAAGAGGCTGAAGGGTATTGCCAAGGCGCAAGGGAGAGGGCGCCCTGCTGCATTTTTGCCAATTGGCCCACAGTTAAAAGGGCAGATACATACCGTGATAATAAAATATGAAGGATTCAATTCCGCCTATTCTAAAAGGACACTTTAGGGTAGGCGGTTTTCCATTGGATGTGACGGCAGAAAAATGAAATTTATATGTAATATCTTTGCAACTGTGCTATTTAATGCTATAATACCTTACATATGTGTAAAAAGGAGTAAATGTACTGTTTTGGTACATGATAATAATAAAGTATGTTTGGTTATGTGACGGTCTGCGAGCCTGAGCTTAAGGTAAAAGATTTAAAAAAATATAAAGCATATTACTGCGGGCTCTGCCATGCGCTCAAGAAAAGGCATGGCGGACTGGGGCAGCTCACACTGACTTACGATATGACTTTTTTGATTGTCCTGCTGACCTCTCTGTATGAGCCTGAGACCACTATGATAAACTGCAGATGTAAGGTGCATCCGGTCAGGAAACAGGGGATGCTGTACAATGAGATTACATCTTATGCCGCGGACATGAATGTGGTGCTTGCCTATTACCATATGAGGGATAGCTGGGCAGATGAAAAGAAAGCCAGTGGGTTGGCAGGCACCTGCGCTCTCAGGGGCAAGGTGAAGAAAGTGATGTCCAGATATCCCAAGCAGTGCCAGGCGGTCAGAAGGGAGCTTAGGGCGCTGTCGCTGTGCGAGAAGGCAGGGCAGGCAGATATTGACAAGGCGGCTGGATGCTTTGGCAGGCTGATGGCAGAGCTGTTTGCCTACCGGCAGGACCAGTGGGCAGGCCGCCTTAAAAGAATGGGGTTTTATTTAGGCAAGTATATATATATTATGGATGCCTATGAGGATTTAGAGAAGGATATAAAAGAGGGCTGCTATAACCCGCTGAAAGAGATATCCTTAAAAGATGGGTACGAAGACCGGTGCAGGGAAATGCTCTGTATGATGATAGCAGAGTGCAGCGCAGAGTTTGAAAAACTGCCATGCCTGGAAGATGTGGACATTATCCGCAATATATTATATGATGGTGTATGGACTAAATATCGGAAAATACAGGAACAACGCAGGAAAAGTGAGGAAGGACAGTTATGATGAAAAATCCATATGAGGTGCTGGGAGTCTCCCCCAACGCATCGGACGATGAAGTAAAAAGAGCTTACAGAGATTTGACAAGGAAATACCATCCAGATGCGAATGTTAATAATCCACTGGCAGATTTGGCTGAGGAGAAGTTCAAGGAAGTACAGGAGGCATATGATACAATTATGAAGGAGCGGGAGCAGGGCGCTTCCGGCAGTTATGGCTACGGATATGGCCAGTCTGCTGCAGGGGGATACCAGCAGGGTTCTTCATCTGGCAGTGAACAGAATGTAGAAATACAGGCCGCTTATAATTTTATCAATTCCAGGCGTTACAGGGAAGCCCTGAATCTATTGAGCCGTATGCCCAACAGGGATGCCCAGTGGTATTATCTGAGTGCAGCCGCCAATGCAGGGATCGGGAATAACATCCTTGCCAGGGACCATGCCGGGCAGGCCGTGAATATGGACCCCAATAACCCTCAGTACAGGCAGCTCTTAAATCAACTGGAGTGGAACAGCCAGCGTTACCAGAACAGTCCCTTTGGAGGCGGTTATGGGACAGGCGGAAGTTCCTGCGGGACAGGGAACCTGTGCTGTGACCTGTGGTGTGCGGATACACTATGCGAATGTATGGGAGGGGATCTTTGTTCATGCATATAAAGGCTAGGAAGATGGCTTTTGGAGGATTATTCCTCGCACTTACAATTGTGTGTATGGCACTGAGCAGTATTATAGAGACAAATACATTGTTTCTTCTTGCGGCCGCATCCTATTTTGTGGGGATTATCATCCGGGAAATGGGGTTGCGCACAGGGACTGCCTTTTATCTGGCTGCTGTTTTGTTAGGGTTCATAACAGCGCCGAATAAGTTTTATGTAGTATCATTTGCGGCTATGGGATTTTATATACTGGCTGGAGAAGCAGCCTGGAATGCGCTTGGCCGGCTGTCTGGGAAAGTGAACCGTAAAGTCCTGCTATGGATTATGAAATATTCAATATTTAATATTCTCTATATTCCGGCGGTACTATTGTTTGAACAGCTGCTTTTTGACAGAAGCCTTTCCCCGCTGTGGACAGCAGGGGTGATTGCAGCGGGACAGCCGGCGCTGTGGATATATGATATGGCATATGGATATGTACAGAACCATATATGGAATAAATTAAGGGGGCGCCTGATTTATGGGAAATAGGCATAATCCATAAATCAGACGCCTTTGCTGCGGCTTTAAACCGGGGGGATTAGTCTGCTTTACACAGACAGAGAGGATGTCCGGCGGGATCCAGCATAGTTGTGAAATTCTCTCCGCCGAATTGGGAGTTGGCCTTCACGGCGCCCAATTCCTCTGCCTTGGCAACCGCTGCCTCTACATCAGGCACAAGAAAATCAAAGTGAATTTGTTTTTGCTGCCTGCCCTCTTCTTCCGGCCATACAGGAGGTACATAATCCTCTTCCTGTACAAATACAAACATAACTCCATTTTCACTGATAACAGCCGGGTTGCCGAAAAGTTCTGTCTCTTTCCAGCCAAGAAGCCCTAGATAAAAGTCACAGAGCTTTCTGGAATCAGGGCAGTCAACAACAAGGTCTGCAAGACGTATTTCTGTTGCCATATTATGTTACCTCCTTAAAAATATTGGCGCTGCAGATTGGCCTGCCACCCGTCAGTAAGGGCAGATCCCCTCGTACAGGCCTGTTTACTTGAAGTATAGCACGAAGGGAATATCCAGGCAATAGTACAAACTAAAAGGAATCAATTATTATGAAGTTTTATTTAGCTCCCCTAGAAGGGATTACAGGTTATATTTACCGAAATGCCTATCATACATATTTTGGATGTATTGATAAATACTTTATACCATTTATCAGTCCCAACCAGTTCGGGCATTTTAGTTCAAAAGAGAAAAATAATATTCTCCCCAGGCACAATATTGGCATGTATGCGGTGCCTCAGATCCTGACGAACTCGGCGGAAGATTTTATCAGGACAGCCGCAAGGCTAAAATACTATGGATATGAGGAGGTGAACCTGAATCTGGGCTGCCCCTCAAAAACTGTGGTGGCCAAAGGGAGAGGATCCGGGTTCCTGGCCTTTCCTGACAGGCTGGACAGCTTTATGGAGGAGATTTTTGAGAAGGTGGATATGCAGATATCTGTCAAGACGAGAATTGGAAAGGAAAGTGCAGAAGAATTTCCGAGGATGATGGAAATTTATAATAAGTACCCCCTTAAAGAGCTGATTATACACCCCAGGCTGCAGAAAGATATGTACAAAAATACGCCGGACTGGTCGGTTTTTGCGGAGGCAGCGGAACAATGCAGATGTAAAGTCTGTTATAATGGGGATATTTTTACAGTGCCGGACTATGAGCGGTTTACAAAGGCATTTCCAGGGGTTGGGCGTGTCATGTTGGGGAGGGGGATCTTATGTAATCCCGGCCTTGTCCCAATGATTCGTAAGGGGGAGGTTCTGTCAAAGAACCAAATCCGGGATTTCCACGGGCAGATATATGAGGAGTATAAAACAATCTTGTACGGAGATAAGACGATTCTATTCAAAATGAAAGAGTTATGGTTTTATATGGCCCCTTTGTTTACCAACTATGAGAAGTATGCGAAAAAAATAAAGAAATCAGAGAGGCTTCCAGTATATGAGGAGACTGTAAAGGCTTTGTTTGCCGAGCAGGAATTAGTGTGTGCCTGAAAAGGCATTTCCATGCTGGCTTTCTTTATACAGAAATTTAAATTACATATTCGCAAAGAAAATTCCTCCTTGCTACAATGTAAGCGAAGGAGGTTAAGAGATATGCGAAATCAAAAAAATTACATAGCGATTGATGAGTACGAACGGAGAATTATCATCTATAGCCTAAACAATCTGAGAAACAAGCTGATTGAAGAGGGCAGATGCACTGATGCTGTTGATGATGCCCTTATTAAAGTTGTCAATGCACCAATCAGAAAATTCAAAGTCAAGGTTACGGAGGTTAGATTATGGAGAAAACAATTTATTAACAAATTGGCGGAACTTACCTTGAGGAAAACGGGTATTTTATCCCCAATCTTACATTGTCGTCCGAAGAAGAAAAGCCTATCGGGATATGGGGACAACGGTACTTGTGGTATATTAAGGAGCATAAAAGGGTGACTTGTACAACACTACTGACAAGCAGAAAACTTAATAGTTATCTTGCCGATGTTGACCGACAAGCGGAAGAAATGTTTTATCGACTGGTAAAGCAGATGACAAAATGTGAAGGCGTGACCGAACAACTCAAAGCAGACAATCAAATGGAGTGGGTTGCTCGGATGAATAACATTCACAACAGAGTTACAGAAATAGTAAACACGATTTGATTTATATTTAGGTATAGAGAAAGTGGGAGATGTTCAATACTTTCCCCACTTTTTTGAATTATAAAATCATTAATTTATATAATAAATAACTTGATAAAAGTAATGATTTTATTATATACTGTATTCGTATAATTATCACAAGGAGGCGTAGCTGATTGCCACGAAAAAAGAATATAATAGCTGATTACGAATCGGTTACTCGTTTTCTGAAAGGTTAAGCATCTAAAATTTCAAAGAAGTAGCCGATAATGACAAGGCGCTAATAATTCAAAAACAAAACAGCCACAAAACGTAGTTATTTCTTATGAGCGTTATTTAGAATTAAAAAAAATGGAGCGGACATATAATGAGATTAAATGATATTTTCAAGAACACATCTTATGATGATACCTTGTTTTCAGAGGAGGCAATTGTAGCAGTAGAATCTGCAATCTTTATGAAATTAGTAAAGGGTTCTGAAACTCCATACATCAAATGCTTTGTACGCGAAAAAGAAATCAAACTCACGCCGGAAGAAGCAGTACGCCAATTGTATATTTACAAACTGATTCACGAATATGGTTATCCGACAGACCGCATTCAACTTGAAACACCCATTCATTTTGGTCGTGAAGTTAAACGAGCTGATATAACGATTATGGATAAGAATCGTCCAACAGTCCCCTATATTATTGTAGAACTGAAAAAACCTAAACTTACCGATGGCAAAGAACAGCTGAAATCATATTGCAATGCTACAGGTGCACCTATTGGAGTATGGACAAACGGCGAACAGATTTCTTGCTACAATCGTAAAGATCCCAATTTCTTTGAAATGATTAGCGATATTCCGAAAGCTATACAGAAACTTTCGGACATTCTGAGCGAAAGATATACCTATGATGATCTTAGAACTCGTGATAAGATCAGCAAAGAAAAGCGCTCACTTAGAAATCTCATAAAAGAAATGGAAGATGAAGTGCTTGCAAGTGCAGGAGTAGATTCCTTCGAGGAAATTTTCAAGCTTATCTTTGCAAAACTTTATGACGAGCTTATTTGTGCCAACGATAAAACGGCATACTTGCAATTCCGTAATAGCGGCGATACTGACTTTGAATTGAAAGAGAAAATTCAAGGTCTGTTTGATGATGCAAAAAAGAAATGGGAAGGTGTATTCTCCGAAGAAAGCAAGATCTTATTGTCGCCTTCTCATCTTGCAGTTTGTGTTTCAACATTACAAGATATTAAGCTCTTTAACAATAACCTTGACGTTGTTGATGATGCTTTTGAATACTTGATGAGCAAGGCACAAAAGGGCGAAAAAGGTCAATATTTTACACCTCGTTATGTTATTGATACGTGCGTAAAAATGATGAATCCCACAATCAATGATAAAATCATCGATACTGCTTGTGGTAGTTCCGGATTTACCGTTCATAGCATTTTCAAGGTGTGGAAAGAGATCCGCCTATCCAAAGGTCTTGAACCTGGTGAGGATTTCACAGCATCCGAGAGAACAAACGATGAAAGAGATTTCGTTAGAGATAATGTCTTTGCAATTGATTTTGATGAAAAAACTGTTCGTGTAGCAAGAACACTAAATCTGATTGCGGGAGACGGGCAAACAAATGTATTGCACCTTAATACTCTTGATTATTCACGCTGGAGCGAAGTAACCAAGCAAGAAGATTGGAACGATACTTATAACGAAGGGTTTAAGAAATTAAAGAAGCTTCAACCCAAAGGAAGTAACGATTTCAGCAAGTTTAATTTTGATCTTGTCATGGCCAATCCACCTTTTGCAGGTGATATTAAGGAACAAACTATCCTTTCTCATTATGAACTGGCAAAAAACGACAAGGGTAAATGGCAGAAAAAAGTTGGCAGAGATATTCTGTTCATTGAACGTAATCTCAATTTTTTGAAACCCGGAGGACGAATGGCTGTTGTCCTTCCTCAAGGTCGTTTCAATAATGCAAGCGATAAATATATCCGCGACTTTATTGCTGAACGCTGTCGCATACTTGCGGTTATTGGTTTACACGGCAATGTTTTTAAGCCTCATACCGGAACTAAAACCTCGGTTTTGTTTGTACAAAAGTGGGATGATGAGTTGTGCCCTAAAAAAGAAGAGTATCCTATTTTCTTTGCCACTATGCAAAAGCCGAGTAAAGATAACTCAGGTAACAAAATTTATGTTAAGGACGAACACGGTGAAATCATGTTGGATAGTCATAATCACTTTATTGTCGATCACGATCTTTATAACCATGACAATATGACGCAAGATGGTATCGCGGAAGCCTTTGTTGAGTTCGCAAAAAAGGAAGGTTTAAGTTTTTTTCGATGAGCCCATCTGTTGAACCTTTCAACGAAGCTAAATACAAGGCTTTGATGGATGGGTTAAAGTGCAAAGAAATACTGTTAAGTGATACAGTTACGGCAACGGATTATTTCCGCTTGGAAGCAGAGTATTATAATTCTACAACAGTGTCATATCGCAGATCGCTAAAAGGCAAAGATGTTGCTCTCAATATTCAGTATGGAACATCCAAGTATTGTGATGAACAAAAAGCTGGGTATCCTGTATTGCGATTGAATGAACTACACAATTCTTTCATTGATACTCCACAGAAATATTGTCACACATTATCGTCAGATGAATTCGAAAAATTGCGTTTGAAAAAGGGCGATGTATTGATTATAAGAACTAACGGAAATCCTAATTTAGTTGGAAGAGCGGCAGTTGTATTAGAGGATTTTGATTGCGCTTTTGCGTCATATTTATATCGTGTTAACACTAACGAGCAAATTAATCCCGAAACACTTGTAGCTTATTTGAATTGCAAATATGGACGATATGAAATCGATAAGAATTCAATCAAAGGTAACCAAACCAACTTTAGTCCTGCGAAGTTTAGGGATATAAGTATACCCAAATTTGATGTCACTCTGCAAAAAGCTATAAAGAATCTTTTCGAGAAGGCATATCAATGTAGGTTAAATGCTAATTCTGAGTTTGTGTCAGCTGAACAAATGTTGATTGCCGCCATTGGGTTTGTTGGTTTTGAATCTGACTTAAATAATGTTGCAATAAAAACTTTCTCTGAAAGTTATATCAATACGGGTAGATTGGATGCGGAATATTACCTACCACGCTATGACGGTTATGTTCGCAAAATCGGAATGGACGAAACTGTTAGCAGTCTGTGTAGTTTAAATGACAAAAACTTTGTACCAAACGATGAGACGGAATACTTGTATATTGAATTAGCAGATGTGGGAGGCTTTGGGAATATAGGCGAAGTCAAAAAAGTTCTCGGCAAGGATCTTCCGTCAAGAGCCAGACGTCAGGTGAAAACAGGACAAATCATTGTCGCTTCGGTAGAGGGATCTTTACAGAGTTGTGCTTTGATTACGGAGGAGTATAATAACGCCTTGTGTTCTACTGGTTTTTATATTTTAAGTTCCAATAAAAGTAATTCAGAAACTTTATTGGTGTTATTTAAATCAAAACCCATTCAAGAACTGTTAAAACAGCGTTGTTCTGGAACGATATTGACGGCTATTACAAAAGACGAATTGCTTGATATGCCTTTGCCGGAAATAGAAATACAAGTGCAGATAGAAATCGCAAAAAGGGTCAGAGAGTCTTTTGCTTTGCGCAATCAATCCGAGCATTTAATAAATCTTGCTAAATCCGTAGTAGAGTATGCTATAGAAAAGAATGAAGAAAAAGCACTAAAATGGCTTAATGAGAAAGGAGTTGAATGCTGATGCCGAGCTATAGAGATTGGATACGGAAAATCGATATAGATATTGATTATTATTCGGCATTTATTAAGGCTTGGATAGCATTCAACTCTTGGTATCGTAGTGAGTACAGAGAGCGAACAGATCGTGATATAATAGAGAAACTCAAATCTGAGAGTAATCGTTTTAAGGGTTATATAGAAACACTGCTTGATACAAACAACAATACCGATGAAGCGATTTCTTTCAAAAATAATCTAAATAGTCTACGTTCAGCTTTGGTTAGTGCTGCTATTGTTACTCAAGAACGCAGTGGAATTAACCAGCAGATTTCGTTCTCTGAGATTGCTATAAACAATCCAAAAACCTTAGCTGAAGGCGATTATAGAATGTCGCACTACAAGATACAGAGAACGAGACAAAAGGTTACGACATTGGTTTGTCACAAGATTAATCCTACTGTTGTACATTTCCAATTTGAACAGGATAGATATGATGAGACCGAATTGGATGCACACGCCGATTTTCTTCGTTTAGGTGCGGAGCAACAAGGTCAATGCAAGGCGTTTTACAAAGAAATTTGCCCGTATGTTATTGAAAGTGTATTAAGAAAAGACCGTGATAATAATATAATTTTTATTACTGAACGATCCAAAGTCAGCAGAGGAATTATCGAGGTTCTATATTTGTTGCGTTGTTCATTAATGCACGGTGAGGTTACGCCGGACAATAATTCTTTGGAAGTTTATAAGTATGCTTATTATGTGTTAGCAGAAGTTTTGAAGAAGATGGTATAAAAAAAGATACGGTGTAACCCTTTTACTGAGTTACACCGTAGCCTACATAAATACTTTCTTATCTGGCGTACCTAATGGGCGCCCTTTATATATGCCCGAAAGGGCGGGGGAGACTTATAGGATTACGAATGTCCAATAAGACACGGAAGGCCATGTTCAAACACACACTAATTTGCTCGGCTTATGGAGACTCCTTAAATTAGAATTTCATATATTCCGAGTCCCACAAGGATGAATCCTGAGAGTATGTCTGCAGTTCTGTCTGAGATATGGGGCATCTTTGTTTTTCCGATGAAATTCCCGGAATATAGGAAAATAACGGATACGGCCAGAGATAAGATGGCTGTGGGGATGAGCTTCAGGCCTGTGATGCTTGCGCCGATCCCCATGCCGAAATTATTGACTGAGAGGGCCAGCCCCAGCCATATTCCTTCTTTTAAGGTGAGAAGGGTAGTTTCTCTGGAATGAACGGCTTCATCCCAGGAAGCCAGCTCGGAAGTTTTCACCTCAGACCTTCTGAACAGGTGCCTTATATGGCTGCAAATAGCTTTTATTATATAGTATAGCCCAAGGCCGATTAAAAGTGAGCAGCCAATTGCCTGGGTGGAAGAGGCCGGCAGAAATTGTGAGATCTCTGTACCCATGAGAATGGAAACCACAGTGCCGGTCAGGGTGATCAGGCTGATGACAGTGCTTTTTAAAAGATCAATATTGGATTTTTTAATTCCATAAGACATGCCTACAATAAAGCTGTCTATATTTGCAGAGAGAGCAAATAAAAATGAGGAAAGGATATGCATAATCTGCTCCTGATATCATATGAACTGTTTGTATTCAGTATATTCAGAAGTATTTGTTGCGTTCATGGTGCATAAACTGTTAAGAGTTTATGGACTGGAGCCTGTACATGCGTAAATATTTGTTCCTTTTTAGCAGAAGGGCGCTTCTGTTACTTGTGATAATTGGGTTTTTTGGGGTCGCCTCAGATTATAGGGGGCCTGCCCTTTTAACCCAGGGGGAGATAAAGGACAATGGGGAGGAAGAAGAAAAGAGTGATGATTATATTAAATGGGTCGAATTTAATGTCACCTATGAAGCACTGGCGCAGGCCTATACATATGACACAGAAACCTATGGGGAGGAGATTCATTTAAGCTGGATCGATTTGCTGGCTTATCTGGGCGCAAAATATGGAGGGGATTTTACACAGTATAAAGAGCAGGATATGGCGGATACCGCTGAAAAGATTCTGTCCGGGGATACAGATATGGGACAGCTGACAGCCGACATGCAGTATTACGGACATTACCGGGAAGCATATGGGGCTGTGTTGGGCGGCATGGTGGGAGAGTATGAGATCCAGGAAACGGAAGAAGGCACCCAGAAAATGGTATGGAAGAAGTACTATGGATTAAAGGCTTTCGGGCCCACGGCCAAGGGATTCCCCTATTCAGATTATGACGATTTTGGGGTTTCGCGCAGCTATGGATACCAGAGGAACCACCTGGGCCATGATATGATGGGCCAGACAGGGACTCCGATCATAGCGGCAGAGTCCGGCTATGTGTCCGTGATGGGGTGGAACCAATATGGAGGATGGCGTATTGGGATCAACAGTTTTGACGGCAGGCGGTATTATTACTATGCACACTTAAGGCAGAACGTGCCTTTTGCTGCATCTCTTGAGGAGGGGGACGTTGTCCAGGCAGGGGATGTGATCGGATATATGGGGCGGACAGGATACAGTGCTACGGAGAATGTCAATAATATAGATACTTGCCATCTTCACTTTGGTCTGCAGCTTATTTTTGATGAGAGCCAGCGGGAGGGAAACAATGAGATATGGGTAGATGTATACCCCCTTGTACGGTTTCTCTCCAGGAACCAGTCGGAGGTTCTGCGCAATGATGCAAATAAGGAATGGTACAGGAAGTACAGGATAAAAGACCCGGCTGCAGAGGCCTTTGAACATGGGATGAAAGCTGCAGAAAAGGGAGGGGACTGAGAATACAAAAGGCCTGGATTCCCAGGAAAATAGGGCCGTTGTAAAAAGTCCTCTAAACAATATGTACAAAAATACGCCTTGCATTAAGAAGGGGACTCCTCTGCAAGACGTATTTTTCATTTACGGGCGTCCCCTTTCTTAAGATGCGACACTAGGCTCTATCTGTATGTAAGGGTGCGCCCTACTGACAGAATTATGCGGAACAGTCTACTGTGGCCACGCTCACAGGGGAGGCTCTTACCTCCACTGCCTGGGCGGGAGATGAAACGGAGATAACCGGGGCAGAAGGAACAAAACCAGACATCGTATTTGTGTACTGGTCTGCAATCTGCTTAAAACGGTAATCTGCCGTGGAAGGTTTGATAAAGACATCTTCCATACAGGCTGTCTGGCAGTGCTCCTGTGCCTTCCTTGCAGTGCGTTTCCGCCTGAGCTCCTCAGCTAACTGCTTTTCCAGTTTCAGCTTCAGGCGCTTTTTGGCTGCCTTCTGCCTTCGGTGAAGCTGTTCTTCTCTGTGGAGCCTGGCTATTTTAATATCACCTTTGTGGATGACATTCTTGATTCTGCGGATGATAACAGCAGCCTCGGCGGCATCCGTTACTTCCAGCTTTACTTTGGCGATTTCACTGCGGTTTGCTGCTATGACACCTCTGACAGAGGCTACGTTTTTTGCTCCCGCAAGCCTCATCATATTAAAACTCTGGGAATATTTATAAGGTTTGGAGTAGGGGTTTTTGGCCTCCTTTGTCTTGCTCCAGGAGAAATCCTGTGTGCCTGCCTGGTGCTTATTTTCTGGGAAAAAGTTCTGGGTTTTCTGTTCTTTCATGGCAGTCCATTTGGTAACTTCGCCATTTTCGTCCAGTATCAGTCCCATGCCGGTCAGCTTCTTGTTCACCAGAAGAGCCTCCACCTGTGAAGAAAACTGATAACTGTTGAGTGAATTTAATACCTGTTCCACCTTGGCACGCACAGAATCATCGGAGAGCATCTTCTCTAAAAGTCCCGGTGCGATAGCTACGTTATTTATGCCGCTTTGTGAGGTGGCATAGTTTTTTATCTGGCCGCTGCTAACAGAGATGAAATCAAAGTCAATATTTTTGTAAGTATTTTTTAGGTCGTTGATAAGTTTATTTATGTCAGTCTCAGAAGTAGTCTCTGGGCTTTGTGATACTGCCCGGGGGGATGTCTGGCTGGGTGCAAGAACCTGATTTTTAAAATCAGGTTTAGATTCTGCTACCTTCATATATACACACTCCTTTTTACTGAAATTATTTTTAAAAAGCTGAATCCTAATTCACGCTTTTGGATACAAATAGAACCGGTTTTTATATAATATATAAAATATATCGGCAATTTCAGAAAAATTAATAGCAGTTTTACTAAATAAAAGCATTCTTTTATTGGGAAAGTTAAAGACTTACCCCGATAATACGTTTTATATCCCTTAATAGTCTGAAAAAATAATTATAGTATACTTATTGAATATTAGAAGCGCAATAAGGTATAAAAAAATAAGAATTTTCAGAAATTTTCCGTTGCGCTCACAAATATTATAAGAGTATAATGATAGTACTTACATAAAACGGGGGCATACTGATTTTTACTGTAAAGGTGATAAGAGAGTGGAGGTGGGCCTCAGAAGTTTGACAGTAATAGAGAACATACAAAATAAGACAGGGGGATAAAGGTATGAGAAAGAAAATGTTAGCAGCCATAGCTGCAGGTATTGCAATATTAGCTCTGGGAGGCTGCCGCAGGGCCACACCCCAGGAATTGGTGGAGAAGGCTTCTGAAAATGCCCAAAAGGCTGAGTCTTTTACAGGCAATATGGAAATGTCCATGACTATAAAGGCAAAGCAGGACGGTATGTCTATGGGGCTGGACATAGGAATGGATCTGGATATCGAGGCCACGAATGATCCCTCTGAATACCATATGGCTGGAACGTTAGGCGTTGATTTTATGGATATGAATATGGATCTGGAAGTATATGGAGTGGAAAATGAAGATAAGACAGGCACAGTCATATATTCTAATATAGGCGGGCAATGGAGCCAGGAAGAAGTTGAAAATATCGAAGAAAGTGGAAATGCGGATATATTTAAACCTGGCATCTTGCTGCCCACAGACAGTGAACTAAAGCTCAGGAAGGAGCTGGAGAAAGAGAATGGCAAGGACGTATTTGTCATCGATACAGTGGTGGACGGGGAAACCTTCCAGGAGGCTGGGAAAATGGCAGACGACATGCTGGGAGAGACTTATGGGGATATAGATTTCTCAGATGTGGAGGCAGACATGTCTATTAAAATATACCGTGAAAGTATGCTTCCGGCTTCTGTCACAATGACAGTCAGCGATGCGGACAGTATGATTGTGGAGGAGGACGGCACAGAGGTGTCACTGGAGGCCCTGTCGCTTATCCTGGCTTTTGATGGATATGATACAGTGGAGAAAATTACAGTGCCCCCGGAGGCGCTTGCATCTGAGGAAACAGGAGATTTCTTTAATTTTTCGGAAGACCCATATACACAGAATCTGCCATATGAGACAGAAGAAGAGCCTCAGGCAGATGTAAGAAAGGATGCCCAGGGGAATTATATACTGACAGACTTTTATGAGGAAAAAGAGATATCCATCCCTGCCCCTGAAGGGATGACGTTGGATGAATATGCAGATAACCAGTATCTGAGTTTTACAAGCGAAGAGGATGCCCAGGGAAATTCCTACTATATCCAGTATAGCCTGAACCTAATGGATGAATACCACACAGAGGCGGATTACATGGAGGCATATAAGTCGTTTATGCAGGAGTATCAGGAGGAAGAGTCCTATAATAATTTTCAGTTTCAGGATGAAACAGTTATCCAGTCATCGGGCAAAGAAATCAAATATATAAAGTCCTCCTATTCTTATATGGATACACTCCATGGTATCGATTATGTAGCCTGGATGGTGATGGAAGACAATTATATCCTAGTCTGCGATATAAGTGAATTTACAGATACAGCCGGGATAGGGGTTGTAAGTGAGGATGTAATTGCTTCATTCTTCAAAGGGATTTGAGGCGTAAATAAGAGCCATTGGCGGATATAAGGGGTACTGCAGTTGTAAAGCAGACACCTTGCAGAATATATTTATATATTCCCACCTTTTTACTTATCTTTTTATGTATTGTTGACGATATATTATATTGGCTGATAGAATCCTTTGAATGGATAGAGATAGCCTAACAGAATGAAAACTACCCGTATAAATTATGGGGAGCAGTATTCATCGTATTAAGACCATAAGAAGGAGGTATAAATAAAATGGTCAATAGTATCAGGAATCTTAAAATTAGATTTAAGCTGTATCTTCTTATCGGAATTGCACTGATAGGAATGTTCATGATAGGAGGGATTTCCTTTTTCTTGATGGGCAGGCTGAACCGGGGGAATACAGAGATTACCGAAAACTGGCTTCCTAGTGTGGATTTGGCCAGGGAGATGGATACGACAATGTCTAATATCCGGTTGAATGAACTGGGTTATCTGGCATCTATTTCCCAAGATGGGGAGAGCGCAAGCCAGCAGTATCTTGAAAAAGAAATAAGTGATATGAACCAGCTTTTTGATGCGTACAGTGAGGTAGTGGCTAGTGAAGAGGAACAGAGGCTTTTTGATACAGTAAAGGAGTATTGGAACCAGTACTCCCAGCGTGATTCTGAGCTGATGGATATTGCCAAGGGCGGAGATAAGACAAAGGCAAGAACTATTTTGGAAGGAGAATGCAGTCAGCTTTATAATTCCGTCAGCGGGGCGGTAAATGAGCTGATTACATATAATACAGAAGGAAGCACTGCGGCGAGGGTTCAGAGCACCTCTATCTACCGGACGGCTTTGATTATGCTTTCTATTGTTATGATTGTGATTATTATCATCGGCATTATATTCTCGATAGCTGTTATCAGGGGTATCAGGATACCAATAGCTGAAATCCAGGAAGCCGCCATACAGATGGCACAGGGTAACTTAGACGTTGAGATTCAGTATGAGTCTAAGGATGAACTTGGTATGCTGTCCGGCCAAATCAGAGAACTGGTGCGCCGGCTGCAGGTGATCATCGCAGATGAGAACCGGTTCTTGGCACAGATGGCAACAGGCGATTTCACGGTAGATTCCACCTGTGAGAGCGAGTATATCGGAGGCTTCCATTCATTACTTGTTTCCTTTAGGGCCATTGCTGAGAAGCTCAATGACACAATGCTGCAGATCAGCGAGAGTGCGGATCAGGTAGCAAGCGGCTCAGACCAGGTGTCCAGCGGCGCCCAGGCACTGTCCCAGGGATCCACTGAGCAGGCAAGTTCTGTGGAAGAGCTGGCAGCCTCTATCACAGAGGTTTCTGAGAAGGTAAAGCAAAATGCAGAAAATGCAGGGCAGGCAAGCAGCATGGCCAACCATGTGGGCGAAGAGATGAACATGAGCAACCAGAAAATGCAGGATATGATCCAGGCAATGGAAGATATCAGCGGATGCTCAAGTGAGATAGGCAAGATCATTAAGACTATAGAAGATATTGCTTTCCAGACAAATATTCTGGCGCTCAATGCAGCCGTTGAGGCGGCCCGTGCCGGAAGTGCGGGGAAAGGCTTTGCGGTGGTGGCAGACGAGGTGCGGAATCTGGCCAGCAAAAGCGCCGAAGCTTCCAAAAATACAGCCGTATTAATAGAAAATTCTATAAAGGCTGTTGAGAATGGGACACAGATTGTGGACGAAACGGCAAAATCATTGGTGCAGGCTGTAGATGGGGCGAAAGAGGTAACGGAGATTATCGACCGTATCTCCGAGGCAAGCAGTAACCAGGCAACAGCCATTACACAGATTACACAGGGAATTGACCAAATTTCCAGTGTGGTACAGACCAATTCTGCCACGGCAGAGGAGAGCGCCGCTGCCAGCCAGGAGCTGTCAGGCCAGTCCCAGATTATGAAAGATCTTGTGAACAGGTTCAGGCTTAGGGGGCACGCACAGACAGTCTCTGCAGCTCCTTCATCCCCAGAAGTACCGGCGGCATCTTATACGGTAGATGAACCGGCTTATTATGGCGGATCTGATAAATATTAAAATGAAAAGGGACTGCCTCTTACGATTGGAGTATCGTAAGAGGCAGTCCCTTTTCATTTCCCCCAGCAGCGAGCCAAGGGGACATGCTTACATAGGGGACTTTGGCTCTTCGTAGTCCACAGACAATTGATAGGGACTGTTTGTGTCCTCGGTGACAGGCAGGAGCAAAGTCTCAATGACGGTGCGGGCCTGTTCCAAAGCCTGGTTTAGGATATCTGTCTGGCCGGCCTTGGCTTGTGCATCCTCTTTTGCGTAGGCCATGGCTTTTGCTGTATCCTCCTTATCTGTCCAGTTAAAGAGTGCGAACTTTTCATCATAAAATTCCAGAGAGTCTGAGTCTATGGAGATATCCTGAATCTCAGGCTGGGGAATAGTGATCTGGATGGTCTTGCCGGAAACTTTTACGGCCGCCTTTGACAGGTCGATGCCCGCCTTGATCTGGGCATCATAAATCATGGAGAAGCTTTTTTTATTGATAAACTGGATCTCACCTTCAGAATATTTTATTATGCCCCGGTAATCAAGCCTGGCAGTGGTGAGGGAACTGCATTTACTGAGACGCTCTTCAATAGATGTGGCGCTGACTGAAACCTGGGGTTCCCTGTTTAGAAGCCTGGCTCCCAGAAACCCAACGGCGATCAGCGCCGCCGCTGCAACTATAATGATGGCTATATGTACTTTTTTCATGTAGTAATCCTCCAAAATGGTTTTGTCTGTGGCCCGCCCTTTTAAGTAGTATAACGTTTTTAGGAGGGAACGTCCAGAGGCATTCGTGATTATGGCACAGATGCTTATTTCCAATCCAGCGGGAAATGTGGTATACTAAGATAACTGTCTGTTGTACAGGACAGTGGCATTTTATTGCCAGAGGAATACATGCAGGAGGTAGGATGAATGGAAGCGCTGATACAGATGGACGGAGACATTCTGCTGTATATACAGGAATTTATACGTCAGGAGTGGATGCATCCTTTTTGGATATTTATTACTTCTTTGGGTGACGGTGGATGGTTCTGGATTGTATGCTCCGCTGCACTTTTGATTCCCAAAGGTACAAGGAGGGTGGGGATTACGGCGCTGATGGCACTTGCAGTGGGAGCGCTGATTACCAATGTGGCGCTGAAAAATATAGTGGCGCGGATTCGGCCCTATGAGGTGGTGGACGGCCTGACGCTGCTGATTGGGAAACCACATGATTATTCCTTCCCATCAGGGCATACATGCGCCTCTTTTGCGGCAGCGCTGGTATATTATAGAATGCTGCCGAAAAGATGGGGCGCAGCTGCACTGATCCTGGCGTCCCTGATCGCCTTTTCCAGGCTGTATGTGGGCGTACACTATCCAACAGATATACTGGGAGGCGCCGCAGTGGGGGCGGCTGCGTCGATGGCGTCCCTCTGGATAGCCAGGCATATCCATATAAAGCGCAGTCCCAATGGAGATGCAGACTGTAAAAACAAAGACAAGTAACTGGCTTAGTGATAGATATGGTCTGTCTCGTAGACCGCTTCACAGGTAAGCTGTACGCCCAGCTTTTTGAAAGTTTTAATATCCACGTCTGACAGCATGACAGAAGTGTGGGCCTGGCAGCCTTCCAATTTAGGAAGCTGTTCCAGCGCCTGGCGCGCCATGATGCTGCTGGCGGCGCTGGCGGAGAGGGCGATCAGAACTTCGTCAGTGTGCAGCCTGGGGTTCTTGCTCTTTAAATAATCTACTTTCAGCTTCTGGATAGGTTCTATGGACTCTGGAGAAATCACATGGAGCTCATGGCTGATGCCGGCCAGTTCCTTGAGTACGTTCAAAAGCAGGGCGGCAGAGGCTCCCAGCAGGTTCGTAGTCTTTCCTGTGATTATGCGCCCATTGTCCAACTCCAGGGCTGCGGCGGGGGATTGGGTATTCCTGGCCCGATCCAAGGCTGCCTGGACAACCAGGCGATCCTGTGTGGTCACATTTGCCTGGTTCATGAGAAGTTCTATCTGCTGGGCCTCTTTTTCTGTGCTTGTCCCTTTCAGGAGGGAATTCAGAGAGGCATAATACCTTCTTATGATTTCCTGGCGGGATGCCTCGCAGCAGACGGCGTCGTCGCAGATACAGTTGCCGGCCATATTCACGCCCATGTCCGTGGGGGACTTGTAAGGGCTCTTTCCATAGATTTTTTCAAAGATTGTATTGAGCACCGGGAATATCTCCACATCCCGGTTATAATTAACAGTGGTGACTCCATAGGCCTCCAGGTGGAAAGGGTCGATCATATTGACATCGCTTAAATCTGCGGTGGCCGCCTCATAGGCCAGATTGACGGGATGTTTCAGCGGGAGGTTCCATATGGGAAATGTTTCAAATTTGGCGTACCCTGCATGAATTCCGCGCTTATGTTCATGATATAACTGGGAGAGGCAGGTTGCCATCTTTCCGCTTCCAGGCCCGGGGGCAGTGATGATTACCAGTGGGCGGGATGTTTCAATATAATCATTTTTGCCATATCCGTCATCACTGACAATTAATGGGATATTGGAAGGATAGCCATTGATACAATAGTGGATATAAACACGTATTCCTAGATTTTCAAGACGGTTTTTAAAAAACAAGGCGCTTTCCTGCCCGGAGTACTGCGTAATGACAACGCTGCCTACATACAGGCCATTGTCCCGGAATGAATCCATCAGGCGCAGCACGTCTAAATCATAGGTTATGCCCAGGTCTCCCCGGATTTTGTTTTTTTCAATATCACGGGCGCTGATCACGATGACGATTTCTGCCTGGTCGCTGAGTTGTTTGAGGAGCCTAAGCTTGCTGTCCGGAGCAAAGCCGGGGAGGACCCTGGCAGCATGGTAGTCATCGAATAGTTTCCCGCCAAATTCCAGATAGAGTTTGTTGTCAAACTGGTTGATCCTCTGGCGGATGTGTTCTGACTGCATGGTTAAGTATTTGTTATTATCGAATCCTGTTTTCATTTTACCCTTCCTTATTTTGTGACATACTTCGTAATCAGTATACTATAACATGCCCTGTGTTTACAATATTTTCATAATCTTTTTATTGATTTATGGGGAACCTGTACTTATAATGGGGATAGTGGATTTTAGGAGGCATAGAATGGATGATCAGAATAACAGAAATAATAATAAAGATCCCAGGAACAACCGGCAGGGCTGGGGAGTGATTATGGTGACGACGCTTCTGACCGTATTCATCGTAATGGGGTTATACTCCCTGATGCAGGATAAGAATCCTGAGGAGATCAGCTACGATAAATTTCTGACGCTGGTAGATGAGGAGAAGGTCAAGAAAGTTACCATTGATTCGACTAAGATTTATATAACATTAAAGGATGATGCAGAGGAAAAGAAAGAAAAGAAAAATAACACAGCCTCAGACATTGTCAGCCAGATTGAGGAAAAGAGTACAGGGCAGGAGAGGGCGCCAGATTACTTTACCGGCGTGGTGAGGGACGACACCTTATCCGAACGGCTTTATAAGCATGGCGTGGAATACGGGCAGCAGATACCGGATACAGCCTCTTCCATGATTTTTGAGATATTTATCACTGTGATCCTCCCAATATTGATGGTTGTCCTCCTGTTCAGCTTTTTTATGAAGCGTATGTCTAAGGGCGGCGGCATGATGGGCATAGGCAAGAGCAATGCCAAGGTCTATGTTGAGAAGGAGACAGGCGTTACGTTCCAGGATGTGGCGGGCCAGGATGAGGCCAAGGAATCCCTGCAGGAGGTTGTGGATTTCCTGCATAACCCGGGCAAGTATACGGGGATCGGTGCAAAGCTGCCTAAAGGCGCCCTGCTAGTTGGGCCTCCGGGAACCGGCAAGACATTGCTGGCCAAGGCTGTGGCGGGGGAGGCCAAAGTACCGTTTTTCTCACTTTCAGGCTCTGCCTTTGTGGAGATGTATGTAGGCGTGGGGGCATCCCGTGTGCGTGATCTGTTTAAGCAGGCGCAGCAGATGGCGCCCTGTATTGTATTTATAGACGAGATCGACGCAATAGGCAAGTCCAGGGACTCTGCCCTGGGCGGAGGCAACGATGAGCGGGAGCAGACATTGAATCAGCTGCTAGCGGAGATGGACGGTTTTGACACCAATAAAGGTCTCTTGCTGCTGGCTGCCACCAACCGGCCGGAGGTGCTGGATCCGGCGCTTTTGAGGCCCGGGCGTTTTGACCGGCGGATTATAGTAGACAAACCAGATTTAAAGGGGCGTGTGGATGTCTTAAAAGTCCATGCCAAGGACGTGAAAATGGACGAGACAGTGGATCTGGAGGCCATTGCCTTAGCCACGTCTGGCGCCGTCGGGTCAGATTTGGCCAATATGATTAACGAGGCAGCTATCAACGCGGTGAAGAACGGCAGGAATGTGGTCAGCCAGAAGGATTTGTTTGAGGCGGTGGAAGTTGTCCTTGTGGGCAAGGAGAAGAAAGACCGGATCATGAGTGAGGAGGAAAGGAGAATCGTATCCTACCATGAGGTGGGCCACGCACTTGTAAGCGCGCTCCAGAAGGATGCAGAGCCAGTGCAGAAAATTACTATAGTGCCCAGGACCATGGGGGCGCTGGGATATGTAATGCAGACCCCGGAGGAGGAGAAGTTCCTCAATACAAAGAAAGAGTTGGAAGCTATGCTTGTGGGATTCCTGGCGGGCCGCGCAGCTGAGGAGCTGGTATTTGACACGGTGACGACAGGAGCCTCCAATGACATAGAGAAGGCCACGAAGATAGCCAGGGCCATGATTACCCAGTATGGTATGTCGGAGAAGTTTGGCCTCATCGGACTGGAGTCAGTCCAGAACCGTTACCTTGACGGACGCCCCGTGATGAACTGTGGGGACGCCACTGCGGCGGAGATTGACGGGGAAGTAATCGGGATGCTGAAGAAGGCGTATGAGGAGGCAAAGCGCCTGCTCGGCGAAAACAGGGAGGCGCTGGATAAGATCTCTGATTTCCTGATAGAAAAAGAGACCATCACAGGTAAGGAATTTATGAAGATTTTCCGCCAGGTGAAAGGGATAGAGGAGCCTGAAGAAGGGGAAGAGGAGAAGAAAGAGGCGCGTGTGGCCATGAAAGAGGAGAAGAGAGAAGTCCCGGAAGTGAAAGAGGACTTATGATATATTTGCAGTATTGAAGTCCGCCCTGTACCAAATGGGAGGCATGGCGGCATACTGCTGAAGGAAAACGGCATAGAAGGCCATGAGCAGGGTGTGTTCTGAAAAGGGACACATCCTGTTTTTTTGTTGCACAGGAAATCCTACAGAATTTCCTGTGCAACAAAAGCGCTTCGGATGATAATGTGCTCCCGCGCGAAGATGAAGAGTGCCCCAAGAAAAAATTCCTGCTATGGCAGGATTTTTTATACGATAAATGAGTCCCCTTTCATCCAAATGTGGTGAAAAAATTTTTAAGTAATATGAAAATAAATTACAAAATTTAAAATAAAATTGAAAATTTAAAACAATAATTATGAAGTGAAAATAAAATGGAAAATTTTAAAATGCAGGAAAAATAGGGGTAAAATCGGCAATACTACCAAAAAGTAAATGTCAAAATTGAAAATAATTTACAAAAAATAAAAATACTATTGAAAATATTTTTCTAAAATGCTATGATTCAATCATGCTAAGAAAAGGAGTGAAAAACATGAGAGCAGTTATATTGAAGGCACCAAATGACTTTGCCCCCACAGATATACCGAGGCCGGCAGTTGGCAGTAAGGAAATACTTCTTGAAATGAAAAAAGCAGCTATCTGCGGGACAGACATGAGAATCCTGGAAGGGACAAAGACAAAGGGTGTCCGATATCCATCTGTAATTGGACATGAAATTTGCGGTGTGGTTGCAGAGGTAGGTAAGGATACAGAAGGGTTTCAAGTCGGAGATAAAGTTGCCATTGCAAACGTCATACCATGCGGATCCTGTCCGGCATGCCTTAAGGGCAGGGAAAATGCCTGCATGAACCGCAAGGCTATTGGATATGAGTTTGACGGCGGATTCGAAGAATACGTCCTGATTCCCGAAATTGCCATAGAAAGCGGTAACGTGATTAAGCTTCCAGAATCAGTATCCTTTACGGCAGGCGCACTGATTGAACCGCTTGCATGCTGTATTAGAGGACTGAAAAATGCCGGAACCGGGTTTAATGATACAGTGCTGATAGTAGGCGCTGGCCCTATAGGCCTGATGCATATGCAGCTGTCCAAAATTTCCGGGGCGAAACAGGTGATTGTCAGCGAGCCAAATGAGATGAGGAGACAGGTGGCGTTAGAACTGGGAGCTGACAGAGTGGTGGACCCTACCACAGAGGATTTAGAGAAAATCATAAAAGATGCAACAAAAGGGATGGGGGCAGATGTGATTATTATGGCGATCGGGGTCCCGGCACTGGTGGATTCTACTTTAAAGCTGTGCAAGAAGGGCGGTACAGTCAATCTGTTCGCAGGATTTGCGGGGACTGGGAAATGTACAATCGAAGTCAATACCATCCACTATAACGAAATCAATGTAAACGGCAGCACTGCTTATAAGAGGGAAGATTATCTGGAAGCTGCTGATATGGTGATAGGCGGGAAAATCAACCTGGATAAGATAGCAACCCATACATTTAAGATCGATGAGTTCCAGAAGGCATATGAATTATGCAAAAGCGGCAAGGGACTAAAGGTCATGATTGAACCATAAGGACTGGGATATACATATAAAAAGTCCATGCCGGATTAGGCTGGAAGTAAGCGGCAGCCGGCCTGGATGCAACTGAAATTAAAAGTAAACCTCGGCATAAGAGGTTTCATTATAAAAGAAAAAGGAGAAGGAAATTATGGCAATGTTAGGAAAAGAAGTAAGGATGAGCAGGCTTGTGAACCCAAAGAGCAATAAGATGATGGCAATCACTGTTGACCATGCGATCTCAAGAGGGATTGCAGAGCTGACAGGGATCCACCAGATCCAGGACACCATCGACAAAATTATTGTTGGAAAACCAGATGCCATGACATTGACAAAAGGCATCGCAGAACACTGTATGTGGAAAAATGCAGGTAAGGTTGCCATGCTTATGAAAGTCTCAAATTATTCACCTGTGGCGCCTACTAAAGATACAATTTTTGGGACCGTAGATGAAGCCATCCGCATGGGCGCAGATGCAGTTTCTATGGGATGTATGACGTTAGGCGATTTCCAGGGGGAACAGTTTGAGGCGATTGGGAAATTTTCAGAGGAATGTATGAGAAAAGGGATGCCCCTCATCGGACACGTGTATCCAAAGGGGGAGAGTGTACCGGCAGATAAAAGGGCAGCCTGGGAAAATATCGCCTATAGCGTGAGAAGTGCATGTGAATTAGGGATGGATATCGTAAAGACTACATATACAGGTGATCCGGACAGCATGGCGAAGGTTGTTGCGTGTGTGCCGTCCACCTTCCGTATTGTCATCCAGGGAGGAGACGCCTGCAAGACTCTGGACGACTATCTTAAGATGACGAGAGAAGCCATGGACTGTGGAGTCGGCGGCGTGACAATGGGAAGGTTTGTATGGGAATATAAAGATGTCACTGCACTGGTAATCGCCCTGCGCTATATTATCCACGAGGGATACAGTGTAAAGGAGGCTAAGGAGCTCCTAACCCAGCTTGAGAACGATAAAAATTACGATGAGTTCTAATCTGCAGATATTTCTAAGCCTTTGAAAGGTTAGGGCATGTTATGTAAATACACGAAAAATAATGAATGAGACAGGTGTCTGGAATGGAAAATAAATATTTATTAGGGGTGGATGTGGGGACTACAAGCATTAAAGTGGCAATTATAGACGAAAATGCCCGGATGCTTGGGATGAGCAGCAGTTCATACAGGATGATTACGCCCAACCAGGATTATGCCCAGATTGACACAGAAGATATGTGGAGGGCTTTCCTTAAATGTGTCCGGCTTCTGCAGGGCGGAAAAAATATTGATTTATCCATGGTAGCGGGAATCAGCATTTCCAGTCTTTGCCCGGGGCTTGCAGCCCTGGGGGAGAACGGGGAAGTGCTTGTGGACCCTATCATCTATTCTGACAGGCGCAGCACAAAAGAAGCTGAGTTAATCAGAGAAGCGGTAGGCGAGGAGAAGCTATTTGAAATTACTGCCAATACAGCCATGGCAGGGGCCATGTCCGGTACCTCCATGCTTTGGATTAAAAGGAATCTGCCGGAAATATATGCAAAGACCAAGTATTTTGGCCATGTGAATACATTGATGGCGCACAGAATGTCAGGAGAATTTGCTATTGACTACTCTAATGCATCTTATACGAATCTGTTTGAGACTGCAGGCGGCTATAGGTGGTCAGAAACTCTGTGCCAGAAGACGGGGATTGATATCGAAAAACTGCCGCCTCTCCATGCTTCCACAGATATTGTGGGCAGATTGATCCAGCCAGAGCTGATCGAACTTGGGATCCCAGGGCAGACGCCGGTTGTTATAGGCGGGGGAGATACTGCCTGCGCCACACTTGCAGCCGGGGTGACAAAAGCTGGGGATGTCTGTGAATCTGTGGGAACAACAAATGTCCTGACGATCTGCGTGGATCAGCCAAGGTTTGACCGGGGATTTATTAACCGCTGCCATGTAGTGGAGGGGACTTGGATCTACCAGGGGGCCCTGTCACACACAGGGTCGTCCTACCAATGGTTCAGGGATCATTTCTGCCAGGATCTGGTAGAGAAGGCGGGAGGCAATGACAAAGCAGCCTTTGAACTTTTGAACAAAGAAGCAGAGATGGCGAATCCCGGGTGCGACGGACTTGTATTTCTGCCATATATGCTGGGGGAGAGAAGTCCTATCTGGGATCCTTATGCCCGGGGCGTGTTTTTTGGACTTTCACTGCAGACTACCCGCAGGGAAATGAACCGTGCAATTATGGAAGGATGTGGCTATGGGTTAAAGCAGCTGTCAGCAATCGCGGAGAGGGTGACAGGACAGGAAATCCGTTCATTTACATCCATCGGCGGCGGGGCAAAGAGTGAGACTTGGGCACAGATCAAAGCGGATATTACCGGAAAAGATATCAATATTCTGGATATGAATGACATGGCACCTATTGGGGCAGCTCTGCTGGCCGGTGTGGGAACAGGGGTTTTCTCAGATATCTATGAGGCGGCTTCCCGGGTTGAGAAAAAAATATATAAAGTAATCAAAAGCAGCAATGCCCATCAGGATGTCTATGAGAAGAGATACCAGGTATATACAGGACTGTATCCGCAGATTAAAGAATTATATAAAATTGGAAGCAATTTACAATAGTTAAGGAGGAATATTCTTATGAGAAAGAGAATAATTGCTATGATGTTAGCGGCAGCAATGGTTTGTTCATGCCTCGCAGGATGTGTCGGCAGCGGAGATTCTGGAAGTGAAGGCTCCACAGGCAGTACAGAGGAAGTAAAAAAGATTACAATTTCAGTGCCTGACCCAGATGCTTCTTACATATATCAGGCAGCGGAAGAATTTGCGAAACGCGCCGAAGAGTACTCAGGCGGGTCTCTGGAATTCACTGTCTCAGGCAATGGGTCACTCTACGGCGGCGATACGGCGGCTGGGATTAAACAGCTTTCAGCAGGCTCCCTGCAGATGCTGATCCTCGCCACCAGTGTGTACGCAAGCTTTGAGCCTGGCTATAATATGATATCTGTTCCCTATATGTTTGACGACCAGCAGCAATTGCTGGATTATCTGAACAGCGATACTGGGAAAGAGCTGATGAACCGGGTCTCAGATATGGGAATCACAACAGTGGGGAGCTGGACACGGTCATTTAGAAAAGTGACAAACTCCAAAAATGCGGTCAATACTCCAGAGGATTTAAAGGGAATGGTCCTGCGTGTGCCAAACAATGCCCTGTACGTAGAGTTTTTCGGAGCCTGCGGCGCTGTGACGACTCCTATGAATTTCAGTGAGGTGTATAATGCCCTTCAGTTAAACATTCTGGACGGCCAGGAAAATCCTGTGGATGTGCCTTTCTCCAATAAGTTCTATGAAGTGCAGAAGTATGTTTCCGGCACAGACCATATGGCCGATGCATGGCTGGTGGGCATCAACAGTAAATTGTTCGATGGGTTAAGCGATAATCAGAAAGAGGCAATCCAGAAGGCAGGGGAAGAGGTACAGCAGTGGAATGTTGAATTTATGGAGAAGGAAGATGAGACAGCACTTGAGACGCTTCTGGACAACGGGATGGAGTATAACGATATAACTGATGAAGGGCGGCAGAAATTTATTGAAGTGTCACAGTCCTGCTACGATAAATTCAAAGAGCTGATTGAGGATGATGAATTGTTTGACGCAACGGCTGAGTTTTGTGGGAAGAATTGATTGAGGAAGAAAGTGAGGTGCGTATATGGAACGTAAAAAGACGGTCTTGTCAAAATTCTTTGATATTGTAAACGGACTGGAGAATGTAGTTCTGGCGGTTATGGTTATTGGCATGGTTGTTACGATTCTTCTTCAGATTATCGGGCGTATCATCGGCCACCCCTTTGCATGGACAGAGGAGACCAGCAGGTATCTGTTCCTCTGGATGATGTTTGTGGCCCTGGCGGCAGGGTTTAACCAGGCGGAGTCGTCCCGCGTAACATTACTGGTTATGGTGGGCCCCAAGTGGCTGAAGAAATTTAGTGAAATTTTATATGCGGTTGTTGTCGTGGCGTTCTTTGGCTTTATGGTTGTCTGGGGGATTGAGGTTGTAAGACAGCAGATTATGATGAGGGAGATGGGTACTGCCCTGCAAATCCCCATGTATGTCATTGGCATCTGCGTGCCGGTCTCTGGAATACTGGGAATTATCGGGGTTGTGCAAAGTTTTCTGGAATACCATGGCAATGTTGCCATACCGGAAAGGCAAAAAGAAGATAAGAAAGATACGGAAGAAAGGGGTGAGGAGTAAGTATGAGCGTTGTATTATTAATTGTATTCCTGGTTCTGATGTTTTTGGGAGTGCCAATTGCAGTCGCATTAGGCGCAGCTTCTGTCATCTGTATTGCAACGATGTCAGACCTGCCCCTGTCACTGGCCGCCCAGTCTATGTTTACTTCTATGAATAGCTTTATTATGGTTGCCGTGCCTTTATTTATCCTCTGCGGCTCGCTGATGGATGAAGGGGGAGTTGCAGACAAGATTTATGACCTGGCAGAAGCCATGGTAGGATGGATTTTCGGCGGCCTGGGACATGTGTCTGTTGTGGTCAACATGATATTTGCAGGCATGTCCGGTTCTTCTGTGGCAGCCATCGCATCCATTGGAAAGATGAGCATCAATGCCCTGTCTAAAAAGGGATACCCGCAGGATTACGCCACAGCGATTAATCTATCGGGATCTATGCTGGCCTCCGTTATCCCGCCCAGCATACTGATGATCAATGCAGCGGCTACTGCAAATGTTTCTATAGGGCAGGCTTTGCTGGCAGGGTTGATTCCAGGAATTATTATTGGCCTTATCTTCATGGTCTATAATTATTTCTATTGTAAGAAACATGGAATCGGCGACCGCACGCCGTTCCAAGGGAAACGGCTGGGAAGGGCATTTGTAAACGCCATACCGGCGCTTTTGACCCCTGTTATTCTGCTGGGAGGTGTTTATACAGGATTCTATACACCCACAGAAGGGGCGGCCATTGCAGTGGTATATACCATTTTAGTTTCGATTTATATTTATAAGAACCTGAAGTGGACAGACATTCCCAGGATTATCTGTAAGAATGCCCGGTCAACAGGGACCATCCTGTTTGTGGCCATTGCAGCAAAACCGGCGTCTCTTTTATTCGAACTGGACGGCCTGCCCAGCACAGTCGCAAACATGATAACAGGTGTTTCAGATAACCGTATTGTTATTATGTTCGTCTTATATGCGTTCCTAATCTGTGTTGGCATGTTCATGGATGCGACAGCGGCAATTTTTATCCTTGTCCCGATTTTGCTGCCGGCAGTGCAGGCAGTAGGGGTGTCGCCACTGTTTTTTGTAGTGTTCCTTGTCATCACACTGTCCTTTGGACTGATCACACCGCCGGTGGGCGTGTGCCTGTATGCGGCCCAGAATGTGACTGGGCTTGCCTTGGAGAGGATTATTAAGGCTTCTGTCCCATGGATTATCCTCATCGCGGTCACACTCTGTATTTTTATTGTGTTCCCGCAGATTATTACAGGGCCGGTAGGACTGATATTTGGAGGCTGATTATAGGAGGGTGAAGAGATGAAGATTGTTATTTTAGACGGTTATACAGAGAATCCCGGGGATCTGAGCTGGGAAGGCTTTGAGAATATAGGGGAATTAGATGTATACGACAGGACGTCCCTTTCAGATATAAAGGAGGCTATAAGCAGAATTGGGGATGCAGAGGCTGTACTGACAAATAAGACGCCTCTTCCTAAAGCAGTGATTGATGCAAGCCCCAATCTAAAATATATCGGCGTGCTGGCCACAGGGTACAATGTGGTGGATGTGGACGCGGCAAAGGAAAAAGGCATTGTCGTAAGCAATATTCCCTCTTATGGGACTGCGGCAGTGGGTCAGTTCGCAATTGCACTTCTGCTGGAGATCTGCCACAATATCGGGCACCACAACCAGGCTGTCAAGGAAGGGCGCTGGGAGAGCAACCCTGACTGGTGTTTCTGGGACTATCCGTTGATTGAACTGGCAGGAAAGACGATGGGGATTATTGGCTTCGGCAGAATTGGGCAGGTAACGGGAAAAATCGCAAAAGCACTGGGGATGCGGGTGATCGCAAATGATGAATTTCCCAGCGAGGGCGGAAAGGAAATCGCAGAATATGTGTCAAGGAAAGAGTTGTTTGCACAGGCAGATGTAATTTCCCTGCACTGTCCACTGTTCCCCTCCACCCAGGGCCTGGTGGACAAGGAAAATATAGCGAAAATGAAGGATGGCGTCATTATTTTAAATAACTCCAGGGGTCAGTTGATTGTGGAACAGGATCTGGCCGACGCATTAAATGCAGGAAAGGTGTATGCCGCAGGGTTGGATGTAGTTTCCACAGAGCCAATTAAAGGGGACAATCCTCTTCTGGAGGCTAAAAACTGTATTATAACACCTCATATATCCTGGGCGCCAAAGGAGAGCCGCCAGCGTCTGATGGACATTGCGGTTGAGAATCTGGAGAGGTTCATCAAAGGCGAGCCTGTGAATGTTGTAAATAAGTAGAAGAAAGGTTAGGGGCGGATGAAATGAGTAAAAATGTATCCTTTGATTACTCGAAAACGGCAGGGTTCATGAAAGAGCATGAAGTGGCATCTATGAAAGGGACCGTGGAATATGCCAAGAATAAGCTTCTTTCCAGGAGCGGGGAGGGCAGCAGCTTTCTGGGGTGGATTGACCTTCCCGTGGACTATGACAAAACAGAGTTTAGTAGAATCAAAAAAGCGGCCCAAAAAATACAGTCTGATTCTGAGGTGCTTTTGGTAATCGGAATCGGCGGATCGTACCTTGGGGCACGTGCGGCAATCGAGTTTCTGCGCCATGGATTTTATAATAATGTAAGCAGGGAAATAAGAAAAGCGCCGGAAATTTATTTTGTCGGAAATAATATGAGCAGCGCCTATATCAGGGCGGTTATAGATGTGGTGGGCGGCAGGGATTTCTCAATTAATGTAATATCTAAGTCGGGAACTACCACAGAGCCGGCCATTGCCTTCCGTGTATTTAAGGAAATCCTGGAAAAGAAATATGGCAGGGAGGCCGCCGCCCACAGGATTTATGCCACCACAGATAAATCCCGCGGCGCACTGAAGCATCTGGCAGATGAAGAGGGGTATGATACCTTTGTGGTGCCCGACGACATAGGCGGGCGTTTCTCCGTACTGACCGCCGTGGGACTCCTTCCCATAGCTGTGAGCGGGGCGGATATAGACCTTTTAATGGAAGGTGCGGCGGCAGGCCGGAAGAATGCCCTGGAGAAACCTTATGAGGAAAACGATGCTTTATTGTATGCTGCGGTCCGCAATATTCTCCACCGGAAAGGAAAGTCAGTAGAAATTCTGGCCAATTATGAACCCAGCCTGCATTATATATCTGAATGGTGGAAACAGCTCCACGGAGAGAGTGAGGGGAAGGACCAGCGGGGAATTATGCCTGCATCGGTAGACCTGACAACGGATTTACATTCTCTGGGGCAGTTTATACAGGATGGCTCCAGAATTATGTTTGAGACAGTGCTGAATATAGAGGCGCCGGGAGAAGAGATCATACTGAGGGAAGAGCCTGTGGATTTGGACGGGTTAAACTATCTGGCAGGCAAGACAGTAGATTTTGTTAATAAGAGTGCCATGAACGGTACAATTTTGGCGCACACAGATGGCAAAGTCCCCAACCTGATGGTGAAGATACCCAAAGAGAATGAGTTTTATCTTGGACAGTTATTTTATTTCTTTGAGTTCGCATGTGGAGTCAGCGGGTATGTGCTGGGAGTAAATCCATTCAACCAGCCAGGAGTAGAGAGCTATAAGACGAATATGTTCGCGCTTTTAGGGAAACCCGGATTTGAGAAAGAGCGCAAGGACCTGCTCAAAAGGCTGTAAGTGAATACCCAGGGGCACCCTGAAAGGGGTGCCCTTTTAAGGTATAGATACAGGGGAGCTATATAGGGGCACATGTATAGAAGCGTTGTAAAATGGTATTTCTTATGTTATGATAAAAAACAAATAGAGCCTGCAGGCAGACATATAATTTGGCCTAGGCTGGCAGCAGAGATGTATATTTGTACCTGTATTCAGGGCATATTTGATAAACGGGGGGGATGATCTTGGAAGCGATTAGCTGTAAGCAAAAAATCAGAGGTATGATGAATCATCTTACGAACACGGAAAACAAGATTGCCAGATATGTTTTGGATAATTATGATACTGTACTGAGCAGCAACATTACAGAGCTGGCAGAAAAGGCGGGCGTCAGTGACGCTTCAGTAGTACGTTTTTGTAAGAGCCTTGGGTATAAGGGATACCAGGATTTTAAAATTAATGCCGCCAAGGATATCCTCCCAAGGGAAAAGCACTTGAATCCCAGCCTGGAGCCGTCGGATGATATGGGGACAATCTGCAAAAAGATATTTGGCACAGAGGTTGCTGTATTAGACAGGACTTTTGCCGGCCTTGACATGAAGGCTGTAGAGCAGGCCACCCGTATGATCAGGGATGCCAAAAAGTTAGTAGTGTTCGGAAGCGGCGGCAGCCTCCTGGTGGGGAAAGACGCCCAGCATAAGTTTTTAAAGATTGGGATCCAGGTATATGTGTATGAGGATATGGACATGCAGCTGATGGCATCTTCCCTAATGAAAAGCGATGAAGTGGCGCTGTGCATCTCACATTCAGGCTATAACTCCAATGTGGTAAACTGTATGAAGAATGCCGGCGAGAACGGGGCAGGGCGGATTGCTTTGGCCAGCCAGGGGAAGACGCCGGTTTCCAAGAATGCGGACGTGGTGCTCTATACTGCATCCGAGGAGACGATATTTAAGTCTGAGTCTGTAAGTACAAGAATTGCACAGCTTGCGATTATTGACTGTCTCGTGGCTATTGTAGCCTTCGAAGATTACGATGATTCCTACCAGGCTATCCAGCAGACCCGCAGGGCCACGTCCCAGAATAAGTTTTAGTGCTGGGCGGCAATACTGCGGCACATAGGTTATAAAATAAAGAAATAGAAGAACTGGCCGGCGCCTGCACAGTATTGCAGGCGCCGGCGCTATTTTGGCCTGGCTACTCATCGGCAAAAATGATATTGACGCCCTGGGCCTTTAGGGAGGAGAGTGTCTTTGCATCTGCCGTAGAATCAGTGATCAGTGTTTTTAAAGAACTCACATCCAGAATTTTAAATGTATTTGTCTTTCCCAGTTTATGGCCGGTAGCTACCATGATGATTTTACTGGCGCAGTTGCTGGCGATGTTTTTGTATAATTCAGCTTCCTGATAAATATTTGTTGTCACGCCGTTTAAGGCGTCAATGGCATTTGCACCCAGAAAGGCCATATCCACAAAAATAGAATTGATTACCTGTTCTGTATACGGCCCGATTAAAGATTTCGTCTTTGGCCGGCATTCACCCCCGCAAAGTATCATAGTTATATGTTCATTATCCGTATATACAGGCACCAGTGCGTTGTTTGTGACGATGGTGATGCGTTTATTGCCCAGATGCTTGATAATACTCAATGTTGTGGTTCCGGAACCGAGAAAGATAGTAGAATTATTTGGTATCATAGACGCGGCAACCTTCCCGATCAAATCTTTTTGAAAAGAATAATCTTGAGTTTTATCTGCAACTGTCTGTTCGCTTGCCGGCTGGATAAACCTGGCCCCTCCATGAAAACGTTCAATTAAATGTTCTTTTTCCAGCTCTTCAAGATCCCGGCGTACGGTTAGTTCTGAGACCTGAAGCGTGGATGCCAGAAAGGAAACTCGGCAGTTTCCGTGTTCTTTCAGCAATGATATCATAGCACGCTGTCTTTTTTTAATCTGTTCTTTACTCTGTTTCATCTCATTCTCCTACTTGTCTATTAACTTTTATGAATACTTTGAATTGTTTTATGAATGTTTCTAGTTTTCCCTTACAATATGAGTATAGATGGAAATTGGTAAAAATGGAATCATTAAATGAAAAATAGAGAAAAAATATGTAATATTGTAAGAAAAACTAAATTATGGAACACATAAAATATATATAATACACAACTCAATATAAAAGT
>ERZ652168.115-NODE-115-length-36159-cov-18.8208_pt1 | contig 36159 bp, 40 predicted proteins | sample MGYA00514763_ERZ652168 | MGnify/ENA metagenome assembly ERZ652168
ATAGAGCGAGGGTGCCGCTCAATCATCTAATTTGATGATTTTGCGACACCCTCTTGAAGCAGATAACGGGAATCGAACCCGCCTCTCCAGCTTGGGAAGCTGGCATTCTACCAATGAACTATATCTGCATGAATTATATTATAGTACTATTTGGATTTAAAATCAAGTATAAATATTATTTATTTAACGGGAAAATGACATATGCCTAGTCAATTTATATTGAGCTATATAGATATGGTTAAGTTAGGAAATATTTCTTGAAATCCTATGCCGTAAATGATACTACACCCAGGGATATATCAAACACATCCCAGAGCCAGCCTGTCCATATGGGATGTATAAAAAAATATACCCGCAAGAGGCTGGAATTAGGTAAAAAGTTATGCAGGGGGATTTTATTATGCAGGAACAGCAGCTAAAGACAAATCTGGACACAAATTTTATCAAATTGATAGCCATTATATCTATGACCATAGACCATATTGGAAGTGTATTTTTTCCTGAATACCCGATTTTTAGGTGGGTAGGAAGAATCGCCTTTCCTCTTTTTTGCTATTGCTTGACAGTGGGGATGTTATATACCCATGATATTAAGAAATATATGGTTCGGCTTGCTGCCTTTGCGCTTATTTCACAGCCTTTCTGGATTTTAGCCTTTAATTCAGACGATATTATGGGGAATATTTTTAATCTAAATATCTTTTTCACCCTGGTCGTCAGCCTATTGGCCACATGGGGATTTAAAGAGAAGAAATGGTGGTTGTTTATAGGCGGCTTGATTTTATTGGGTGTTGTTAATTTTGACTATTCTATGACAGGGCTGATTCTGATGCTGATTTTCTACCTGTGCAGGAACAAACCCTGGCTGGGAGCAGTTATTTACATAATTAGCTACCTGCCCGCGCTGAATGGATATATGGAAGATCCTCTTGCCCTTAAAATAGGAGGCCACGCAATTGGGTTTGAAATTTTTGCTTTGTTGGCATTGCCATTTATCTATATACACACAAAGTCCAACCTGAAGATTTCAAAATGGTTTTTCTATATCTATTATCCGGCACATTTATTGGCCATTTATTTATTGCAGTTATTTATATAGTATAAAACATTCCTGTCAGGCAAACTGCCCGCAGGATTATATACTATTATCAGGACTTACGCATATGAACAGAGATATCCTGATTTGACGTGCAGGCAGCAGGGGACTTTCAATATGTCCAGGCAGATGGTGTTAAAGAGATAAAAAGAAAGCATATAGTTTTAATTACTGAAGTAATTTGGGATTTTTCCCACATATGTATGGTTTAATATTTCCTGGAACTGGGGATTATCTGGACTGCTGGCTGTTATAGTCCCGTCAGGGATCTGGGGCCAGGTAATTTGAATAGTTGCATCGCTGCCTGCCTTCCCCTGGATGGTTGTATCATTTATAATTTCAAAGATAATGCCGGTATATTCCAATTTGATTTCAGGGCCCACTACCTGTATATCGGCTACTACGTGGTCTGTGTATATTTCTTTGATTAGTATGCGGTGTATAGGAGCCGAACCAAACTGATAGGAGTCCGTGACCCCAACAAATCCGCTTCCATTTGATTCTCCCGCAGACAGTTCTGCCTCTGCCTGCAATATGAGATCTATGTTCTTCTTCTCATATTCATTTAGTTCAACTGACTGTTCAAATTCTTCGGGGGATAATATAGGCTGATACCAATTCCTTCCCCTGAATTTAAAGAAATCCTGGATTTCCTGGTCTGTAAATTGTCTGCCATGCCTGGCAAAAATTTCATTGCGCCCAAATACTAGGTATCTGGCTGAACAATGACGAAGATAATTTAAGTCAAGATACTGCTTGTCACTGTCCGGAAAAACATAATCTGAACTGTATTTAGCAACCAGACTGGAGGCTGTTTTCTTGTTTTCCTGAATGGACTGCGCAGGGACAAAAGTTGTATCCCATGCACTTCGGTCCCTGTCCCTTGTATCTGCGCAGCCATCCCTTACCATTATGCAGTTCATCTCCAAGGGCATATCAATAGTCCCGGGAGTCCTATCAGACTTCTGTGCTTTTTCTGGAATCTCTTCTAGTACTACAGAAAGACGGTCACTATTTGCTGTAATATCTCCTTCGATCCGGTTTCCATAAAAGTCATAGAATCCAATCTCGATCCGGTTATTTTGAATAGTCCCTTCTAGGTTATCTTCCACAGAGACACGTTTTCCTACAAAGCAAGAGGCGTCCAGGACGACTGTCTGGCTTTCTTCATCTACAGATTTCAAGTGAATCTGATATAATTCCCTTGGACTTTCAGTATTGTTTTCGTTCCCCTTATCACACCATGGGCCTATATACTCCTTCCAATCCACTGTTTCTTCAATGGCTGCAGTATCTACATCAGGTTTACTGCGGGGATGGTATGTCAGTTTTATCCCAGCAGCTATGCCCGCCACAAACACTGCAAAGGCTGCAATCCCGGCTGCTGCTTTCACCCATGCTGTACTTTTGGCAGGAGTGATGCCATTGTCTGTCTGGTGGATTTGGTCAGTATCATTCTTCATAATCATTTGTGCTTTGCCCTTTCTGGTATTCTGTTATTTTTAGATGCCTTATTGGACATTAGCAGTCCAATAAGTGTAATATAGTGATTTTAGGCCGGCCCGCAATGGCCTTTACTTATAGTTTCCTGCATAGATAAACCATGTCCACAAGCTGTATGTCATCCTCATAGATAGGATGGTCATAATAGTCTGTAAAAAAGTTTTTGATGACATGTGATTTTTTAAACCCACATTTTTCATAGAAAGGCACTGTGGCTGGACTGTCCCCTGTCCCAACCTGCAGGGTGCTGTATTGCTTTTGGTATGTCTGTACAATAAATTCAATTAATTTCCGTCCATAGCCTTTATGTTGGCTGCAGGTTTCGGTGGCGAGGTTTTTCAGCTCCAATACGCCGTTTCCCTCATCTGTCACCACACAGATGGCTTTTACATGGCCGTCTTTAAGTGCGTACATTCTCCCGCGGCCTAGATATCGGTCAATCATACTTTCCTGCTCATCTGCGAGAAGGAGCAGAGGGAGATATTTCTTTTTATTTTCTTTAACTTCAAATATAATCATATTTTCTTTTCCTTATTAAGTCCCCGTTTTAAATAGCATTATAGTAAATTTCTTTATTAGATTTCTTATCGTCTCTAAAATCATTTCGGCAATAAGAGAAGAGAAAATAATGCCTCCTGCCATAACTAAAGCGAAAATCTTTGTATACATTTGTACTCCAGCTTAAGTATTGTACAGGATTACAAATAGAAGCAGAGAGTGAACCACTTTCAAAAGTGGGCGGCTCTCTGTTTTTCATAGCTGTGCTTCTCCATTTCCCGGCTTAGGTGCTGTAAGCCAAGCTGGCTTTGCTATTTCGGTCAGGAAAGTAACTTGCGATAAATTTCATAATCTTTGTCCTGAAAGACAGTAAACACTATGGATATTTCGGTATGCGTTGATAAAAATTCCTTTACTGTTTTCACTGCGATTTCAGCCGCTTTCTGATTTGGAAAATGAAATTCTCCTGTTGAAATACAGCAGAAAGCCAGCGATTTTAAGTGATTTTGTTCTGCCAGCTCAAGGCAAGATTGATAACAGGACGCTAATAACGCACAGTCTTTTTCCGATAGCTTTCCCGTCACAGTCGGGCCAACCGTATGCAAAATAGAATGACAGGGCAAATTATATGCCTTTGTGATTTTTGCCGCTCCTGTTGGTTCTGGATGACCCTGTTCTTTCATCATAGCGGCACATTCCAGCCGAAGCTGCACACCGGCAAAAGTATGAATGGCATTGTCAATACAGCCATGACAGGGACAATAGCAGCCTGTCATGCCGCTGTTAGCAGCGTTTACAATCCCGTCAACCTGCAGCGTGGTAATATCGCCCTGCCATAAATAGATATTTTCCTGCAAAAGATTCAGAGAACTAATTTTTGCAATTCCTCTCTCTGCAATCATCTCTTTCAGCAAGTTGTCCTGTAATTCCAGAAACGCTCTGCCTACTGGTTTTGGCTCTCGTACATTCACGAGGGAACGAAACAAATGCCATTGTGCTTGCAGTTCCAGTGGAAAATCCGCCGACTGTTCTCCATACTGCGGCTGTTCAGAAAGCAGCATTTGGTTTAGTTTCAGTAATTGCTTTAATTGGCTCATATCTAAGCCACCTCCTTAACAAACAGTTCTTCCAAAACTGTACCAACATCACGGTTGATACAAATAGACTGCTGTTCAATCTCTTTGGGGCAGGCGGCTTCTCCATTGTTTAAGGAGGCATAAATCGCATTTGGATTTTGGACTGTCATTTGCCAGAATGGATATTTGATAATGCCCGGTGTATTATAACCGACACCGATTTCTAAAAACAAGATATGCAGATTTTTGTGACGACGTAAAAAATCCTCATATCGGATGGCGGCCTTCTTCCAACCCTCGTCCTCCACAAAACGGCTATCCGAACGCAAATTCATGGTCATAGGCTTACCGCATTTGGGACACTGGGGAATGAGTGCAGAGGGAATCCGCATATCCTTTTGCTGGTTTACCATGCGCTCAATCAGTTCCCGGTTTTCGTAGGTCTGTTTATGGCAAGGCTCGGCACACTGAAATAAACCATAATCTCCCTGTGTATAAAACAACCGTTTTTTATCAAAACCCGCTTTCTGAAAACAATGGTCTACATTGGTCGTAATTACAAAGTAATCTTTTTCAGATACAAGGCGGTACAGCAACTCATACACAGGCTTTGGAGCGTTTTCGTAGCGATTCAGCCAAATATACCGGCTCCAGTACGCCCAGTGTTCCTCTAAGCTGGAAAAGGGATAAAAACCACCGGAGTACATATCGTGAATATCGTATTTCGCTTCAAAATCACTGAAATTTTGATGAAAACGCTCGCCGGTATAAACAAATCCAGCAGAAGTAGAAAGTCCCGCACCAGCACCGATTAAAACAGCGTCAGCAGTTTCCAGTTCTCTTTTTAAGAGTTCTAACAAATTTTCCTTAGAACATTTCCGTTTCTGAAATATCATAAAAGCACCTCCCTTAAAGTAATCTCCACACCTTAATTCCTACACTTCTTTTTGCAGACCTCTTTGATTGTTTCTGTAACATTTTCTCCTTTGTCAACACGCAAATAGATGTTATCTTTCATTTTTTTATATTCCATAAAGCCTTTCCCCCTTTTTTATAAATGCCTAATCGCCTTTACAGGGCAGTGTTCAAAACAGTTCCCACAGTGCAGACAATTTTCCCGCGTAATGTAATAGGGGTTTCCCGGTTTAATACATCGTTGGGGACAACCTTTTACACAGGTTCCACAGCCGATACAATGGCTGGTTATTTCATAGCCTTTTGGTTTACTCACTCCATTCCCTACAAGATATTGCTCCCGAAAAATTGGATTGACACCCAAATTGAAATATTCTATCTGCATATCTCGGATAGCAAAAACAATCCCGATTTCTCGTGTCTTGCCCGGATATACATTTTTAAGATAGGGCTGCTCTTGAAAGATAAGGTCAATATAATTTTTCTGTTCTGCTTCTGCTACGGGAAAAGCCTTTGCAGAAACACGAATCATTTCTTTATAACGGGTATAAGCTAAAATTTGTACCTGTCCGTCCTCTAAAAGTTCTCTGCAAAAATCCTTTCCTCTTGCAGTAAAAAAATAGAGTTTTTCCGGCTCATAGTGAATGGCACTAATACACCGTATTTGTGGCGTTTTGTCCAGTCCCACAGTAGCAAAATTCAATACACCTACATATTCCAGTTTTTTTAAACAAGTTTGTGCGTCCATATAATTACCTCATTCGACAATCAAACTGCGGTTTTCTTTTCGCGGTTTGCCATGGGGGTATTTTCCCTCACAGTAACCCAACAGAACGAAACAACGGGCAATATAGTTTTCGGGAATTTTCCATTCTTTCAAGAGTTCTGTCCCGAATTCATTTTCAAAGGTTTCCTCCCCTCGTGCCACAATACAGGACGCAAGTCTGCACTCCGCGGCAGCAAGCACCATATTTTCCGCACAGCAGAAAGCGTCGGGAATACTGTATAAAAAATTTTTTGGAGCAAAAACTGCACAGACAGTAGGTGCGCCATAGAAACCGCTTTTTATCGCAGGGTCGTCGATTAAACTGGGTTGTTCCTTTGATACATAAGAGCCGGCTAATTTGCTTCTATCAAATTTTGCAGCATTGCATTTTCCGATTGTTTCACACAGTTCTTTGTTATGAATGGCAGCAATGATTGTTCGTTGACCGCCCCCGGCGTTTGGAGCATAAAGCCCCGCTTCTATAATTTTCTCTAAATCCTCCCGTTCAATCTGCCTGTTCTGGTATTTTCGAATAGAACGGCGAACCTTTACCAAATCAAAAAATTCCATATCTACACCTCTTTGTCTCTGCCCACTTCGTGCCAGCATTGGGGATCTGCCGCATAAAAGTTACCGTCTTTCCCACTGGCAACCGCAGGACACCCCCGGCAATAAGATAGCAATTCACATTTTGAACATTTTTCAAATTTACTGTAATCCCGGTACTGCTCCATCCCGCAAATCCACACATCAGCAATCCGGTCTGTAAACACGTTGCCGACCTTGCTGTTCTGGACGCGGCGGCAGGCATAAATATCGCCGGTAGGCAAAATTGTCATGTGACAGTTTCCACAGTTGCAACCCCCATAAATCACGCCGTCCTGTGCGTCCTCTGGGATTTTGAAAATGCCCTTTTCATACTCATAGAGCGTCCAAAGATGGTCTTTCTTGTTGAAGTAGGTGGTACAGCCTGCTGATTCATATTGCTGAAATTTTTGATAACAGGTATCCAGTAATTCCCGATATTCCTGCGGCGTCATACCAGTATCTTTCTCGTCGCTGGTAGGACAATAACGTGCAAAAGCGAATACATCAACGCCTGCCTTTACAACAGTATCAATAATATCTGGAATCTCCTTGATATTTGTGCCGGATACCGTTGTCATAACCACAGAACGGATACCAGCATTTTTAATACAACTGATTTTTTCAAGGGTACAGTCGAAAGAACCGGGTTTCCGAAACCAGTCATGGGTTTCTCTCATTCCATCAAGAGAGAGTTGATATTTCTGGCAGCCGTACTCTTTCAGTTTCCGGCAAACCTCATCTGTTAAATGAAACGGATTTCCCAAAATAGTAAACGGAATATCATGTTCTTTTAACAGGGCAAGCAGCTTCCAAAAATCCGGGTGTAAAATGGGATCGCCGCCTGTAATGTAAAAATAGGGCAGACGGTCATACACTTTACAAAAATCAAGACAGTTATAAAAGGTTTCCTGCATTTGCCCCCAACTCATAGCGTCCAGCTTTTTACAGTTATCCTCCGAAAAAATGTAACAGTGCTTACAGCGTTGGTCACACTCGTCTGTGATGTGCCACTGAAATGCAAAATATTCTTTCATATCGTTTTCCTCACTTTGAAATCATGAAAATATCTATATAGACCGGCAAAACCGGATAATTTTGAAATGGTTCCCGGTAAACAGCTTTGCTTACCGGGAACGGTTGATATATAGTGCTTATTTGTCGCCAGCACCACAGGCAGAACCGCAAGCAGCAGGCTTTTCTTCCGGCTTGTCGCCAGCACCGCAGGCGGAACCACAAGCAGCAGGCTTTTCCTCCGGCTTATCGCCAGCACCACAGGCAGAACCACAGGCAGATGCCGCGACCTCCTCATTTTTCTTTGCCCAACCAAACAGATTAGAAAGTGCCATAATGATTACCTCCATTTTTTATTCTTGGAACATTTCCTGTTCCTTGACTATATTGTATCTCACGTCAATCCATGAAAAAAGTACGCACCTTTTTATTACATAGTCACTTTTTTGTAACCCATACTTGCAGGAAAGCTGCCTTTATACTATGATTTGAATGTAGCAGTCATCTTTGAACTATTGGAAAGGAGTACGCCTATGTTGACAAAAAAAGAAATGCCTGCTTGCCCTGTTGCAACCACTGTTCAGCTAATCGGAAGCAAATGGAAATTACTAATTATGCGAAATCTGTTGCAACGGGCATGGCGTTTTAATGAATTACGCAAAGATTTAGAGGGAATCAGCCAAAAGGTGCTGACTGACAGCCTTCGTTCTATGGAAGAAGATGGAATCATTACCCGCACAGTCTATCCAGAAGTACCACCCCGCGTTGAATATGCATTAAGCGATTTGGGGGAATCTATGCGCCCTATCATAAAGGCTATGGAAGAATGGGGAACGGACTATAAAGAAAATCATATTGTCAACTAAGATTAACCGCAAAAAGCAGCAGTGACCTCAAAATCACTGCTGCTTTTGTTTAGCATTTTTAATCTCTGTCCGTAGTGGGCAACAAAAAAAGCCTTTGAAAAATCTTTCTCGAAACTTAGGCAAAATCGTTTTGTGCAGTGTTGTAGGCAGTGAGAGAAAAATCAAGAGGGTTTGGGACGCTTCCCAACAAGCAATTCTCGATAGAACTTTACAACGGAGGAGGAAGTTGCGCCCCGATAAGGAGTGGGATGCTGCTGCCCGGATTCAGAAAGCCTGCGGCCTAAAATATAATCCGCAGTTTATGGCAGAAAGCAAGCGGAAAGTTTCCTCTATGCTAAATGAGTACGGCGAGGAACGCTCCATTCGAGAATGTATCCGGCGGGCAGAAATAGAGAACCGGCGGGCAGAGGGAGCAGCATCCGAAGAAAAAGATGAATTGGGATTGGGCGCGATAAAACACCTTAAGGATCCCCGCATCAGTGTTTGCATATCCGGTTAATTGCTTGAAGGGTGAGCTATTGTCTCCGAAGTGTTAATTTTGTATTAATGTCTTGACAAAGCAGTTCGTCTGAGTTAGAATATATCAATGATATATATCATTGATATATTCCGGCGTGTGAAAGGATGGTGAATCATGGATGAATATACCGAAACCCAGAAAAAAATGCTTGAAGTAGGAAAAAAAGAGTTTCTGGCAAAGGGTTTTAAGGATGCATCCCTCCGGGGGATTGTCAAGGAGGCGGGTTTTACTCAAGGAGCATTTTATGGATATTACCCGGATAAGGCGGCTCTTTTTGAAGCGTTAGTGTCCGATGCCGCAGATGGCCTTGTGGAGCAGTTCAAAACGGCGCAGAAGGCGCACTATGACCTAATTCCGGAGGATAGGACTGCACAGAGCCGGGATTTATCCACAGAGTATCTGAACCATTTTATCAACTATATTTATGACAATTTTGATGCGTTCAAGCTGGTGGTCTGTTGCTCGGAGGGAACCAGGTATGCCAATTATATCCATGAACTGGTGGAAATTGAGGTCATGCAGACGGAACATTATTACCAGCATCTCCGGAAGCTTGGGAAATTGGAAGGCACAGTCAGCTATGATTTACATCATATGATAACAAGCGCCTATTTTACCGCTGTTTTTGAAACTGTTGCACACGATATGACGCGTGGGTGCGCCATTGAATATGTGAATGAGCTTGCGGTCTTTTTCAACAGCGGCTGGAGCGGTCTGTTAAGGTTCAAATGAACCTTAATTTTTTATCAGCGAGTTAGTGAAAGCTAACTGATGGGTGGAAGGCTTTTACATGAGCAATGTATCAACAGAATGAAAATACATGGATGCCGCCATTGTCGAATACATAGGGGGTATCGAAGTCATTAAGACTTTTAATCAGGGTAATGCATCTTATGGGAAATATGCGGATGCCGCGGATGAAGAAATGATGGCTGCGGCAAAGCAGGCGGGATGCCATGATTTTATTTCTGCCCTTCCCAAAGGCTATGATTCTTTGGCTGGCGACGGTGGCGGGAATTTATCCGGAGGGGAACGGCAGCGTATCGCCATTGCCCGCGCCATCCTGAAGGATGCGCCCCTTGTGATTCTGGACGAGGCAACCGCCAGTGTTGATCCGGAAAATGAGCAGGAGCTGCAGATAGCCATTCCGGAACTGACGAAAGCTAAAACAAAAACAATTATTATGATTGCCCACAGGCTTTTTACTGTCCGAAACGCCGACCAGATCATCGTCTTGGACAAGGGGCGGATAGTCCAACGGCACACACACAGGGAATTAATGGAGACCCAGTGATGGTACCGCCGCTTCATCAAGATGCGTGAGACGGCAATTGGCTGGAGCCTCATAGAGAAAGCGGCTTAAAGAACGGACTCTAATAGGAAATGAACGGAGCGGTTTCAATTAAATGACAGGAGGAAAAATCAATGAAAACAACGCAAAAATGGAATGTCAGGGATGTGATTACTACGGTACTGCTTACCGTACTGCTTATCGTAATCCAACTTATTGTAAATATGGTCTGCATGGCAAATGATTTTGTCAGCATGGTCCTATCGGTGGGTTTTACTATGTTTTTGTGCGCACCAATCTTTTTTCTCATGGTAAGCCGGGTGCATAAACGCTTTGTGTCACTCATTTACATGACCATACTTGGCCTGGTTTTCCTTATTATGGGCAACTGGTATCTGCTTCCCTATTATATCATCGTTGGTATAATCTGTGAGGCAATCTTATGGAAGGATGGCTGGGAATCAAAAAAGAAAATGACGCTTGCCTGGACGGTGGCAAGTCTGCTGTACAACGGCGTGAACCTTCTGCCCATCTGGTTTTTTTGGGACACATATGAGGCATTTGCCCTGTCCAGCGGCATGGAACAGAGCTATATCGACTTTTTTGTGCATTATTACACGTCCCCCGGCTGGCTGGTGTTTATCATCCTGTTTACAACGCTCGGCGGATTTCTTGGCAGTCTCGTCGGCGGGAAACTGGTCCATAAGCACTTTAAAAAGGCGGGCGTGCTGTAATGCGGCGGCAACACTTTGCCGTTCCGGTTAAGCTATGGGCGCTTGTCTGCACGATTGTTGGTGTATCCCTGGCTGCCGATACCGTGCTGACCTGCGTCCTGGCTGGTTTCGGCTTCGTTTATTTGGGGGTTCAGCGCAATTGGAGGCTGCTGCGTTCTATGGGCGCATTTTATGCGCTGCTCGCACTGCTTTTATACTTAATGCGCTTTCATGGATTTCATATGGTGGTTTTTTCAGAATTTTATGTGCTGATGTTCTGGAATCTGATGCCTGTTTTCATCGTGTCGTGGGATCTCATTACTACGCCGCCCGGTAAACTTGCGGCATTTTTATCCCGGATCCACACGCCAACGCCCATGATTCTCGGCCTTTTGGTCGTGTTCCGCTTTTTCCCGACGATGAAAGCGGAACTTAGGAGCGTCTGGCAATCCATGCGCAACCGTGGCCTGACTGCGCCCGCACAGCTTGCCAGCCATCCTGCGGCATCCTGCGAATATGTGCTCGTGCCTTTGCTGCTGCGCTGCCTGCAGATTGCAGACCAGCTCTCGGTTTCCGCAGTAGCGCGTGGCGCCGAGCGCCCCGGAAAGCGGGGCAGCTATTTCGAAAAGAAAACCGGTGTTTTCGATTATGTCTGTATGATGCTCTGGACTGCCGTGACCGCTGTATTTCTTGGTATCGGAGGGATACGCATATGATTACCTTACATAATGTGACATTCCAATATGCGGAATGCAAAGAGGGCGTCCATGATATTGACCTTACTGTGCGTGATGGGGAATGCGTCGTGCTGACAGGTCCGTCCGGCGGCGGGAAAACAACGCTGACAAGGCTGATCAATGGCCTTGCCCCATCCTATTATCAGGGGGAACTGACAGGCAGGATAAATATAAACAAAACGGAGATTGCCACGCTTCCGGCATGGGAAATCGGACGGGAAATCGGAAGCGTGTTTCAAGATCCGAAAAGCCAGTTCTTTTCATCGGAACTTGAGGGGGAGGTTGCCTTTGCCTGTGAGAATTACGGAATGGCAAAAGAAGAGGTAAAGAGATGTACTGACAGTGCGATTGCCTCTTTCGGACTGGAAGGGTTGCGCCTTTCTCCTCTTGACGTTCTCTCCAGTGGCGAGAAGCAGCGCGTGGCAATTGCATCGGTCTACGCGCTTGCCCCCCATACTTATGTCTGTGATGAGCCTACGGCCAATTTAGACGATGGCGGGACTGTGAAGCTTGCGGATATTTTACGGAAACTGAAAGGCGAAGGAAATACCCTCATCATCGCGGAACATCGGCTTTCATGGCTGAATGGAATTGCCGACCGTTTTATATATGTTTCAGATGGGAGAATACAATGGAAAAAAACGGCGGCGCAGATGCGGGAAATGACCGAAGAAGAACGCAGCCAATATGGACTCCGGGAAATGGCCGAAGTGGATTCTTTTTTGCCGGCGCCGCCAAGGGGTGACAGGAAAACATCTCTTTCCGTGGGCAATCTGTCCTGCAAGCGTAAAAAGATGACGATTTTTGAAGGTTTAAATTTCTCTTTGCCCGGTGGGCAGATTACTGCGCTGACTGGAGAAAACGGCGCAGGCAAAACCAGCCTTGCGCGGGTGCTGGCTGGGTTGTGGAAACAGAGTGGTGGCGAAATAAGCATAGGCGGCAAAATCCTTTCGGCGGGAAAACGCAGGAACGAGGTGTGGTATGGGTCTAACGACACAGGAACGCAGTTTTTTACGGACTGTGTCACTGATGAACTGTTGCTTTGTTCCGGCCATTCTCCCAAACGGTTGGAAAAAACCAGGGGACTGCTAAAAAAGCTTGGGTTGTACGCATATAAGGACGTGCATCCGGCATCCCTTTCTGGCGGGCAGAAGCAGAGATTATCCATCGCCTGCGGTATCCTTTCAGACCGCCATATCCTGATTTTCGATGAACCTACCAGCGGTCTTGACGGCGGCAATATGGGTACCATTGCAGATGTACTCCGCTCTGAGGCGGATACCGGAAAAACAATTCTTGTTATCACACATGATAAGGAATTGATGCGATGCTGCTGTAATTATGAGCTTTATCTGGAATGAGCGATGGATCAAAATTGATATTTACTCATTTAAGATACAGGTGTGCAGAGTGATGGTGGTTTCCTAATCCTGCATTTTCATTGACGGCGGTGTTTCCGGTGTGATGTTTGACAGGCCTGGCTGGAATGAGATGATACGTCTTGCGGAAGTTGGAACAGTTAAGACGGTTATCGTCAAGGATATGTCCCCCATGGGGCGTGATTATCTAAAAGTCCGCTACTACACCGATACTTCCTTATGGGTGTGCCTTTTAGGAAGGCTTTTTTCTTTTGCAGGTGAATGTTGCCCTCAGCCATGGAAAAATGTGTTATACTGCCTGTGTAGGATGTAAATACTTTAGGCATTTATTTGTATTTGCACATATCCCCGGAGGGTGAATCTGTATAGAGGAGTATTGTATATGCAGTATACCTTAATGAGAGAAAGGGAATTTTTAAAGAAAGGCGGATTATAGAGATGGAAATTAAAAATGTGGCATTGATTGGCCTGGGCGCCATGGGCGTGTTTTTTGCGCCAAGGCTGGAGGAGAAGCTTGGCAGGGAAAATTTCTGTGTGATTGCAGAAGGAGAACGTAAAGAAAGGCTTCAGAAGAATGGGGTGGTGATAAATGGCGTGAATTACCGCTTTGTGGTCCGGACGCCTGAGGAGGGAAAACAGACGGATCTTATTATTATGGCGGTAAAGGATACAGGCCTTAAGCAGGCAATACAAGATATCAGAAAATTCGTGGGGCCGGATACACAGATTTTATGTGTAATGAATGGCGTAGAGAGCGAAGAGCAAGTAGCCGGGGCATATGGCTGGGAACATGTCTTATATTCTTATATGAGAATGTCAATTGTGATGAAAAATGGCAGGGCAGACTATGATCCCTGGGGAGGAAAGGTATATTTTGGCGAGGCAAAAAATGAGACCTTGACAAGCCGTGTCCGGGATGTGAAGGAGCTGATGGAGTTCTGCGATATCCCTTACCGGGTTGAGAAGGATATGATATGGGGACTCTGGTTTAAATATATGTGCAATGTGGGGGAAAACCTGACTTGCGCACTTCTGGGCATTCCTTTTGGGGCTTTTCAGAGAAGCGAACCTGCCAATCAAATCAGGATGGCCGCCATGAGAGAAGTACAGGCAGTGGCAAAAGCTAAGGGGATTATTATTACAGATGGCCAGATGGAAAGGCAGTACGATACCATCATGAAGATTCCTTTCGGGAATAAACCTTCTACATTGCAGGACTTGGAGGCTGGAAGAAAGACGGAAATAGATATGTTTGCAGGAAGCATGGTCAGGATGGGGCATGAGCTTGGGATTGAGACTCCAGTGTGCAGGATGTTTCTTCAGGCTATAAGAGTACTTGAGGAGAAAAACGAAGGGATGTTTTAAGTATTAGTTCATAAGATATCACTGGCAGTCCTGCTGGATTATTTAATAAATAACCAATAAATTCCAAAAAAATCTTGACCTGAAGCCAGGTTTATGTATTATCATATGAATAGTAACTTAAAAGTGTTGATTCATGTCCATTGTGCCAGACTGCGTTTGAATTTTCCTGCAATAATTCCTGTGTGGTGCATGTCAATAAAAATTTGGATGCACATCCAGCGGCAAGGGAGTTTTATGCGCAGGATGGTACTGAATGTAAGGAGGAGTTTTGACTATGAATAGCTTTATTTACGATATTCCTGTAAAAGTGTATTTTGGAGAAAACCAGCTGGGCCATCTCGGGGAGGAACTGTCCAAGTATGGGAGCCGTGTCCTTTTGACTTACGGCGGGGGTTCAATTAAAAAAACAGGCTTGTATGATGCAGTGACATCCGAAATTAAGAAAGCAGGACTGGCTTTATTTGAACTTTCAGGCATAGAACCTAATCCGAGGATAGATTCTGTGCGGGAAGGGGCACAGATCTGTAAAAAGGAAAAGATTGACGTATTACTGGCGGTAGGGGGCGGTTCCACACTGGACGCCACTAAATATATGGCGGCAGGCGCCTGTGTAGATTTCGACCCATGGGAATTCTTTTCTGAGTGGGCGCCTATAGAAAAGGCGCTGCCGGTTTTGACAGTCCTAACATTATCCGCAACAGGCTCGGAAATGGACTGCGGGGGCGTCATTTCAAATCCTGAGACGAAAGATAAGATAGGGCGCATGGAGCCTGTGCTGCTGCCAAAAGTGTCATTTTTGAATCCTGTGGATACATATACGGTCAGTCCTTATCAGACTGCCTGCGGCGCAGCAGATATGCTGAACCATATTATGGAAGTTTATTTTAATATGGAGCAGGATCTTTATATGCTGGACTGCTTTATGGAAGGCATGATGAAGACCATTATAAAATACGCACCTGTTGCGATGAAAGAGCCGAAAAACTATGAAGCGCGTGCAAACCTGATGTGGACATCCTCCTGGGCCATCAATGGGTTTATTAATGGAGGGAAACAGCAGGAGTGGAGCTGCCATCCAATGGAACATGAGCTTTCCGCAATTTATGATATTACCCATGGACTGGGACTTGCTATTTTGGCTCCCCGCTGGCTGGAGTACTGTTTGGACGAGACAACGGTGTCAAAATATTATCAGTTTGGAACAAATGTCTTTGGGATAGATGCTTCCTTGAATCCTATGGAGGTGGCGAAGAAGAGTATTGAAATGCTGTCTGATTTCTTGTTCGGGACATTGGGATTAAAAAGTACTTTCACTGAGGTGGGGATTTGCAGGGAAGATTTTCCGGTTATGGCGGCAAAGGCCTGCGGCCATGGCGTTCTGCAGGGTTTCAAGGCTTTAAATCAGGGCGATATTGAGAAGATATTTGAGATGTGCCTTTAAGATAGAGGATATATAACAAGGGAGCGTGCCAGAACATTTAGGTGTCTGGATAATCTGGCACGTTCTGACTATACTGGAGGAGACCATGATGAAAATCACAGTTATTACAGGAAGTCCCCACAGGAGAGGGACGTCCGCCCTTTTGGCCGATGAATTTATAAGGGGCGCCGGGGAGGCAGGACATGAAGTTTTTCGGTTCGACGCAGCATTTGAGAAGGTAGGCCCCTGCCTTGGCTGTGATAAATGCCGGGATGGAGGAGCGTGTATCCAGAAAGATTCCATGGAAAAATTAAATCCAGTTCTGTTGGAGTCAGATTTGGTAGTTTTTGTCACGCCGCTGTATTATTTTGGCATATCTGCACAGCTAAAAACAGTGATCGACCGCTTTTATGCAGAAAATGACAGGCTGCAGAAAAGCAAAAAGAAAGCTGTACTGATGGCCACAGCCTATGACGGCCCTGAAGCCATGAAGGCTTTAGAACATAGCTATGAGGCAATTGTTGAATATCTGGAGTGGGAAGATGCAGGCCGGATTCTGGCAGCAGGATGCGGCGTCCGCAGCGACATAGAAGAATCACAGTACCCCAGAATGGCGTACGAGATGGGAAGAGGGGAGTGGTAGGGGGTCTGTCCCTTTTGCAAAAGGGTCTGTCCCCTTTTCAAACCGTTTTCTGAATTGCATATAATATATCTTCAATTTGTCTGGATTTAGAAAGAATCTGATAGCCAGGTTCATGGATATCTTCCAGATAATGGGCATCCGAGCTGCTTATGATGTTACAGTCTGAGAAGTAAGGATGCTCTTTTTGTATGCGGTGGAGATTTTTTAAGTCGTGGAACTCTGCGCATGTGAAAGTACTGTCCGGAGGGACAAACCCCAGGTTGGACAAAAGGCTGGTGGAGGATTTATCTACATGGGCGGGATAAGCTATCCCGCGGTGGTCCGCGGCCAGGGAAAATACAGTGTCAAAAGAAATATCCGTGGCGCTTATAAGCAGGTTTTCCACTGTACCGGTTATCTCATCAGCTTCATTCATAATTAATTGCCTGCCAAAAATCTCTTCTTTGTTTTTGACAGGCAGCATATGCCCGTATACATAGGCATCGAAGGAAAGTGCATCAAAAAGACTTGGAAACAGGCAGATCACATGAACCTCCTCGGCAGTACACAGTTCCATGCCGGGGATGACGGTGACTCCATAATTCTGCCCGTGGTAAAGGGCGGCCGGGCAGTTTTTGCAGCTGTTGTGGTCTGTCAGGGCAATGACATCCAGTCCCTTTATTGCTGCCATTCCCACAATATTTGCGGGGGTCATATCCTCATCTCCGCAGGGGGGAAGGCAGGAATGAAGGTGGAGGTCATAATACAGGGGAGTCATGAAAGACCTGCCTGGTACACTGCCAGGGCTGTGTCAAAGACAGGCAGCTGGGTATACATGATGGCGATCTTTTCTTTTTCTGCCTGCGCGAGGGTGCCCCCGTCCAGGGTCACGCCCTCTGCCAGTATAATACACGCCACATCAGCGAGGGAGGCCACGGCCAGTGTGTTTTTATTCCCCATGACCGTCACCCATACACCGTCAGCCGGTGCCTTGCCCATGGCGATACTGAGCAGGTCACAGCAAAACACCCGGGAGAGAGTCCGCTCGGGATCTCCTTTTACCAGGACCTGGCAGCCGGGCAAATCTAAAATATTCTGAAGCTTCATCTGTACCATCCTCCTATTATGCCTTATTGAACATTAGCAGTCCAATAAGTATAGATATTTTTACACTCTAAAGGGCGAATACCATCTGGCCCTATAGCCGCATGTTACTTTTCTTTTTGCTGATTTGGGACTCCAAAGGCATCCAGCTCTGCCGTAAGTTTGTGGATGTACTCGTGGAGCAGTTTCGTGCTCTCGTCTGTATAGTCACAGGAAAGATTAGACGCCTTGGAGAGAAAATCGATTTCTTTGGACAGGCTGGCTATATTCCCCCGAAGTACATAGATGCAGTCATTGCTTGTGGCGGCGCCTCTGACAATATCCTCCGCAAGTGTCTGGCAGGTGGGGGCCCCGCAGGAACCACAGTCAAGTCCGGGAAACTTCTTTGTCAGCTCCTCCACTGTGCTCATCATCTCCAGGCTTTCCTTGAAAGTATCCCCAAGCCTGAACACTGGCTCATATTCTACGTCGTCATCCCAATATATATCCTGGATTTCCGGGTTGGCTGACAGATGGCTCTTGGATACTGGCTGGTACCTTAAAAGCTTCTTTGTCTTTGCGGCTGCCACATAGGCGTTTTCCACAGTAAGAGTACCGCCCACGCACCCGCCGCTGCATGCGCTGAGTTCAATAAATTTAAGGCCATGTATCTTTTCATCCTCCATGGCCTCCAGGACACGTAAAATATTAACAATGCCGTCTGCCGCCAGATAGCTGTCCAATAAAAGTCCTCCAACCTCACCCCCTGCATTGCTCCATCCCAATCCGATGCGGCCGGAGCAGGACAGCGGCTTTAATTGGCTCTCGTCCCGGTTCATATGGGGGAGTAAAAGGGGATAGACATCCTTGATGGCCACCACATTGTCTATATTGCTTTTATCAATGCCCAGGGGGGACTTCGCATAGGAAACTTTGGAAGGGCATGGGGATATAAAAATAATGCCGATATCTTCAGATGGCAGGCCCGTCTTTTCCATTGCCCTGGCCCTGGCGATCTCAGCCGCAACCTCCACAGGTGGCTTCAGAGGCAGAAGCCGGGACAAAAGCGCTGGGAATTTTACACGGATCAGCCGCACCACAGAAGGGCAGGCGGAGCTAATAAATGGCCCGTCCTGGCTGTGGGCCTTTATATATGCCCTTGAGGCCTCGGAGACAAGCTCCGCAGCCGCACTTACCTCAAACACATCATCGAATCCCAGTTTTAGGAGTGCATTTAACACAATATCCACATTTGTCAGGTTGTTATACTGCGCATAAAGGGCAGGTGCAGGCAGTGCGACTGTGTACTTATAATTGTTCAGCACATTGAGGGAATCGTAGGCGGGCACTTTAGCGTGATGGGGGCAGTAGCGGATGCATCTGCCACAGTCTATACAGAATTTATCTATAATATGTGCTTTTCCGTTATGTACGCGGATTGCCTGGGTGGGGCAGTACTTAATGCAGTTGATGCAGCCCTGGCAGGCATCCTCATTTAGTCGGACAGAACGCATAAATTTATTCATGCTGGCTCCTTTCTGCCGGTTATTCATCTATCATTTGCAGATACTAAAGAAACACTTTCATTGTGACGGTAGTGCCGGTTCCAGGTACAGATTCAATGTGAAATTCGTCCGAATATTTCTTCATGTTCGGCAGGCCCATCCCCGCCCCAAAACCAAGAGAACGGACCTCCTCAGGGGCCGTAGAAAAACCTTCCTGCATGGCTTTGGAAATATCTGGAATGCCCGGCCCTGTATCAGCCAGCGTCATGGTGATATCCTGGTCAGAAATTGTGACAGTGATCTCCCCGCCGTTGGCATGTATGACCATATTTATTTCACCCTCGTACATGGCGATGGCGGCTTTTCGGATGGCGCTGCTGTCCACGCCCAGCATTTTCAGTTTGTTTTTAACAGCGCTGCTTGCCTCTCCTGCACAGGTGAAGTCCTCCCCTGAGATGGTATAATGGAATTCTAACTGATCAGACATCTAGGCACCTCCTCTGAGTCCATGCTCATACAAGATGCCACAGGCGGTGAACATGAAAAGTTTGGTTGCCAGGATCGCCATCTTCTTCCCCTTAGCCAGGGAGATGATATCCTGATCCGGCATTTTGCCCCGGACAAAAATAATACAGGCGATATCCAGCATTTCTGCAGTGCGTACTACCTGTGGATTGCACAGGCCGGTAATGAGGACAGAACATTCTTCCCCATATGCCAGGACATCGCTCATCATGTCGGCTGAAAAGACGGATTTTACATCCAGGTCTGTCAGCTCCTCGCCGAATAGAATATCGGCGTCCAGCAGCTTTTGCATTTCACTAATTGTCATAAGTCCTCCTATCATTTAAAAGCATAACCTTATTGGACTGCTAATATCCAATAAAGTTAAGTAAATTGGACTACTCATGTCCAATGAGATAAGTAAATTGGACATAAGTTCCAGGTTAAAGGATATATGGCCATACAGTTGCCTATGTCCCGTAGCTCCCCTTCTCAATATATGCCCTTGTGGATAGACAAAGTCCTGCAAGATATACAAGTATTTATTGCCTCCTACGTCAAGAATATCATATTATTAAATAAAAGGGTTGCTTAAAAAAACATTGCGAGCAAATAATGAATGATTTGTAGCAGCAGATTCCTTTCTTCTACTAAATATTTCGGCCTTTATGGAATAAATGATAACCAAGATTTGGGGCATTGCCATTACATTAAATGACCAGCTTGGCGGAAACAGCCTGACAGTCTACACGTATACGACTGCTTTGACTTCAATTGTGGTTATGATGGAGCCATATAAAATGGCCTTGATGTTTCTGGGGGGATTCTCAATATTAAATATTATGCTTCCGTTTTTCCCAAATCCGGCAGGGTTAGATCATACCTTTAATAATCTGACTAACAGTCTTTTTATAACCATTGTTGGAATAGGCATAGCAGGCAGTTTTTATAATTCGCGAATCCGGGCGAAGGCAAATGAGATACTGGTTCAAAGGCAGAATCAGGAGATGCAGTCGAAAACTGTAAAGCTGGAAAAGGAGGTAAACTGCGATGCACTTACATATCTCCAGAATCGCAATGGCTACCAGAATGCTGTCAGGGAATTAAAGGGGATGAAGTGTGATTCCAATGCGTGTATCTATTTTGACGTGAATGGACTGCATGAGATTAACAATTCTTTGGGCCATGACGCAGGGGATTTGATGCTAAAAACTGTTGCACAGGCAATTGCAGCAAATTTCCGGTCCACTGAAACTTTCCGTATTGGTGGAGATGAGTTTGTAGTTCTATGTAAGAATATTGCACAGCAGGCGCTTATCCGGAGAGTGGACAGTATTGCGGAGCAGGTTAGAAGCTGCGGGTATTCGGTATCTATAGGGATTGAATGGCGGGATAAAAACCTGGATATTGATGAAATAATCCTCGAAGCAGAGAGGCGTATGCAGGAGGATAAAGCAGAGTACTATTCTAGCGGGGGCAGTGAACGCCAGACAAGGATGGTTAATGAACGGATGGAAAAGATGCTTGCAGAGAAAAGAGATGCAGAGCATTTTCTGAGTGTTTTAGCGCCAGCGTTTAAAGGTGTTTATTTCGTAAATATAAAAAACGATACATTAAGGCAAATTTTTATTCCCCCCTATTTTAAAGAAATATTAGAGCAGACCCATCAGAAATACAAGGCTGCAATAAAAATTTATATTCAGCGCTACGTAAAAGAAGAATATATTTCACACTTTGACGCTGTTTTGGATTATGAAAGGCTGGGAGTTTTATTAGAGGAAGAAGGAATCTATGAACTGGAATATGAGAAGAGGGATGAGGAACGGGTGAAGCTAAGTATTATGAAGTTTAAATATTATGCTTATGATGGTGAAGAAACTCTCTGGATATTTTCTGATGCTTCGAAAAGTAATATTTTTACAGGATAAAAGTCATAGGGTTAAGGATTCCTCAATTTATACGCCTGGTATAAGAGGAGTCCGCATCCCTCTTGTGATGAACGGTATAAATGTTTTATGATCTGCATGTCTGGCGCTGGTGTCTTATCAGTATCTGTATCTATAAAAGTAATCTATGTAATTTCCCTAAGTAGTTGCTATTACAAAACAACACATATTTTGCCCCTGCTGATTACATCCACAGTCCAAGTGATAAAAGGATATATTTACACAGTGGAATTGGCGGTAAAAGTAATAAAAAGTACATGCCCAGGAAGGACGGTTCACAGCTAAAGCCGTGTAATATTGTACGAAAACCGGCCGGAGAATATTATGAAAAATAAAGGATATAACATAATTTTTTTATAAAATGATAATGATTATCGTTGAAAATAAACAAAAATGGATGTAATTAACGCTGGAATTTTGTTATATGTCATGATATTATAAAATAGATATAGACTTAAACAAAGAAATGGAGGTTAAGCGATGCCTGTAAAGAAACAAATTGTTCCGTTTTCCGGGACAAAGGAACAAGAAGAATCATTGTTGAAAGTGATAGCTGAGCTGAAAGAAGAACAAGGTGCTTTGATGCCGATTCTGCAGAAGGCTCAGGATATCTACGGCTACCTTCCCATTGAGGTACAGAAGATTATTTCTAATGAAACAGGGATTCCTCTGGAAAAGATTTATGGAGTTGCTACATTCTACTCTCAGTTCACATTAAGTCCCAAAGGAAAATATCAGATTTCTGTCTGTCTCGGAACTGCCTGCTATGTAAAAGGCTCCGGGGATATTTATAATGCCCTCATGGAGAAGCTTGGAATTGTAGGCGGAGAGTGCACCCCGGACGGGAAATTCTCACTGGATGCCTGCCGCTGTGTAGGGGCCTGTGGGTTGGCCCCGGTTATGATGGTCAATGGCGAAGTATATGGCCGTCTGACTGTAGATGACATTGACGATATTTTAGCAAAATACCAATAAGCGTATGATGCCTGAAATATCTCTGAGTATACTGGATATAGCTGAGAACTCGGTGCGGGCGAAAGCGTCACTGATTGAGATAGAGGTTTCTGTCGATACAGGCGGCGACACGCTGACAGTGATGGTAAAGGATAATGGGTGCGGTATGTCAAAAGAACAGCTGGAAAAGGTTCAGGACCCATTTTATACCACCAGGACGACCAGAAGAGTAGGGTTGGGAATCCCGTTTTTTAAACAAGCGGCCGAGAGTACAGGCGGGAGCTTCAGTATTACGTCAGAAATAGGAAAAGGAACCGTGGCAGAAGCCGTTTTTCGATTATCACATATTGACAGAATGCCACTGGGGGATATTAGTTCCACGATACATATGCTTATCGTATTTCATGAAAAGATCCGCTTTATATATACTTACACATATGACGGGAATCAGTTCGTGCTTGATACCAGGGAGATCCATAAGATACTGGGGGAGGATATCTCTTTTTCTGTCCCGGAGGTATCTGATTTTATAAAGGGATTTTTGGCAGACAACAAAGAGGAAGCTGACCAGGGAGCGGATATATAGATGAACAGGAATTAAGGAAATGGAGGAAATATATGAAATCTCTTGAAGAATTACGTGCAATAAGGGAAAAGATGCAGGGCAAGGTGGGAGTGCGCACCGAAAATGAGAATCAGACCCGGGTCATTGTAGGCATGGCAACCTGTGGGATTGCAAGTGGAGCCAGGCCAGTGCTGACGGCGCTCTCCGATGCAGTGCAGGAGCAGGGCCTTGTAGATATCAATGTTACCCAGACGGGGTGTATTGGACTGTGCCAGTATGAGCCGATTGTAGAAGTTCTTAAACCAGGTAAGGAGAAGGTCACTTATGTAAACATGACCCCCGAGAAGGCCCTGGAAGTGCTGAGGCTGCATCTGCAGGGCGGCCAGGTGGTGACTAAGTATACATTGGGGGCTGTCCAAGACAGTGCCAAATAAGAAAAAGGAGGCTGATGACTATGTATCGTTCACATGTTTTGGTTTGTGGTGGAACAGGCTGTACCTCCTCCGGAAGCCAGAGAATTATAGATAAACTAGAAAAAGAAATCAAGGCCCAGGGTCTTGAAGAAGAAGTTGGCGTGGTCAAAACCGGCTGTTTTGGCTTGTGCGCCCTTGGGCCGATTATGATCGTATATCCAGAAGGCTCCTTCTATTCGATGGTGCAGGAGGATGACATTCCTGAGATTGTTTCTGAACACCTGCTGAAAGGGCGGGTTGTAAAACGTCTTCTGTATGATGAGACCACGAAGACAGAGAAGATCCTGCCTCTGAATGAGACAAACTTCTATAAAAAGCAGAAGAGGGTGGCTCTGCGCAACTGTGGCGTGATTAACCCTGAGAATATTGAGGAGTACATAGGTACAGGCGGGTATGAGGCGCTGGGTGTCGTGCTGACAGAGAAAAAGCCGGAAGATGTCATTCAGATCCTTCTCGACAGCGGCCTGAGAGGGCGCGGAGGGGCGGGATTCCCCACGGGACTGAAATGGAAGTTTGCTGCCGCAAATGAGGCTGACCAGAAATATGTATGCTGTAATGCAGATGAGGGAGACCCGGGGGCATTTATGGACCGTTCCGTATTGGAAGGAGATCCCCATGTGGTACTGGAAGCCATGGCCATCGCAGGTTATGCCATCGGCGCGTCCCAGGGATATATCTATGTGCGCGCTGAGTACCCAATCGCGGTAAAACGTCTGGAGATCGCCATCCAACAGGCAAGAGAATACGGAATGCTGGGCAAGGATATTTTTGGCAGCGGCTTTGAGTTTGACATTGAGCTTAGGCTGGGAGCCGGTGCTTTTGTCTGTGGCGAGGAGACGGCTCTTATGACATCCATTGAGGGCAGCAGAGGCGAACCCCGTCCCCGTCCGCCGTTCCCCGCTTTGAAGGGCCTGTTCCAAAAACCCACTATCCTAAATAATGTAGAGACCTATGCCAATATTCCCCAGATTATTGTGAAAGGCCCAGAGTGGTTTGCTTCCATGGGGACAGAAAAGTCAAAGGGAACCAAGGTATTTGCCTTAGGCGGTAAAATTAATAATACAGGACTTGTGGAAATCCCTATGGGGACAACACTGCGAGAGATTGTGGAGGAGATCGGCGGCGGGGTGCCAAATGGCAAGAAGTTTAAAGCCGCACAGACAGGGGGGCCTTCAGGCGGCTGCATCCCGGCTGAGCACTTTGACGTGCCCATTGATTATGACAACCTGATTGCCATTGGCTCTATGATGGGGTCCGGCGGGCTGATTGTCATGGACGAAGACACCTGTATGGTGGATATTGCTAAGTTTTTCCTGGAGTTTACGGTAGATGAATCCTGCGGCAAATGTACGCCGTGCCGTATTGGAACCAGGCGTATGCTGGAGATTTTGGAGAAGATTACAAAAGGCCAGGCGTCTATGGAGGATCTGGATAAGTTGGAGGAACTTTGCTACCACTTGAAATCCAATTCTCTTTGCGCCCTTGGGCAGACGGCGCCTAATCCGGTACTTTCCACCCTGCGCTATTTCAGGGATGAATATATAGCCCACATCGTAGACAAAAGATGTCCCGCGGGCGTATGTAAGGATCTGCTGCAATATAAGATTGACGCAGATAAGTGTAAAGGCTGTACGCTGTGCGCCAGGGCCTGTCCGGCAGATGCGATTATTGGCATCGTAAAGGAGCCACATATGATTAATCCTGAGAAATGTCTCAAGTGCGGTGCATGTATGGAAAAATGCCGTTTCGGTGCAATTTACAAAGAGTAATGGAGGATAGAGAATATGGAGAATGTGAATTTAAAAATCAATGGCTTGAATGTCAGCGCACCGGCAGGTTCTACTATCCTGGAGGCAGCCCACGGAGCAGGAATCAAGATTCCTACCCTCTGTTTCTTGAAGGATATCAATGAAATCGGCGCCTGCCGTATGTGTGTTGTGGAAGTAAAGGGGGCCAGGAACCTAGTGGCAGCCTGTGTCCATCCAGTCAGTGAGGGCATGGAGGTGCTCACAAATACGCCTCAGTTAATCGAGTCCAGAAAGAGGACTTTGGAACTGATTCTTTCCAATCATGACAAAAAATGTCTTTCCTGTGTGAGGAGTGGAAACTGTGAGCTTCAGGCACTCTGCCAGGAGCTGGGCGTGGCAGATGAGAATTATTTTGCCGGTGAGTCCCCAGAGTATGAATTAGATGACAGTTCCCCGCATATGGTTCGCGATAATAATAAGTGCATCCTCTGCCGCAGGTGTACTGCAGTCTGTGAGAAGGTACAGGCAGTGGGGGTGATCGGCCCGAATAACAGGGGATTTGCCACATTTATCGGCTCTCCTTTTGATATGGGGTTGGGCGATACAAGTTGTGTATCCTGTGGCCAGTGTATTACGGCATGTCCCACGGGGGCCCTGTATGAAAAGGATTTTCTGGATGATGTTCTGGCAGCCATCGGGGATCCGGAGAAACATGTGATTGTGCAGCCTGCGCCATCTGTACGGGCAGCCCTTGGCGAAGAGTTTGGCTATCCCATGGGGACAGATGTGGAGGGCAAGATGGCAGCAGCCCTGCGCCGTATTGGCTTTGATAGGGTATTTGATACAGATTTCAGCGCAGACCTGACGATTATGGAGGAGGCCCATGAATTTTTAGGCCGTGTACAAAACGGCGGGGTTCTGCCGATGATGACCTCCTGCTCCCCAGGCTGGATAAAGTATTGCGAGCATTACTACCCAGACCAGCTTGCACATTTGTCAAGCTGCAAGTCTCCCCAGCAGATGTTCGGCGCTATTGCCAAGACATATTACGCTGAGAAGATGGGCATTGACCCGAAGAATATTGTCTGTGTCAGTGTAATGCCATGTACGGCAAAGAAGTTCGAGATTAACCGTGAGGACCAGAATGCAGCAGGCGTGCCGGATGTAGATATTTCCATTACAACAAGGGAGCTGGCACGCCTGATACGAAAGGTAGGCATTGATTTTAAGAGCCTGCCGGAGGAAGGGTTTGATGATCCGTTAGGAGAATCTACAGGGGCCGGTGTGATTTTCGGCGCTACAGGCGGTGTTATGGAGGCCGCATTGCGTACAGCGGTGGAGAAACTTACAGGTGAAGAGCTGGAAAGTGTAGATTTTACAGAGGTACGCGGTACAGAAGGGATCAAAGAGGCGGCCTACCATGTTGCGGGCATGGACGTAAAAGTGGCGGTGGCATCGGGGCTTTCCAATGCAAAACAGATCATGGATAAGGTGCGGGCAGGGGAAGCAGATTACCATTTTATCGAAATTATGTGCTGCCCAGGTGGATGCGTCAACGGAGGCGGCCAGCCGCAAGTACATGCAGATGTGCGGAATTATGCAGATGTGAGGGCAATCCGGGCAAAAGCCTTGTATGATAATGATGCGGCCAAGACATTCAGGAAATCCCATGAAAATCCTTCTATTCAGAAGATATATGCAGAATATTTGGGCGAGCCTGGAAGCGAGAAGGCACATCATATTCTGCACACAAGCTATGTAGAGCGGAGCATTAACTAGTATAGCGCATAATACGTTTCTGCCATATGTATGCAGATAGAGATAGCACTGTGATTTGGCGGTGGGATGCACACTTCAGATACCAGAAGGGTATGCAGTGGGATTTCACAGTCAGTTACAGTGCTGTTTTAGCAGGAGGCCTTTGTGCGCTTTTTGTGTGGCAGAACATAGGAGGGATTGGATAAACATGAGAGTTATTGATTTTAAGGATGCTAAATGCCGGCATTGCTATAAATGTGTCCGTTACTGTATGGTAAAGGCTATTTCGGTACAGAATGAACAGGCCCATATTTTGAAAGACCATTGTATCAACTGTGGCCGCTGTATGGAAATCTGCCCTCAGAATGCCAAGACATTTGCCAGTGATATGGAGCGTGTGAAAGGATATTTAAGGCAGGGTTATAAAACCATTATTTCTATTGCGCCGTCATATCTGGGAGTGCTGGAATTTGAGCGTCCGGGACAGGTGGTGGATGCCCTGATGAAACTGGGGTTTGCCGAGGTGCGGGAGACAGCCGAGGGTGCGGCCATGGTGACGGATGAATATAAGAAGATTATCCGTGAGAAAAAGATGGACAATATTATCACAACTTGCTGTCCCAGTGTGAATGACCTGGTGGAAAAGTATTACCCTGACTGCGTGGGGTTGCTTGCCCCGGTCGTGTCCCCCATGGTGGCCCACGGGCGTTATATTAAAAAGCTGTATGGCGGGGATGTGAAGGTTGTATTTCTGGGCCCCTGTATTGCCAAGAAGCAGGAGGCCATTGGAGATGCCAGGGTTGCCGGCGCTATCGACGCAATCCTGACCTTTGAGGAGCTGGCTATCTGGCTGGAGGAAGAAAAGATAGATATTTATGCCTGCCAGGATAAGCCAGTGGGAAATCCTGACCCCAGGGTCAACCGTCTGTACCCCATCAGCGGCGGCGTGATCCAGTCAGTGGTGGCGGAGGAGGAGGCTGACACGTACCACAAGGTCTATGTAGACGGACTGTCGAATTGCATGGAGATGCTGGAATGCCTGCAGAGGGGGGAGCTTAAGCACTGTTTTATCGAGGCGAATGTCTGTGAGGGCGGATGTGCAAAAGGCCCGGCGTCTGCAAGGTGGAATACATCGTATGTAAAAGCCAAGATAAAAATTGAGAATCAAGTGTCCCACAAAGCTGCCAGAAACCTGCTGGATATGAGCACAGAGGAGCTGTACAAAAGGTTTGAAGGGAATAAACTGCAGGACGGGATGCCGTCAGAAGAAGAAATCCGTGATATTTTAAAATCCACAGGAAAATATGCACCTGAGGATGAGCTGAATTGTGGGGCATGCGGATACCCCACATGCCGCGACAAGGCCATTGCTGTCTACCAGGGAAAAGCAGAGCTGTCCATGTGTATGCCCTATGCCTTGACCCAGGCTGAGTCTATGTCGAATGTGGTCATGGATGTCACTCCAAATATGATTTTTATAATAGACAGCAGCATGAGAATACGGGAATGTAATAAAAGGGCCCAGGATCTACTGGGAGTGGGGAAGGATGAGGCTGTACAGAGATACATATTTGAGTTTATTGAGGCCGGGGACATTGAAGAGACTCTTCATACAAAGGAGCCGGTGATACATAAAAAGGTGCAGCTGGAAAATGGCCGTATGATCGCCGAGGAGACTATCGTATATATTGAGAACCTGGATTCCGTGCTGGTGACATATCAGGATGTGACAAGAGAAGAGAAAATCAAGGAACAGCACTATAACCTGAAGGTTGATACCATGGAGATGGCGCAGAAGGTAATTGAGAAGCAGATGATGGTGGCCCAGGAAATTGCGGGACTTTTGGGGGAAACAACGGCAGAGACAAAGGTGACGCTGACAAAACTGCGTGACTCCATCCTCAACGAAGAGGAGGGATAATATGAGCGTTAGTATTGATGTGGCATGGAAAAGCCTGAATAAACACCAGGAAGAGCTCTGTGGAGACAAAGTAGAGATTGTAAAGACAGAGGACTCAGATATTGTGATACTGGCGGATGGGATGGGGAGTGGGGTAAAAGCCAATATACTGGCCACCCTGACTTCCAAAATACTTGGTACAATGATGTTTCAGGGAGCCACCATTGAGTCCTGTGTGGAGACAATAGCAAAGACCCTGCCCATCTGCCAGGTACGGAAGGTGGCCTATGCCACTTTCAGCATCCTGCAGATTTTCCACAGCGGAGAGGCTTACCTGGCCGAGTTTGACAACCCGGGATGTGTGTTTATACGGGATAAAAAGATTGTAAAATATCCCTATGAGGAGCGGAGTATTGAGGGAAAGACAATCCATGAATATCGTTTCCAGGTAAAGCAGAATGACTGTTTTGTGCTGATGAGCGACGGGGTGATCTATGCCGGGGCAGGAGAAATCCTCAATCTCCAGGGGTGGACCTGGGAGAACATGGCCGAATATACGCTGCAGTGTACGAAAAAAACCTTGTCAGCTTCCAGGCTGGCGGTCCTGCTCAGCCAGGCATGCGATGATTTGTATGTGCAGAGGCCGGGGGACGATACGACAGTGGCCGTTGCCCGGGTGATTGAAAGGCGGGTGGTCAATATATTTACCGGCCCTCCCTTACATAAAGAGGACGATGAAAAATTGATGCATGAATTCATGCACATGGAAGGGAAAAAGATTGTGGCCGGAGGTACCAGCGCCAATATTGCGGCCCGGGTACTGAAAAAGGACATTATCACGAAAGTGGATCACAATGATCCAGATGTACCCCCCATGGCTGTCATAGAGGGCCTTGACCTGGTGACAGAGGGTGTACTGACTATGGGCAGGGCATTAAAGCTGCTAAAAAGATATGTCAGGGACGAATTTGACGCAGAATTTTTTGATGAGTTGGATGCCAATAATGGCGCCTCCAGGTTGGCTAAGATCCTGATTGAGGAGTGTACACAGCTGAATCTTTTTGTGGGAACAGCAGTAAACCAGGCCCATCAGGATTCAGAGCTGAGCTTTGACTTAAGTGTCCGTATGAATCTGGTTGAGCAGCTCCAGAATGTAGTGGAGAAGATGGGGAAGAGGGTCAGTGTAAAGTATTATTAAGGGGGAAAGGGCAGCCAGAGGGCCGGGAGCAGAAATGAAACTCCCGGCTCTCTGGCTTTGCGCTTCTGGCCTGCTTTGGGGGCAGGAAAGGAATCTGAAATGCTGGTGTTTAGTATCAGGTAAGGCGGCGGAGCACCTCTTTTGCCACTAGGGCGGCAAGCGTTTCTACATCGTTCCCTGGCAGATTTTTTTGAGAGGAGCCAAACAAGGCGATTTTGGCTGCCACGGTTTGCCTTACAGCTTCCACTTCGGCAGGGATAAGGTCGATAATACCTTTCTCTACTTTCTGGAAGGAAGAAAGGGCAGCCTCTACGGCAGCGATATTAATATCAGTGAATATATTAATTTTACTGATGCCTGCAGCGATGGCCTTCTGGAAGTCGCTGTCTGTGAGGCCTGATCCTCCGTGCAGGACGAGAGGGACAGGGACAGTCCTGGAAATCGTATGTATTCTCTCAAAGTCCAGTTTGGGGGGCAGTTTGTAGGCGCCATGTGCAGTCCCTACTGAAACGGCCAAAGCGTCAGCCTTTGTCTTATGAATAAAATCCTTTGCCTGGGCCGGGTCTGTATAATAAAGGGCGGGATCAGGCTGGCAGGATGCGCTTTCTAAAGAGCCTTCATTATCTCCCACGCGCCCTAATTCTGCCTCCACGGAGGCACCGTAAGAGTGGGCAATGCGAACCATCTCCCGTACTTCCTTTACATTTTCTTCATAGGGCAGAGTAGAGCAGTCATACATGACTGAGGTGAAACCAAGCTCCAGGGCGCGGATGCAGGTTTCTTTTTTTAGGCCGTGGTCCAGGTGTACAACCACAGGCACGGAAGCTTTTTTGGCCATAGGGATCAGAAAATAGGAAATTTCCTCCAGAGGGCCATAGGGCAGCAGAACCTCGGCGGAGCCGAAAATAACAGGAGAGTGGGCCTGCTCAGCGGCGGCAATAATCCCCCGGGCCAGTTCTAAATTCACAGCATTAAATAGTCCCACGGCGTAGCGGCCCTTTTGGGCTGGGATCAGGACATCGTTCAAATTAGCAAGCATAAAAAACTCCTTTCTCATTATGTCAGTTAGGTGCGTGCGGTGAATGGCTGCGCGCATGTATCTATATTATTTCTTCAGGCAATTGGAAAATGTTGCATTCTCTATTTTCAATGCAGTCCCAGAGGCTGTAATTCCCAAGGACTTGCCAGGCTGTGCATACATTCTGGCATTTAATGCGGTTCCATTTACATAGAGCGTAGCTATTGTATCGTCCACAATTAACCGTATATGTAAAGGGGCGCCGGCTGTAAGTGAAATAGGGCGTTCCAGCCCTGTATTTTGGATTGCAGGCCAGGGCCAGTTTGGAACCTTCTCGAAACAGAACCTGTTTTCAGATATGAGGAAGGTGAACTGGTAGTACTGGCCAGTCTCATAATGATCCCGCATGGTAATCCCAAATTGCTGCATACCTTCTGTAAATATGAAATCTCCTTCAAAAGAATATAGGTTTCCCGGATTCTCAGATATGATCTTGTGGATCTGGCAGGAGCGGGCATCCAGACATATTGGGGGGATTCTCTTTCTGTCTTTGAAGGCAGCCCAGACTGTTTCTGGGACCTTTACTTTCAATGTGCCGTCAGGAAGCTGGTAAAGTTCGTGTGCCATATAGGTGCCTCCCCAGACGAAGTCAGATGTATCAGATTCAGATGCCCTGGTGGGAACCCAGCCAAACAGGATCCTGTGTCCGTTTAATGCAAAGGTCCGGGCCGCATAGTAGGCACGGCCGTCAAAGGCATCGTCGGCAGGTTTTTGCCAGGGGCCGTCCAGGCTTCTACTCATCCGATAAATGGTCTTACATTTCTGGCTGTATTCAGTGGTGAGCAGATACCACCAGTCTCCCATCTTAAAAAGGTCTGGCATTTCATGCATGGTATAGAGGCCTGGCGCCCAAAAATCACCGCCAAATTTCCATTCAGCTAAATTTGGGGAAGTAAAATAAACAGTACATCCACTCAAGCAATGCTTGTCCCCTTCTTTGCGGGCGCCTAATATCAGCAGGTATTCCTGCCTCTCCTCATTCCATAGTACAAAAGGGTCCCGCCAGTCAGTCGGGTCATATCCCTTCTGGGGGCCAAAAGTAAGTGACTCTCCACTCTTGTCCCAGTGAATAAGGTCTGGACTTTTGGCGTGCATAAGAACCTGGGAGGGCAGGCCCCTGGCAGGATAATCCCGGTTATATCCCGTATAAAAGGCATGGTACTCTCCCTTTGCTTTGAAGATACTGCCTGCAAATATAAACTGATCCTGTTCATCTTTCTGCCCGCAGCCGATCACTGTGCCATAATCCTGATAGTGGACGAAATCATTTGTCGTTATCAGATCCCAGCCAAATGGCTCACAGTCTGGCAGAGGAGCAGGGTTACGTCTGTCGCGCTGGTGGAACAGATAGAACTCAGAACCCAGGCCATAAGGCATACAGTCGCCAAAACAGGCATTTTCTGGTTGGTAATATAAATGATGCATGGTATCCATCCTTTCGTATATACCTTTAAGCGCCCTGCCTTTAGGGGGTGCCCTGTGGGTATACAAAATTAAATGTGTAAATGAATAAAAATGATTATAAACCAAAGAAATTTGAAAGACAACGAAAAATCGAATTATAAATTAAAATCGTGAGGATGAATAATTTTAGATATAAAATATTGTGCATAATGACTATAAAAATAGATATAAAACCGGTTGACATATATTAAAAATGATGATATATTTTGTGTAACAACCGGTTAATATAATCAGAATAAAAACAAAAGAGAGGATGGAAGCGTATGAAAAAGAAAATGTCAGCAATCATGTTAAGTCTTGCAATGGCAGCCTCCCTGCTTGGCGGATGCGGCAGTTCGGAAAAGGGCAATGCAGACAAGGCGGCACAGTCAGAGGATAGCTCCAGCAGCACAGGGAAAACAAGCTTCGAGCTCTCCATGCATGTGGCCAATGTGGAGGAGCAGGAGCCGGCAGTATATGCTGTGGTAAAAGCTTATATGGAAAAGAACCCAGATGTTGAGATTAATCTTACAGGGGAAGAGACAAACGAGCATTATAATAAAATGAAGATGGATGCCCAGGCCGGGACTTTGCCGGACGTATTTTTTAACCTGCTTGCCCCTTCAAAGGAGATGGCTGCAAATGGAGATTTGTACTGTCTGGATGATTTTATTACAGAGAACGATTTAACTTCGATTATGAATGACAATATGGTCCATTCCCTGGAAGTGGAGGGGTCTGTGTACGGACTCCCTTATCAGAAGCTGGTGACAGGGTTCTGGTATAACCAGGCGCTGTTTGACCAGTATCATGTAAAAGTTCCAGAAACTTATGATGAGCTTATGGAGGCAGCACAGGTGTTTCATGAGAATGGAATAACTACGATTGCAAAAGGCGCCCAGGATCCGTATTCAGTCTGGGGTACTATGGGACTTCTGTGCCGTTATGGGTATTTTGATAAAATAGATAAAATTCTGGAGGGGGAAGAAAGCTTCAATAATCCAGATTTCATCAAATTTTATGAAAAGCTGGAGGAGCTGAGCAAGGCAGGCGCTTTCCCCAGCAATGTAGCTACAAGCACTTATTATGATGCCAAGGAAATGTTTATGAGCGGACAGGCTGCTATGTTTGATTCTGGCACATGGGAGAGTTCCTATCTGGAAGGCAGTGAATATAAAGATGACTTTGCATTTAGCTGGGGAGTATCTTTTGATGACGGGATTGGCGATCAAAATGTGAGTATGCAGGTTCCCCACGCCCCTCTTTGTATCAGCGCAAAGGTATCTGAGGATCCCGAAAAGGAAGCGGCCATTCTGGATTTCTTCAAATTTTACTATAGTGACGAGGGCGCAAAAATTATGATCGACAATCTGTGTACTCCGCCGACCAACTATAGAGGGGAAATAGAAGAGTCATTCCTTACAGAGCACCCTGTGTTTGGAAAAGTGCTGGAGGCAATGGGCGAGGACACAGTGAGTCCTATTATGCAGCCGGATAATGTAAGTACAGAGGCATATGGAAATGCGCTGTATGACAGCATTTATGGCGTGATAAACGGGGTTTATACACCTGGGGAAGCGTGTGACATGGTAGACAGCGAAATCCTGCTGGCACAGTAAATGTAATGGTAGTCCCGCTGCTGGCCAGGCTTTATATGGAAGGGTTTGCGCCTCCATGCTAAAGGCTTATACAGCAGCCGGGATTTGGCTGAAAGGAGATCTGCCTGTATGTACTGGTTTAGTAAAAAGAAAAACTTCATTATTATGCTGGGGCCTGCACTGCTGATATATCTGGCGTATATCATTATTCCCCTGTTTATTGCTGTGTATTATAGCTTTACTAACTTCCGGGGGGTCAGCGCGCCTGATTTGATTGGATTTCGAAATTATGCGACTCTGTTCCAGGATAAATTTTTCCTGGTTTCAGTAAAAAATACGGTGATTGTACTGGGGATCAGCCTGTGTATCCTGCTGCCTGCTTCCCTTGCCCTGGGACTTGCCTTAAATAAAATGATGAAAGGCATAAATGTGTTTAAAGCCTTGGCATTTCTCCCCAATATTATAGCGCCCTTGATCGTAGGGTTGATATGGGGGTTCATATTTGACCCGGAAATGGGACTGGCCAACGGCATACTGGTCAGGCTGGGACTTGAAAATTTTACGCAGCAGTGGATAGGCGGACTGGTGCTGACCCCCTGGTGCGTAGGAGTGATCTATCTGTGGCAGAATATAGGGTATTATGCCACCCTCTTTGTGGCCGGATTAAAAACAATCCCGGAAGATATTTATGAATCTGCTGGAATGGATGGCGCCAGTAAATGGCAGACATTAAGATATATAACGATTCCCATGCTAAAAGAGACCATTGCCATCAATACTGTCCTGATTGTCACAGGATGCTTTAAAGTGTTTGAGCTGGTCTATCAGCTCACCAATGGAAGTCCCAACCATATGTCAGAGGTGCTGACGACATATATGTACAATACAACATTTATTTCTAGTAAATATGGCTACGGCATGTCGATTGCTGTATTTACCTGTGCCGTAACAATGAGCATTACTTTGGTTTACCTGCGGATTCTGAGGAAAAAGAACCGGGCAGCGAGAACGGTGAGGTGAGGAAAATGACAGGAAGAATAAAAAGCTTATCTGGAAAAAAGCAAAAAGCAAAAATCTTATCTTATGCAGGACTGGGGATATTTACTTTGCTTATGATGGTTCCCTTCTTGTTTGTAATTATGCTCTCCTTTAAGAATAATACGGATATTCTGATGAATCCCCTGGCGCTGCCTGACAGCCTGGATTTCAGTAATTACGTAAACGCTATAAAGACCTTGAACCCCTTTCGGTTAATTGGAAATACTTTGTTTGTTGCTGTTGTTACAATGGCAATTGAGATGGTAGTTACATTTTTGAGCGCAGTGGCCCTGACCCGGATGGTATTTAAAAAAGAGCGCACTCAGAACTTTTTGTACTCATTTATGCTGCTGGGACTGGCTATTCCTGTTTATGTACTTCTATTTCCTATATACAGGATGACAGTGCTCTTTCATCTTAAAGGAAGTTATTTTTCCTTGATACTTCCTTATATCGCAACCTCTGTATCCTTTAATACGCTGATCTTTACAGGGTTTTTAAGGGAATTCCCTACAGAAATTGAAGAGGCGGCTATTATTGACGGATGCAGTCTGTGGCAGACAATCTACAGGATTATCGTCCCAATTGTAAAGCCTGTGCTGGTCACGGTCTTTATCTTTAACGTGCTGTACATATGGAATGAGTTTCCCCTGGCCGTTACATTGATAGACGATGCCTCCAAGGCCACAATTTCCCTGGGAATCTCCATGTTCAAAGGGAGGTACAGTATTGATTATGGAGGGATTATTGCCGCCAGCCTTATGATTATGACGCCTCAGGTGATTTTCTATGGATTTTTCCAGAAATATATTATAGAAGGCATGACTGCCGGGGCAGTCAAAGGATAGCTCCCAATTTGGCCTGTGATCAGTGGGAAAGTAAATGATGATTTATACTTTTTGGACATTAGTTGTTCAATAAGTATAGGGGTTCTGGAAAGGAGAAGGAAGATTGAAAATGAGAAGTAGAGGGTATCCATTACCTTAAGCACACAACAAATAA
>ERZ652168.116-NODE-116-length-35589-cov-19.6874_pt1 | contig 35589 bp, 31 predicted proteins | sample MGYA00514763_ERZ652168 | MGnify/ENA metagenome assembly ERZ652168
ATAAATAATATACTATAAACAAATCTTAGTTGTAAATGTTTGTTGTTTTAGTTTTCTGTTTCCTTATTGGAGACTTTCGGATTCAGATAAGAATATTGAAGGGCCTTCTGGGTGTCAGTTGTTACAAGAGACAAGACAATATCTCCATTTTCCAGATGCCAGACATCACCATAATTGGTCTGCTGTTTTGTGTTATACCCGCTTTCGCCATAGGTATCCTCAATCTGCTGATGGATTGTGGAATAGATGTTTTTTAAATCCTCTTCTGTCTCCGAGCTGTAAGTCCAGGCAACGCACATTAGCTCGTCAGCGCCGTCATACATGTACTTTATACTACCTTCCAGATCCAGATAATTTTTGGGGAATACATATGTAGTCCCGTCATAGACGGAGTCATAAGTTGTGAAGTCATCGCCTTCTGAAGCGGTCATATCATCAACGGAATTCTCCCATGTCATATCAGTGAAAGGACAGGTGACAGTCTGAGGTTGCTTTTGACATCCCATGAGGGTGGACACAGTCAGGGTTAAAATCAGCGATACAGAAAAAAACGTACGTAAATGTTTCATGATTACCTCCTTTTCCGGCTCCTTTCTGGGGCGGCGGATAGTGGTATTATAATCAGGTTTTCCGGGAAATGCAAGAGCTGTTTTTGTATGCCTGGGGGGGCCTGTGGCAGAAACAGGTGCATCGGACAGCATTTGAGACGGGATGAGGGAATTGCTGCAACATTCCTGTAAACAGCAAGATTAAAGAAGTAGGAGGAAGAAAAGTGGGAAAGATTAAACAAAATCCTTTTGTAAAAAAGGTAGGGTTTAACAGGGTTGTTTTGTGCTTTGTTTTGATTCTGCTGTACGCATTTTTCTGCGCGATGACGCAGGGGAGTTTTCTGGGAATCAACCGAATTCTGAGTGCCCTTAATTATGCATATTTTCTTGGATTCTTATCATTGGGAGTTACTTTTGTAATCGCGACTGGTGGAATTGATTTCTCTATCGGGCCTGTTATGTTCTGCTGTGCACTTGTCTCAGGATACAGCCTGATTACATATGGCGTGCCTATGGCGGCAGTTATGGTTATCAGCGTGCTGGTAGGCCTTGTTTTCGGTATTTTCAATGGATATTTGGTGGCATATTGGTCTGTGCCTGCATTCATCACTTCTATGGCAAGCATGAATATTGCAAAAGGACTCGCATCTGTCTATACAAAAACTCAGTCCGTCAGCTGGCCCCAGTCTTCAGGGGAGGGCGGATGGTACAGATACTTGGTAAAGATGGGGAATATTCCGGTAGGGCTGATTATCTTCCTTGTGATCGCAGTTATCTGTGCAATTATTTTGAATAAGACAAGAATTGGACGATATATCTTATCTCTGGGAAGCAATAAAGAAGCAGTAAGGCTTTCCGGTGTGAATGTTAAAAAATGGGAAATGATCGCATATATAATCTGTGGAGTGCTGGTGGGCATTGGTGCCATTTTCTATGTATCAGCCTATACGACAGTTCAGCCCGGATACGGTGACCAGTATAATAACGAAGCGATTGCAGGCTGCGTAATGGGAGGAACCTCAATGGCAGGGGGACTTGCTTCTATCAGCGGAACAGTCATCGGCGTATTTATCATTGCCCTGCTTCAGGAAGGCATTCTGGCTCTTGGCTTTACGAAAGATTATCAGCTTGTTATTACAGGTATTATTGTTATTGTTGCAGTATTTAGTGACGTTGTTGCAAGACGCAGGAAGAATTAATAATGATACATGGAAATCTGAGAGTAAAATTATAGAAAGGCAAGGGTAAGAGAATGGGCGAAGTTATATTAACTATGAAGGAAATCGATAAATCTTTCCCGGGTGTCCACGCGCTGGATCACGTAAACCTGGAGGTCAGAAAAGGTGAAGTCCTTGCGCTGATGGGAGAGAACGGTGCCGGTAAATCTACATTGATGAAGGTACTTACAGGTATTTATAAGAAAGACTCGGGTACGATTACATACGAGGGAAAAGAAGTAGAATTTAGCAGTACAAAAGAAGCCCAGGAAGCAGGGGTCGTTATTGTACATCAGGAATTGAACATGCTGGGGCATCTGACAGTTGCCCAGAATATTTTTATCGGAAGAGAGTTTAAAAAAGGTATCCGTATTGATGACAAGAAGATGAATGAGGAGGCCGCAAAGCTTTTTCAGAGAATGAATATTGACATTGACCCTAAAGAGACAATGGGCAGGCTTACAGTAGGAAAGCAGCAGATGTGTGAGATTGCAAAGGCCATTTCACACGAAGCGAAGGTCATTGTTTTTGACGAACCTTCTGCGGCATTGACAGAGACAGAGATTCAGGAATTATTTAAGATTATACGCGACCTGCGGGAAAAGGGACTTGGAATTATTTATATTTCCCACCGTATGGATGAGATTAAGGTGATTACAGACCGTGTTACTGTCATGAGGGACGGTACATACGTAGGAACGCTGATTACAAAAGACAGCACGAAGGATGACATTATCAACATGATGGTTGGCCGTGTAATCTACGAAGATCCTAAGACAGAGAATATGGTGCCGAAGGATGCGCCGGTCGTTCTCAAAGTCGAGAACCTGAATGCAGGTAAGATGGTACAGGATGTCAGCTTTGAGCTTCATAAGGGCGAGATACTCGGATTCTCAGGACTGATGGGCGCAGGGCGTACAGAGACGGCCCGTGCACTGTTTGGGGCAGACCCTATTGACAGCGGAAATATTTATATCAATGGCAATAAAGTTACAATTAATAATCCCCAGGATGCTGTTAAAAATGGTATTGGGTATCTGTCAGAGGACAGAAAGAGATTTGGTATTGTAGTCCAGAAATCAGTTGCAGAAAATACCACAATGGCCACTCTGGAAAATTATATGAGCGGTATTTTTATTGACAAAAAGAAAGAAAAGGAAGTTGCACAGAAGTATGTAGACTCACTGGCAACAAAGACCCCGGATGTGGAGCAGCTTGTTGTGAACCTGTCAGGCGGTAACCAGCAGAAGGTCGTTATTGCAAAATGGCTGACCAGGGACTGCGATATTCTGATATTCGATGAACCTACCAGAGGTATTGATGTCGGAGCCAAGAATGAGATTTATAAATTGATGAATCAGCTTGCAGCAGACGGAAAAGCCATCATCATGATTTCCTCTGAAATGACGGAAATATTACGTATGAGCGACAGAATCGTCGTAATGTGTGAGGGCAGGAAGACTGGCGAGCTGGATATTTCCGAGGCAACACAGGAAAACATTATGAATCTGGCTACGCGAGAGATAGAGTAGGGAGGAAAATAAGATGACAGATAAAATGACGAAAACGGCTGGCAGGGACAGGTCAGTAATTGACAGGCTGGGAGGGCAGAAATTTATTGTTCTTCTGGTTGTGATTATATTATTTCTCTTTTTCTGCATACTCAGTCCGAATTTTAGAAAATATACAACAATCGTAAGCATCCTTGATTATTCCTATTATATAACATTGATGGCAATCGGAGTTGCTTTTCCCCTGATGACGGCGGGTGTTGACCTTTCTATTGGCACGGGCCTTGTATGTTACTCACTGGTAGGCGGATATCTGATTACGATCCAAGGATGGCCCACTTGGGCAGGGATGCTCGTAAGTATTCTTCTTGGCGTGGCTATTGGCGTCCTTAATGGCTGCCTTGTTGCAATCATGGATTTGCCCCCATTTTTAGCCACCTTATGTACGTGTATGATTACCCGTGGATTAGGATCCATCATAGTAGGCGGATTGGGAATTTCCTGGCCGGCTGCTACAGCGCCGGGAGGCTGGTTCAGAAGTATCTTTAAGATACAGGTGGATGGTACGAATATACCCATTGGTTTCATCTGGATTATAGTGATTGTCATTCTTATGACGTTTGTTTTGAACCATACAAAAATCGGGCGTTATACCCTGGCTATAGGAAGCAATAAAGAAGCAACAAGGTTATCAGGGGTAAACGTAAGGTTTTATCATATCATGGCTTATGTGATTTCAGGATTTTTTGCAGGTTTGGCGGCGATTTCATATTCTGCTATCTTTTCAACAGTACAGCCGGGAAGTGGCGCGGGATTTGAGCTGGAGGCTATCGGAGGCGCCATCATCGGAGGTGTATCCATGGTCGGCGGAGCTGGAAGTATAACGGGGACGCTCGCAGGTGTATTTGTCATCTGTCTGTTGAAGACAGGACTTCCGTTTATCGGACTTACCGCAAACTGGCAGCAGATTATTACAGGTTTGGTCCTGATAGCAGCCGTACTGATTGATATTCTCAAGAGAAAGAAAGAAAAAGAATAAAGACATTAGCATAATTAACCCAATGATAGATAGCGGCTATGGTTACACATGGCTGTTACTATAAAAACTATTAATTTTAGGAGGACGAAAAAGTATGAAAAAGAAAATTTTGGCAGTTTTACTTGGCGGATGCATGGTTGCCGGATTACTTGCAGGCTGCGGCGGGGGAAATAATACAGCAGACAGCGGAAGCGATTCTGGAGATTCAAAAGAGAGTTCAAGCGGCGGCGGATATCACTTTGAAGTTGTTGTTAAGAGCTTCCAGTCATCGTATTGGCAGGCAGCTGTTAAAGGAATCGAGGAAGCAGAGTCTGAACTTGGTGTTACAACAAACACAACAGGGCCTAACGCAGAGTCCGATATTGCTGACCAGGTAAACATGCTCAATAATGCTATCAACCAGGATCCAGATGGTATTGCACTTGCAGCTTGTGACCAGAACTCCGTTTTAGATTCTCTGCAGTCAGCATTGGATAAAGAGATTCCGGTTGTATGCTTTGACTCAGGCGTGCCGGATGCCCCAGAGGGATCTGTATATGCGACAGTTGTAACAAACAATGGTTCAGCAGGTGCTATTGCAGCAGATAAAATTTATGAGACAGTAAAAGACAAAATTGCAAGCGCTTCCGAACCTGTCAGGATAGGGGAAGTAAACCAGGATGCTACATCTGCAAATATTACAGAGCGTGGCCTTGGGTTCATTGAGAGATTTATTGAACTGGCTACAGAGGATGGAAAGAAAGTTGCTGTAGTAGGAAATGATTACTATGTAGGAAAAGTATCTGACAAGGGTGACGAGAAATCAGCTGACATTATCATCGAAGTTGCAGTACCTGCACAGACAACAGTTGAGCTGTGTGCTACAGAGGCTGCTAATATCATGAACAAAGATGATACAATCGCTATGTTCGGTTCAAATCAGGTTTCAGCAGAGGGTGTCCTTACAGCTAACCAGAACCTGAGCGTACTCGGAAGCGATCCTGAAAAGAATATTATCGGAGCTGGATTCGATGCAGGTTCTACGATCAAAGCAGCTGTTAAAGACGGTACACTTATCGGTGCTGTTACACAGTCTCCTCTGATGCAGGGTAAATTATCTATCGAGACTCTGTATAAGATCTGCGAGGGAGAAACAGTAGAAGATATCGAGACAGATGGTTACTGGTATGATGCTACAAATATGGAAGAAGCAGACATCGCTCCTAACCTGTATGACTAATCAATATTAAAAGATATAAATATTGCCTGGGGATGACACTGAAAAGTGGCTTTTGGGGAATATGCAATGATCTATAGTGAGAGGAACCGGGGTATCCCCGGTTCCTTTTTCAAAATAACTGTATGGCAAAGGAGAAAGATATATGCTTCAGGGAATAGAGACAATCTTTGATGATAAAGAAAAGATGATGCGTAAACTGAAAAAAAAATCCTATGAAAGTAATAGTAAGGAATTTATGGAGAGAAACGGTCATTTTTTCAGAGAAATGACGGAGTATATAGGGCGGGCAGAAAACAAGGAAACTGCAGCACTGGAAATCGGAGAGGCCCTGGCAGGCGCTGTAAAGAAAAGATTTGCCGGTAAGAAGGAAAGGATTGATGGGCGGACACAGGTGGATCTGAATTTCTTTATGATATACTATGTATTTCCTTCCATTCTGGGGACAGGGCACCCGGACAGCAATGCCATAGCGGAAGGGGTGCGTACAGTATGGGACAGAAGCTTCAAAGGGAGTAATATAAAGTATGCGGATTATGATATTTTATATGAATCTTTCCATGAGAAAATTCTTGGGATATTCTGACAGCTCATATTTATCGGACTACTCATGCTTAATAAGGGATGCCCTTTGGGTATATTTATTGAATTGCTCATGTTCAATAAGTATGATCTTAAGAAACAGAATTTCATGGACATGGGAAATCCGGTCAGGAGAGGTATTTTTTGGGAGTTGTCCCTTTATATTTTTTAAATGTTTTTATAAAATAGCTGAGATCATTAAAGCCGGAATTATATGCGACCTCTGTTATAGACTGATCAGTAGTCATTAGCTGGTAACAGGCACGCTCTATCCTATAGTAATTCAGGTAATCCACTGGGGTACGGTGGGTCATCTCCTGAAAAAAGCGGCAAAAGTATTTGGGGGACATATTTACGCTGGCTGACATTTCTTCCAGCGTAAGGGGCGTATTGTAAGATGACTCCATAAATTCCAGGGCAGTTTTTAACTGTACTATGCGCTTGTGGTTCCTGGGGGATTTTACAGGTGCAGGGTTGTAATGGCCTTCTGTAAAAACTGCACCTATAAGCTGGTAAAAAGCTCCCAGCACAGTCAGTTGGTATCCCTCTTTCCTGGTAGAGACGGCTTCAAACATGGACCAGACATACTGGTGTATATCGTTATAGGATTGTGGATATACAGATTTTAACTCTGCCTCATGGTTTATAATTCTGTTGATGAATTTACAGCAGGAATCATTCTTGTTCATGAGCATGTTTATGTCAAAAACAATACACTCGTATGTACAGTCACGGGGGGTTCCGGCGTGGAGGGCGCCGGCAGGTATAAAGATAGAAGAACCTTCGCAAACCTCATATTCACGCTCGTCTATAGACAGATGGAAGGAGCCGCTGAGGATGCGGATAATCTCAAATTCTATGTGCCAGTGCAGGGACATGACATACTGTGGGTGTGAGGGTGTGATATGGTGGTATTCCAGGGGGAAGTCTACAGTCCCCCGCTGCCAGCTTTCCCGGTAATTGATATATTGCATGAATCTCCTTTATGTGAATATTGTTATATTTTTTACCATTATAGCACAAGTATCTTGCAGGGGACAATGATAAAATGTAACTAATGGGGGTGGATACAGGCCGCATGTAGGCGTTCTGTATTCATGATCAGGTTTAAGGCGGATTTGAGGTATCCGCCCTGCCGACTTTGAAAGGAGGAAGATGTGTGAGTTGTGATAAGAAACAGGTGCTTGCATTTGACTTCGGTGCTTCCAGCGGACGTGCCATTCTGGGGACCTTAAAGGACGGGAAGATCCACATGGAAGAGGTTTACCGTTTTTCCAATGATCCCGTAATTATTGGCAAGACTATGTACTGGGACACATTGAGACAGTTTTTCGAGATTAAGCAAGGTATCATCAAGGCAAAACAAAAAGGTGGTTTTGACAGTATTGGAATCGACACTTGGGGGGTTGACTTCGGACTGCTTGATGAACATGGAGTATTGCTTGAGAGCGCCGTGCATTATCGGGATGACAGAACTCTAGGTATGCAGGATGCAGTATTTAAAGCTATTCCAAGAGATGAGCTTTATGATATGACAGGCAACCAATTTGAGAACTTTAATACAGTATTTCAACTGTATTCACTTGTACAGGACAGGCCCTGGATGTTGGAACGCGCAGATAAGCTTTTGCTGACCCCGGATTTATTCAACTATTTTCTGACAGGGGAGAAAAAAGCAGAGTATACTATGTCTACCACTACACAGTTGATGGATGCGCGCAATAAAGTCTGGTCAGATAAGATTATGGAAGCGCTCCGGATTCCGAGAGGCATTTTCCCGGAGATCGTACCCAGCGGTACGGTAGTGGGTACCTTAAGCGAAGATATTTGTGAGGAGCTGGGGATCCAGCCGGCCAAGGTGATCGCGGTTGCCAGCCATGATACACAGAGCGCTGTTGTGGCGGTTCCGACACAGGAAGAAGATTTCATGTTTATCAGCTGTGGGACATGGAGCTTGTTTGGTACAGAGCTTAAGGCTCCTATTATTGGCGATAAGTCTCTGGAATGTAATGTGAGTAACGAAGGCGGATATGGGGATACAACTACACTGCTTAAGAATATTATCGGCCTGTGGCTGGCCCAGGAGAGCAGGAGGCAATGGATCCGGGAAGGCCAGGAGTATTCCTTTGGGGAGCTGGAGAAGATGGCCATGGAGGCAGAACCCTTCCAAAGTTTTATTGATCCAGATGCACCAGAGTTTGTCCCCGCAGGCAATATTCCTGACAGGATACGTAAGTTCTGTTCAAGAACAGGGCAGAAGGTGCCGGAGACAATTGGTGAGATTATGTGCTGCATCAACCAGAGCCTGGCATTAAAATATAGATATGCCCTGGAGCAGATTGAGTCATGTACAGGCAAACATTATCCGACCATACATATGATAGGCGGAGGAATCCAGAGCAAGCTTTTATGCCAGATGACAGCCGGGGCAAATGGCCGTAAGGTAATTGCAGGGCCGGTAGAGGCCACGGCGCTTGGCAATATAGCGGTACAGTTCATGTCATTGGGTGACATTAAAGATGTGAACGAAGCAAGGCAGATTATTGCAGATTCAGAAAAAACATATGAGTACATCCCACAGAACCAGGAAAAATGGGATGCCGCATATGAAAAATTTAAAACTTTTATTCAAGAATAAGGAGGAAGAAAACAATGGCAAAATCAAGACTCATCGGGGACTATCCAGTAATCGGAATCAGGCCTACAATTGACGGAAGAAGAGGCGTCCTCAAGGTTCGCGAATCTCTGGAAGACCAGACCATGAACATGGCTAAATCAGCCGCAAAACTTTTTGAGGAGAACTTAAAATATTCTAACGGCGAGCCGGTTAAGGTAGTCATTGCCGATACAACAATCGGCCGTGTGGCTGAGGCTGCCGCTTGTGCAGATAAGTTTAAAAAAGAAGGGGTTGATATTACATTGACTGTAACTCCATGCTGGTGCTATGGAGCTGAGACAATGGATATGGATCCCCAGACAATCAAGGCAGTATGGGGATTTAATGGAACAGAGAGGCCGGGAGCTGTTTATCTTGCTTCTGTCCTGGCTACACATGCGCAGAAAGGCCTTCCTGCATTTGGTATTTATGGACATGATGTACAGGAAGCTGACAACACAGAGATCCCATGTGATGTAAGAGAAAAGCTGCTGAGATTCGGACGTGCTGCTGTTGCCGCTGCAACCATGAGAGGTAAATCCTACCTGCAGATTGGATCTATCTGTATGGGAATCGGCGGATCTATTATTGACCCTGCATTTATCGAAGAATATTTGGGCATGCGTGTAGAATCTGTTGACGAGGTAGAAATCATCCGCCGTATGACAGAAGGCATTTACGATGAGGAAGAATACAAGAAAGCGCTGGCATGGACAAAAGAGAAATGCAAAGAAGGCTTTGACAAGAATCCAGAAGAATTCCAGAAATCACGTGAAGCTAAAGATTCTGATTGGGAATTTGTAGTTAAGATGATGTGTATCATCAAAGACCTCATGAATGGAAATGATAATTTACCGGAGGGCTGCGAGGAAGAGAAAGTTGGCCACAATGCCCTTGCAGCAGGATTCCAGGGACAGAGGCAGTGGACAGACTTCTATCCAAACTGTGACTTCCCAGAGGCAATGCTTAACACATCCTTTGACTGGAATGGCGCAAGAGAGCCATATATCCTTGCAACAGAGAATGACGTTCTCAATGGCCTTGGAATGATGTTCAGTAAACTGCTTACAAATTCAGCCCAGATTTTTGCAGATGTACGTACATACTGGAGTCCTGAAGCGGTAAAGAAAGCGACAGGCGGCTATGAACTGGAAGGTAAGGCTAAAGAGGCGGCTGGGTTTATCCACCTGATTAACTCAGGGGCAGCATGCCTGGATGCAAATGGACAGGCAAAGGATGCCGATGGAAATGGCTGTATGAAGCCATGGTACGAGGTGACAGAGGCTGACCAGGACGCTATTATGAATGCAACAACCTGGAATTACGCAGATCTCGGCTACTTCAGAGGTGGTGGGTATTCCTCAAGGTTTGTTACAGAGGCTGAGATGCCTGTGACCATGATCCGTCTGAACCTTGTTAAAAACTTAGGGCCAATGCTCCAGATTGCAGAGGGTTGGACCGTAAAACTTCCTGAAGAAGTGACAGATGTACTCTGGAAGAGAACAGATTATACATGGCCATGTACATGGTTCGCACCAAGAGTGACAGGGGAAGGCGCTTTTGCCACAGCATATGATGTTATGAATAATTGGGGCGCAAACCATGGGGCAATCAGCTACGGCCATATTGGAGCTGACCTGATAACACTTTGCTCTATCTTAAGAATCCCGGTTGCAATGCACAATGTACCTGAGGAGAAGATTTTCAGGCCTGCATCATGGAATGCATTTGGACAGGATAAAGAAGGACAGGACTTCAGGGCTTGCCAGGCATACGGGCCACTGTACAAATCAATCAGATAATATCCCTCATGTATGGGATGCGTCTAGTGCTTAATAGCCTGCAGGGTTTATTATAGGATAGCCTGTGGGTTGGGAACAATTTAAACAGACTGTGATACAGAGAGTGCCTATCATGTAGGCGCTCTTTGTATTCATATTTCACCAAAGGAGAAGATTCTTTTTTGGGTAAAACAGGAGGAGAGAGATGTTAAAAGGAATTCCACAGATTTTATCACCAGAGCTGCTGAAAGTATTATGTGAGATGGGGCACAGTGACCGCCTCGTTATCTCCGATGGAAATTTCCCCTCAGAATCTATAGGAAAAGATGCTATTGTAATCCGCTGTGATGGGCATGGCGTGCCAGAGATATTAGATGCTATTCTTCAAGTGTTCCCTCTGGACACTTATGTGGAAAAGCCAGTGAATCTGATGGAAGTGATGGCAGGAGATAATGTGGAGACACCTATCTGGGATACATATAAAGAAATCATAGCCAAATATGACGATAGGGGCGCTGATGTAGTGGGAAATATTGAGCGCTTCAAGTTTTACGAAGAAGCCAAAAGTGTCTATGCAATTATTGCTACCAGTGAGAAAGCACTCTATGCGAATATGATGCTTCAAAAAGGAGTTGTTTTGGAGTAAACAATATTTCTGCTTCCGGGAATGGCGGAACAAATGTACCTGCATATCTGCTGCAGGCGATTTAACATAATATATTTATTCCCGCGGGCAACGAGCCAAGCGGATATGTTTACATGTCCATTTGGCGACTGCCGCGAGGGTCAAATACCCCGATGCTTGCATCGGGGTATTTGACTGGACTACGAATGTCCGACAAGATATACCCAAAGGGCACCCCCTAATGCAGGCCCCTAAAGGGGCGGGCGGACTCCGTCCAATAAGGTATACCCTAAAGGCGTCCTTGAACCGAAAGGCAGATGGTGTTACAATAGTTGACGAAACACTATATTCTTTCCGTAAAATGAAAAGGAGCAAAAGGGATTTTATGACAATTACTGAGATTGCGAAAATGGCCGGTGTATCCGTGTCTGCTGTATCACGTTATCTGAACGACGGCTATATCAGTGCGGAAAAGCGTAAAAAAATTAAAGCTGTTATAGATAGGACAGGATATAAGCCGTCTAAGCAGGCTCAGATACTTAGGACAAAAAAATCAAAGGTTATTGGTGTGATTTTGCCGAAAATCAGTTCGGAGTCAATAGCCAGGGTGGCAGATGGAATTAGTTCTGTACTTTCTGGCGCCGGATACCAGATGCTTCTTGCCAGCACGGAGAACCAGCCTAAAAGGGAAATTGAATATTTGAATTTATTTAAAAACAATCCTGTGGATGGCATATTGTTTTCAGCATCTGTATTCGACAAGGCGCACCGGGAGGCTTTGAAACGTCTGGAAATACCTGTAGTGATTATCAGCCAGAAATTTGAGGGTTTTGCCTGCGTATATCATGATGATTATGGGGCGGCAAAAGCGATGGCTGAAATTATGCTGAGGAAGGGTTGTAAGAACATAGGGCATATCGGCGTCATTCAGGAGGATGCAGCGGCAGGTAAGAGCAGGACGGATGGGTATATAGATGCCATGCGGGAATCTGGGATAAGGGCAGCCAAAAGTATGATAGAAGTTGGCGGTTTTGGCATGGATGCAGGGTATGGATGTATGAAAGAGCTTTTAGGGAGGCATCCTAACCTGGACGGCGTATTTTGTGCCACAGATACATTGGCAGTAGGTGCTATGACTTGCCTGAAGGATATGGGAAAAAGGGTTCCTCAGGATGTGGCTGTAAGTGGAATCGGGCATAACCGTATGTCGAGAGTTGTGACCCCTAAATTGACAACAGCCCATCTTTTTTATAAGACCAGTGGAATTGAGGCGGCAAATATGCTTTTGGAGATGATTGAGGAAAAAAGCACTATATCACGCCAGACAAAGCTGGGATATGAAGTGATAGAAGCGGAAAGTGTATAAAATGGCAGTTCTTTTGGGAGGCTTAATGCTCTGGAAAGGACTGCCTTCTTTTTTTGTGTATTATTACTGAAAAACCTTATTTAAATTTGGATCATCTGACTATTTACAGATTTAGAGAAAGTGATACAATATTAAGTGAAAAGTGAAAACGATTTCATAATATATACACGTAATTATTAAAAATATATGTGAAATCATGTTAATAAAAGTGGTAACGTTATCATAAAGGAGGATGTTATGGACTACCAAGCAATTGCCAGGGAGATTTTAGAAAAGATAGGTGGCAGAGAAAACCTGATTTCAGCAGCCCATTGTGCGACACGGCTCCGGTTGGTTATCTCAGATAATAGCAAGTGTGACAGTAAGGCTGTGGAGAATATGGAAGCCGTGAAAGGGGTGTTTTTTGCCTCAGGCCAGATGCAGATTATTCTGGGGACTGGGACTGTCAATAAAGTATATGACGAATTTATAAAAATAGCAGGAGTAAGCGGTGCAAGCAAAGAGGAAGTAAAAAGGGAGGCTGCCAAAAAGGGGAACCCCTTTCAGCGCCTGATTAAAACAATTGGTGATATATTTGTGCCTATTATTCCGGCCATAGTGGCAAGCGGTTTCCTTATGGGGATCATGGAAGCCCTGAATTTCATGGTAAACAATGGTTTCCTGAAAATAAGTACAGATGGATCTATTTACCAGTTTGCTGTTTTATTCAGCAACGTTGCCTATGTTTTTCTGCCTATTTTAATTGCATTTAGCGCGGCAAAAGTTTTTGGGGCAAATCCCTTCCTGGGAGCTGTCATCGGCATGATTATGATCCATCCCGACCTTCAGAATGCCTGGACAGTAGCTACAGAAGGAGTACAAAAAACACAAGAGGTATTTTTTGGACTTTGGAAAGTAGATATGGTTGGCTATCAGGGGCATGTAATTCCAGTTATTATTGCAGTATTTGTATTGAGCGTGATTGAAAAACGGCTGCATAAAATCGTGCCTCCTATGTTTGATCTGTTTATCACTCCTCTTGTGAGTGTATTTGTTACAGGATATCTTACGCTGGCCGCCATTGGCCCAGTGTTTGTGTTTATAGAAAACGGTCTATTAGATGGGATTCAGAAACTTCTTACACTTCCTTTCGGCATAGGCAGTTTCTTGATGGGCGGACTATACGCCACAACAGTAGTTTCAGGAATCCATCATATGTATACCGTAATAGATGTGGGGCAATTGGCGAAATTTGGCCTTACTTTCTGGCTACCTCTGGCATCTGCGGCAAATGTGGCGCAGGGCGGCGCGGCATTGGCAGTTGCATTCAAAAGCAAAAATAAGAAAATGAAGTCTGTGGCTCTTCCCTCTGCCCTCAGTGCATGTATGGGTATTACGGAACCTGCAATTTTTGGGGTTAATTTACGGCTTGGAAGACCATTTATAGCAGCATCCATAGGTGCAGCCTTTGGGGCATTGTACGCATCTATTGTAAACCTTGGAGCAACCGGGACAGGTGTGACAGGCATATTCGGCATACTTTTGCACCTGCACCGTCCGCTGCAGTATGTGATTGCTATGGCCATTGCCTTTGGCGCTGCATTTATTCTGACAGGACTGCTGGGATTTAAAGAGGAACCTGAACAGAATAAAGATTTAGAAGAGGAACCGAAGGAAGCAAAACCAACGAATACAGTCCCGGATAATCAGCAGGGTGAAGAAATACTGGAAATTACCTGTCCCGTCAAAGGAAAGGTGATTCCTCTGTCTGAAGTGCCGGACGCCACATTTGCATCAGGCGTATTAGGGGACGGTGTGGGAGTAAAGCCGGCAGAGGGAAAGGTATATGCGCCTTTTGACTGTACTGTTGTGACAGTATTTGATACGAAACATGCTCTCGGACTGGAGACAGAGGATGGATTGGAATTGTTGGTCCATATTGGACTGGAAACGGTGTCTTTAAGAGGAGAGCCTTTCACCGCACATGTAACGGCAGGACAAAGAGTCAGGAGAGGAGATCTGCTGCTGGAATTTGACATGGAGAAAATCAAGGCAGCCGGTTTAGTGACAGTCAGTCCGATTATAGTTACTAATCCAGGCAAGTATAAAGAAATTACTATTACGGCTGGTGGAGAAAGCAATTAGAATAACAAATTTATATTTCCGGCGCCAAGCCTGCCGCTCTATGGGCGGAGGAAACAGGTGATGGGAATCAACTATAAAGACAAAATATAAAGGGGTTTTAAGGAGGCTTATGTTAGGAATAAATGAAAATGACAGGTGGAGGCTTGGGTTCCATCTCATGCCGCCCACAGGCTGGTTAAATGACCCAAATGGATTATGTGAATTTAATGGAGTATACCATGTGTTTTTTCAGTATACGCCAGATAATCCAGAGGGGGGGATGAAGTACTGGGGCCACTATTTGAGCAAGAATCTGGTAGAGTGGGAATATGCAGGCATTGCACTATCGCCAGAAGAAGAATTTGAAAAGTGCGGAGTCTATTCCGGGTCCGCGTTGGTTGCAGGCGGCAGAATGAATTTGTTTTACACGGGTAATGTAAAACTGCAGGGAGATTACAATTATATAACAGACGGGCGCCAGGCAAATACAATACTTGTATGCAGCGAAGACGGCCGTACCTTTGGAGAAAAGAAATGTCTGCTGACAAATACAGACTATCCGGAGAATCTTACCTGCCATGTGCGTGACCCAAAAGTTGTGCCAGGAAAAAGCATAGGAGCTGAAAATAATAAAAACTATATGTTTTTAGGGGCCAGGACCCAGGACGATGAAGGGGAAGTGCTTGTCTATGAGAGCTCTGGGACAAAGAACTGGAAGCTGGTGAACACCCTGACTTCGACAGAAAAATTTGGATATATGTGGGAGTGCCCGGACGCTTTTATGTTGGACGGCAGGAAGATTTTAAGTGTGTCGCCCCAGGGGGTTGAGGAACAAGAAGGGAATTATCAGAATTTATATCAGTCAGGATATTTTGAACTTACAGGGAGATTTGAAGGTTCATACCGCCTTAAGCGTTTTAAGGAATGGGACCGGGGATTTGATTTTTATGCCCCTCAGACTTTTGAGGACAGCCATGGGAGAAGGATACTGATTGGATGGATTGGTATGCCGGATGACCCTGGACAGCGTAATCCCACAGTAGCCAGGGGGTGGCAGAATGCTTTAACCGTACCGAGGGAAGTATTTCTTAAGGATGGCAAGGTAATGCAGTATCCAGTGAAAGAAATTTCAGCACTGCAAAAAAAAGAAGAGATACTCAGAGTGGGAGAATCCTCCCGGGCAATGAGGATGTACGACGCCCACATAGAGACGAAAGTTAATTCGGATATTATAGTTACTGTCAGTGATGGGATTAAGCTTCAGTACAGTCTTGTGGATCATTACTTTACACTAGAGTTTTTAAAGGAATATGATCTGGGGTGCGGCAGAAGGAAACGCAGTGTATATTTGGAGAAATGCAGTGCAATCCGTATACTGGCAGATACCTCCTGCCTGGAGATATATTTAAATGGAGGGGAAGAGGTATTCACAACCCGGTTTTATACGGACAGAGGGGCGAGCAGTTTCTGCATAGAGAAGGGGGCAGAGGCAGCCACATACTGGGAGATGAATCCTATGAAATATATAGTCCCTGAGAACATACTATAATATGGCTGTGGCAGGTAAGACCCAGCCTGCAGTTACAGAAGAAGGGGGTGCTATCCTTGAGAAATTCCTCATACTTGCATTTGGACTGCATATATTGTAAGGTATACTTATTGAACTACGAATATTCAATAAGGCAGCCCCAGGATATCCTTAAACAGGGGACAAGTGGACGGCAGATGTAAGGCCGTCTGAGGCGAGCTGGGGAAGTAAACTTAATTTGGGGACAAGGATGGGGTTTATGGATTTTAAAAATTGGGACAAGAATAAAATGAAAATTTTACTGGAGGCCGCACTGGCAGTCTTATTGGTCGTCATCATAGGCATAGCTGCAGGCAAGGGGATGCTGAGTAAAAAGGACGGGGAAAAAACTCCGGTATCCGGGCAGGAGGCTGTAAAAAAGGCTGAGGAGGAAAATGCAGCGGCCAAGGAGGATAAATCTTCACAATCGGAAGGGCAGGAAGAGAAGGATGGCAGCTCAGATACTGTAGAAAACAGTGGTGAGCAGGCAGAGGAGGTTATAGCAGATGGGCAGTACCCAATTATGGGGAAAAGTTCTGTGACGGTAGATCAGATGGTGGAATATTTTAAATCCAGTGGTGAGCAATATCCCAAGGAAGCGCTGGAAAAGGGCGGGGCCGACAGCATAGAAACATTCTGCCAAATGTACTACGATGAGGCTGTGGCAGAAGGGGTCCGTCCTGAGGTAGCGTTTGTCCAGACTATGAAAGAGACAGGATGGCTGCAGTATGGAGGGGATGCATCCATTGAACAGTTTAATTTTGCCGGGTTGGGGACGACAGGGGGCGGCGTGGCAGGCAATTCTTATCCTGATGTCAGAACTGGTATCCGGGCGCAGATACAACATTTGAAGGCATATGCCACAGCGGATGCACTGAGCCAGGAATGTGTGGATGACCGTTATGAATATGTCACAAAGGGGTGTGCCCCCTATGTAGAATGGCTGGGGCAGCAGGAAAACCCGGAAGGATATGGGTGGGCCACGGCAGATAATTATGGATATTCGATTGTAGATATGATATCCAAACTAAAGCAGATTAAGGAATAGAGTAAGGCCTACTTTAGGGAATTTATACGCTGCTGTAAATGTACTTGGCGACGCCAATGTGATTTTTGTGTAATATGATAAATATTAAGATTACGTAAACTCCTTGACAAATCAGTCCCCGAAAGATATGATATTTTGTAGTTAATATATAGTTAACATTTTATTAATATATAAAGGTGCTGATGAAGAGGAGTACATAAGGCCGCCTGTCAGAGAGAACCGTCCACCGGCTGAAAGATGGTTCCAGGAAAAGGAGTATGGAAGGTAGCTTCTGAACTGGATGCCCGAAGCGTACAGTAAGGTATCCCGGAGTTGTCCGCGTTATAGGACAGAAGAGATGCGTGCGTGGGAGCAGGGATATTAAACAAATTCCTGCTGTGGCCTAAAGCAGCATGAATGAAGGTGGTACCGCGTGGAATGCGCCCTTTACATAGTATGTAAAGGGTGTTTTTGTATTCTGGAGCCTGTATGCAGCAAAAGGGCATTGTTTTGCAGTTACAATGGAGTGGTAAAGTATTTGTAAGGACTTAATAAAAAAGCAGGGTATGTGAGGGAGAACAAGGAGGAAACTATGAGTAAAGAATTGGCGAAAACGTATAATCCAAAGGAAATTGAAGAAAAACTATACGAAAAGTGGTGTGAAAAGAAGTACTTCCATGCAGAGGCAGACAGGAGCAAAAAGCCTTTTACAACGGTGATGCCGCCTCCGAATATCACAGGCAAGCTGCACATGGGGCATGCGCTGGATAATACGCTTCAGGATATATTAATCCGTTTTAAAAGAATGGAAGGCTATAATGCACTCTGGATACCAGGCACAGACCATGCGGCTATCTCCACAGAAGTAAAGGTGACAAACCAGCTTAAGGAAGAGGGGATCGACAAAAAAGCCTTGGGCCGTGAGGGTTTCCTTAAGAGAACCTGGCAATGGAAAGAAGAATATGCTGGGACCATTGAAAATCAGCTGAAGAAACTGGGGATTTCTTGTGACTGGGACAGAGAGCGGTTCACAATGGATGAGGGCTGCAGCAAAGCCGTTGAGGAAGTGTTCATAAAACTTTACGAAAAAGGGTATATCTATAAAGGCTCCAGGATTATTAACTGGTGCCCGGTATGTAAGACTTCTCTTTCTGATGCTGAAGTTGAGCATGAAGAGCAGGAAGGCTCCTTCTGGCATATTAAGTATCCTATTATTGGCACAGACAGGTTTTTGGAAATAGCCACCACCCGGCCGGAGACAATGTTGGGGGATACCGCCATTGCAGTGCATCCGGAGGATGAGCGCTACAAGGATATTATAGGGAAGAAAGCTCTTCTGCCTCTGGTGGGACGAGAGATACCGATTGTGGCGGACTATTATGTAGATAAAGAATTTGGTACAGGCGCTGTTAAGATTACCCCGGCCCATGACCCAAATGATTTTGAAGTTGGCAGGCGCCACGGCCTGGAAGAAATTAACATCATGAATGATGATGCTACTATCAACGATAAGGGCGGGAAATATGCAGGCATGGCGCGGTACGAGGCAAGGAAGGCCATAGTAGAGGACTTAGATGCAAAGGGATATCTTGTGAAAATAGAGCCTCATTCACATAATGTGGGAACTCATGACCGCTGTGGGACGACAGTGGAGCCGCTGATAAAACAACAATGGTTTGTGAAGATGGAAGAACTGGCAGGGCCTGCTATCCAGGCGTTAAAATCAGGCGAACTTAAATTTGTGCCAGAGCGCTTTGACAAAATTTATCTTCATTGGCTGGAAAATATAAAGGACTGGTGTATTTCCAGGCAGATTTGGTGGGGGCACAGGATCCCGGCCTATTATTGTAAAGAATGTGGAGAATTTGTAGTAGCCAGGGAAATGCCAGGGAAATGTGAACACTGCGGATGCACAGAATTTACACAGGATGAGGATACCCTGGACACATGGTTTAGTTCAGCACTCTGGCCATTTTCCACGCTGGGGTGGCCGGAGAAAACGGAAGATTTAGCATATTTTTATCCTACAGATGTGCTTGTTACAGGATATGATATTATTTTCTTCTGGGTAATACGTATGGTATTTTCTGGACTGGAGCATACTGGCCAGTCTCCCTTCCATACCGTGTTGATACATGGACTTGTGAGAGATTCCCTGGGAAGGAAGATGAGCAAGTCTCTGGGGAATGGAATCGACCCCCTCGAGATCATTGACCAGTATGGCGCTGACGCCCTGCGGCTTACGCTGGTAACTGGAAATGCACCGGGAAACGATATGCGTTTCTATAATGAAAGAGTAGAGGCCAGCAGGAATTTTGCCAATAAGGTGTGGAATGCTTCCCGTTTTATATTGATGAACCTGGAAGATGAAAAATTGGGAAGTATGGCAGTTTCTGAACTTGGCGCTGCTGATAAGTGGATCCTCACACGGGTAAATACATTGGCAGTGGATGTAACAGAAAATATGGACAAGTTTGAGCTGGGTATTGCAGTGCAGAAAGTATATGATTTTATATGGGACGAATTTTGCGATTGGTATATTGAGATTGCAAAATACCGTATTTATCACAGGGCGGAAGAGCCGGATGGTGCAAGGTGTGCTCTTTGGACTTTAAAAACAGTACTCTCCCAAGCGCTTAAGATGCTTCATCCTTTCATGCCATTTGTGACAGAAGAGATCTACAGTGCATTGGTGCCAGAGGAGGAATCATTAATGATATCTGCATGGCCGGCCTATAAGAAGGAGTGGGATTTCCCGGAAGAAGAAAATATTCTGGGGCATATGAAAGAGATTGTGCGGGGAGTCAGAAACATTCGGGCCGAAATGAATGTGGAAAATGCAAGAAAGACAAAAGTGTTTATTGTCTGCAAAGAAGAAGAGCTCTGCCGGGGATTGGAAACACTTACAGATTCTATAAAACCATTGATGAGCGCAGCAGATATATTCATCAGCAGTAAAAAGGAAGGCATCTCCGAGGATGCAGTGTCAGTGGTTGTGCCGGATGCTGTGGTATATCTGCCCATGGAGGAGCTGGTTGACTTTGAACAGGAGCTGAACCGGCTTAAAAAAGAAGAGGAAAAGCTGATAAAGGAAATTGCCAGGGCAAAAGGAATGTTGGCAAATGAGAGGTTTTTGAGCAAGGCGCCAGAAGCAAAGGTGCAGGAGGAAAAAGGTAAGCTGGAAAAATATTCACAGATGCTTAAGCAGGTGCAGGAGAGAATGGCCGGCCTGAAGAAATGATAAGAGAGGGCATACATGAAACGCATTCAAATCAAGAAACCTGATATAAAAGGCTTTTTTCAAAAGATTAAAAATATAAAAGGCGAAGATGTACGCAGATATTGGAGGGAGCGGCGCCAACGGCGCCAGCATATACTGGAACAAAGGCGCAACAGTAAATTCGCAAAAAAGATGCAGCCTGTCTACCGTTTTATGGACAGGATATCTCTGATCCTGCATTTTGTGCTGGCCTGCGTGCTGAACTTTTTTATAGAAGTAATATCCAGGCATTCTCTGCTTCAGGCCTGGGAGTATATGACAGGGACGCCTGAGGTGTTTTTGTTCAATGCATTTTTAATATTTGCTACATTTTCTATTGTATACCTAGTCAGGAGGAGAGTCTTTGCCAGAATCCTGCTGAGTGTATTCTGGCTGTTTTTGGGAACCTGTAATGGTTATCTGCTTTTAAAACGGGTCACGCCTTTTAACGCACAGGACTTGAAGGTGCTCTCAGATGCACTGGCGCTCACAGGGAATTATTTCAATACATTTGAGCTGCTGCTTTTAATTGTTGGAATCGCGGCGGTTGTCATATGGGTGGTTTCTATGTGGCGCCGGGGGGGGCAGTTTACCGGAAAAATGCACCGTATACTGGCTCTTTTTGGCGTAGTATTCTGGATAGGGGCCTATATATTTTTGACGGACATAGCCATAGACAAGAGGGTAATCTCGAATTATTTTGGAAATATAGCCTTCGCATATGAGGATTATGGATTTCCTTACTGCTTTACTGCAAGTATTTTTGATACAGGAATATCTGAACCATCGGGTTACAGTGAGTCCGCAATGAAAAATATAAGTCAGGACGGGGCTATAACGAAGAGCGAAACAGGCAGGGAAGAGGAAGAGCTTCCTAACATATTATTTGTGCAGCTAGAATCTTACTTTGACCCCACAGAGGTAGAATGGCTCCAGTTCTCGGAAGATCCGATCCCCAATCTGAGGAAGATGTACAGTGAGTATTCATCAGGGTACTTTAAGGTGCCTTCTGTAGGGGCGGGCACTGCGAACACTGAGTTTGAGGTGCTTACAGGAATGAGTATGCGCTTCTTTGGGCCGGGCGAATATCCATATAAGACATATGCAAAGACAAATGTTCTGGAGAGTGCAGCAACAGCACTGGGAAGCCTGGGATATGGCGCGGAAGCCTTGCACAATAACGGGGGTAATTTTTACAGCCGCGCCCATGTATTCAATAATATGGGGTTTGACCATTATACAAGCAAAGAATTTATGAATATTCTGCAGACCACCCCAAAGGGATGGGCCACAGATGATATTTTAATACCGAATATCCTGGAATCTATGGATACAACGCAGCAGCAGGATTTTGTGTTTACTATCAGTGTACAGGGGCATGGAGATTATCCCACAGAGAAAATGATCGAAAACCCGGAGATTACTGTCACGGGCCCGGAGGATGAGGGGGAACGTAATGCCTGGGAGTATTATGTAAATGAAGTACACGAGATGGATAAATTTGCTGGAAATCTTGTGGAAGAGATTCAAAAGCGCGGGGAGCCAACAGTAATCGTATTCTATGGAGACCATCTCCCCACTATGGGACTGGAAGCAAAGGACTTAAAAAGCAGATACTTGTACAATACAAATTATGTCATCTGGGATAATATAGGCCTTAAGAAACAAGATGGCAATATAGCAGCATACCAGATTATGGCAGATGTTTTTGAACGTCTGGATATCCATTCAGGGACCGTATTTAATTATCATCAGATGAGAAGGCAGACTAAGAATTATCTGGCAGACCTGGAATTGCTGCAGTATGACATTCTATATGGAAACCAGTATGTGTATGAGGACAGCGGCCTCCCCATTACAGAGGGCCATATGGCTATGGGGGTAAAAGATACCGCTATTACAGAGCTGGTATCCCAACTGGATGGGACTTATAGTATATATGGTGAAAACTTTACTAAGCAGAGTAAAGTGTTTGTAAACGGAGAGAAGCAGGCAAGCACATTTTTGAATAATACTAGAATCGACTTAAAGGAGACTAAATTGAAGGAGGGCGATATAGTCCAGGTAAATCAGGTGGGTTCCAGCAATACAATTTTCAGGACATCCCCGGAATATGAATATAAGGACGGGAAGCTGACAGAGCTCCCTTCTGACGGCAGTGATGTAGAGGCAGGGAGGAATGCGTTTGTGAAACAGGATGAAGGTGGAAAGAAGTGACATATAAAGAGGCAGAGGCTTATATACTGGGGATCCCCAAATTTACCAGCAAAAACGGCCTGGAGCATACAAGACTTTTTTTGTCCTATTTGGGGGAACCTCTAAGCCGCAGCCGGGTAATCCATGTGGCAGGTACCAACGGTAAGGGTTCTGTATGCGCTTATTTGAATACGCTGCTTTTGGCACAAGGAAAGACTGCAGGATTATTTATATCTCCACATCTCATAAAAATGAATGAGCGGATACAGATTAATGGCCGCCAGGTTACGGATGAAGAATTTTTAGATGTGTTTTTATTTGTCAAGGCAAAAGTAGATGAGATGCAAGAGAGGGGACTGCCCCATCCGACATTTTTTGAATTTCTCTTTGGCATGGCCATGGAGGCATTTCACCGGGCAGGGGTAGAGTATATAGTCCTGGAAACAGGGCTGGGAGGGCGTTTTGACGCTACAAACACGATAGAGAACCCTCTTGCTGCAGTTATTACCTCTATAGGCCTGGACCACACGGCAATTCTGGGAGATACAGTGGAAAAGATCGCCTTTGAAAAAGCTGGGATTATCAAACCAGGAGTTCCTGTGTTTTTTGCGGATACACAGGAAGAGAGTAATCGTGTAATAGAGAGAACAGCTAAAGAGCTCGGTGCATCCTGTAAAAAAATAGGGAAAGATGCGTACGAAATTCTGGGAATAAAGGACAAATATATTGCATTTTCCTGTGCGAATGCGTATTATGGAGATACTACATGGACTCTCAGGAACATAGGTATTTATCAGCCTGAGAATGCCCTGCTGGCATTGGAAGTGATGCGTATGCTGTTTGGCGATAAAGGGTGTCTTAGTACATGGAGAGATGCCCTTGCCCGGTTTTGCTGGGAAGGGCGCATGGAGGAGGTACTCCCCGAAGTCTATGTGGATGGCGCACACAATATAAGTGCGGTAGAGGGATTTGTACAGAGTGTGCCTGGTGATAAAAGGAATATTATTGTATTCTCAGCGGTACAGGATAAAGATTATGAGAAAATGATCGCCTTTTTGTGCAGGAACCTGGAGACAGATTTTTATATGGTGACTCCTATTAAGGACAAGCGTGCTGTAAGCGTCCAAAGCCTACAGCGGGTTTTCCAAAAATATACAGAGAAACCAGTCTTTGCCCGGGAGTCACTGGGGGAAGCACTTACTTTCGTTTTGGAACGCCGGGAAGGCCGCAGGGTATTCTGCCTGGGTTCTCTTTATCTGACTGGAATGATTAAATCATTAATAAAGGAGGCCGTATAATGCTGGATTATGAAGAAGAGCTGAAAAAATTTAGACCCAGCCTGGAAGTGGAAGATATAGAAGATGCAGTCTATCAAGAAGATTTATCAGATATGACGGACCTTCTAAGGGAAGTAATGGATCAGACGAAGTAAAGGAAGATTATGGTGAGCATAGATGGACTATACGAAGAAAATCATATGCCAGTCTAACTACTGGTATAATGATGGCCTGAGGAAAGCGCAGATGCGGGACATGTCCGGTGCAGTTGCCTCCCTACGGCGGAGTTTACAATATAATAGAGAAAATGTCGCTGCCAGAAATCTTTTAGGCCTGGTGTACTACGGCCGGGGAGAGGTGGCAGAGGGACTGGTTGAGTGGATTATAAGTAAGAACTTAAGGCCGGGGGACAATATTGCTAACTATTTTATAGGGAAGGTGCAGGAGTCTGCGGCAGAACTGGAAGTGATAAACCAGACAGTAAAGCGCTATAACCAGTGCCTTATATATTGCGGGCAAAATGGCGAGGATCTGGCGATTATCCAGCTGAAAAAGGTGGTGGCGGCAAACCCAACATTCCTGAAAGCCTATCAGCTTCTTGCACTTTTGTATCTCCACACAGAACAGTATGCAAAGGCAAGGCAGGTTCTAAGAATAGCCAGAAAGCTGGATACGACCAATGAGATGACTCTAAGATATATGCATGAGATGACCCAGCTGCGGGGACGTAAGATTAAGGAGGAAAAACCGGGGAAAGAGGAAGCCGTGGAATATAGTCTTGGGAATGAGACGATTATTCAGCCTAAGAACGGTGGGATTAAAGAACTGGCAAGCAGGTTTACCCTGTTAAATATAGTAGTCGGTGCAGTCATTGGAGCTGCAATCGTATGGTTTCTAATCGTGCCTGCCGTGGATCAGGCGAAAACGGACAAGGTAAATAAGCAGATTGTGGAGTATAGTGAGCGGATTAATGCCCAGGAGGCGCAAATCAGCGCCCAGACAAGGACATTGGATGAATACCGTGCCACAAATGTAGATTCTGAGCAGGCGGCCCAAAGTGCAGCCAGTACTTCGGAGAGCTATGAGAATCTTATGTCTGCCTCTAGCCAGTACAACTCTGGGAGTTACACGGAGGATGTCATAGCGGACACACTTTTGAATGTGAACAGAGAGGCCCTGGGAGAGGGGGGACAGGCTATTTATGATCAGATTTCCTCAAATATATTCCCTGTTGCCTGCGACACCTTATATTCGGCGGGCATGGCTTCATTTGAAGTGGCCAACTTTGATACTGCCATTGCAAACCTAAGTAAAGTTGTGCGTATGGATGAAGGGTACAACAGTGGGGCGGCACTATTAAATCTTGGGCTGTCCTATATGAGAAACGGGGATAATGACAATGCCACAAATTATCTTAACCGTGTAATAGAATTAGTTCCCGGGACAGAATATGCCACAGAGGCACAGAATGGCCTAAATACCATATCCCAGAGCACAGCGGCGGCCGGCGGTACAGAAGATCAGGCAGCCCAGCAGGCGGATGGACAGGATACAGCCGGGCAGTAGCGGCTATACATAAGACAGGCATTAAGTACACAAGATAAGGATATGTAAATTTACATATCCTTTTTCTGATGCAGAAAAGAAAATTTTTTATCCATGAAACAAAAGAAGGCAGCGGCAGCTTTGCCATAAGGGCACAGTGCCTGAATGAATATAATATAACCGGAGGAGGAGTACTATGAAGTATCAGGTGCAGGAAAATTGCCTGACGATTTATCTGCCCAGGGAGGTGGATCACCACAATGCCGAAGAAATGCGTAAAACGGCGGATACATTGATCGAACGCAACCACATTAAATATGTGATTTTTGATTTTGAAATGACGGATTTTATGGATAGTTCAGGAATAGGGGTAATCATGGGGCGCTATAAAGTAATTCGGCTTGTTGGCGGTGAGATATGGGCAGTTCATACAAATGTGAGAATAAAGAAGATTCTTACAATGTCGGGGATGACAAGAATAATGCAGATATATGAGGAGGACGAGATATGAAAAACACAAATGAAATGGAGATTATTTTTGACAGCCATTCATCAAACGAGGGATTTGCCAGAGTATCCGTGGCTGCATTTATGACACAGCTCAATCCTACGGTGGAGGAAGTGTCAGATGTAAAAACTGCTGTGTCAGAGGCTGTTACCAATGCTGTCATTCACGGCTACGAGGGCGAAATACATAAAATATCTATCAAGTGCCTCATAGAGCACAGCCAGATCATTGTAGAGGTCAAAGACCATGGGATTGGGATTGAGGACGTGGAGCAGGCTATGACACCGTTGTATACAAGTAAGCCGGAGCTGGAGCGCTCAGGTATGGGGTTTGCGTTTATGGAGGCCTTCATGGATAAGGTAGAAGTGGAGTCCGAACCTGGGCAGGGAACCAGGGTGAGGATGAAGAAAACTATCGGTAAAGGAAGGGAGTTATGGACCACACAATCGCTTTAATCAGAAAATCACACGACGGGGATAAAGAAGCGAGAGAACAGTTGGTAGAAGAAAATGTAGGACTGGTATGGTGTGTGGTAAAGAGATTTTACGGCAGGGGGACTGAAGCAGAGGATTTATTTCAGATAGGGAGTATCGGCCTGCTGAAGGCTATAGATAAATTTGACTTGTCTTATGAGGTGAAATTTTCTACCTATGCAGTACCCATGATATCAGGGGAAATAAAACGGTTCCTCAGGGATGATGGAATTATCAAAGTGAGCCGTTCCCTAAAAGAGCTGTCCTATAAAATATTCCAGGCAAGGGAGTCCCTGATTGCCGAGATGGGAAGGGAGCCGACTTTGGAAGAACTGGCAGAGACAATGCATGTAGATAAAGAAGAAATCGTACAGGCACTGGAGGCGGGGACAGAGGTAGAATCCTTGTATAAACCCATCCACCAGAAAGAGGGGAGTGAGATCCGCCTTGTAGATAAGCTGGAGGAAAAAGAGAGAAAAGAAGAAAAGATTCTGGACCATATGCTGCTCAAACAACTTTTGGAGACATTAGACAAGGAGGAGAGGCAGCTTATTTACCTGCGGTATTTTGCCGATGAGACACAGGCAGAGATAGGAAAAAAGCTGGGGATATCCCAAGTGCAGGTATCGCGGATGGAAAAGCGGATTATTGAAAACCTGCGCAGGCTTGGCATGGCATAATTAAAAATATTAAGGCTCTGGAATCCATAAACCAACTGCATACTTTCCCTGAAATCCGGGATACTAATTCTCAAACGGACATGGCATTCAACTAGAGGTATATTTGACATGTCCATAAAAGCGGTTCTTAGGCAGTGCCGGCACTGTTCCGGGAACGGCGTCAATAGCAGGAAAGGAAGGATGACAGTATGGAAAAAGGAAGAAGAAAAATCCGTATCTGCCTGTTGGGGATTGTACTGGCAGCAGTGGTGATCGGTGTTTTTTACTATTATTATGGCGGCAGCAATACAGGAATAAGCAGTGAAGGGACTCTGGTACAGGCAACAGAGGAGGGGCATCATGTCTGTTAATAAGGACACGGTATATCTGAAGGGTGACAGGGATGTTGAAGTTCAGAAAAGAGACGTCACCCTCGGAGATATTATGGCATTTGAGTGCAGCAATAAAAGTATTATCCCGAAATTAAAGACTTTGAAAATTTTAAAAATACCAGAGGGAAAAAAACAGAGGTTTGTAATCTCCATACTAAAAATTATTGCCTGTATTCATGAGAAATATCCTGGATTGGAGATACAGAATATGGGTGAGCAGGATATTATCATCACTTATGAAGAGCAGAAGACACCGGGAATATTCATGCATATATTGAAAACTGCCATCGTGATGCTTCTCACATTCTGCGGGGCAGCTTTTTCAATTATGGCATTTAATAATGATGTTTCTGTGACAACACTGTTTTCTCAGATTTACGAATATGTGACGGGAACGGGTTCAGACGGCTTTACAATTCTGGAGGTATCGTATTCTGTAGGTGTTACAGTCGGCATACTGGTATTTTTTAATCATTTTGGCAAAAGGCGCTTCACGGTAGACCCCACGCCTATGGAAGTGCAGATGCGGCTTTATGAGAATGATATACAGACAACACTGGTGGAGGATGCGTCAAGAAGGGAGCAGGAGCTGGATGTGGGTAAATCAAATCATATTGGCACTCATAGGACTTAGTGCAGGGGTGGTAGTAGCCGGGGGGTTATTTTCTTTTATAATAGAACTGGGTGTTGTGGCAGATTTTGCAGACAGGACACATACTGCAGATAAGATATTGCTATATGAAGACTGTGTTGCCGTAGGGGGGATCGTCGGGAACCTTATGTCTGTATTCCAGATCCATATTTCCGGCGGCATGTGGCTGCTTCCTATATTTGGACTGTTGACAGGTGTATTTGTAGGATGCTGGGCCATGGCACTTGCAGAAATATTGAACGTATTCCCTATCTTTGTAAGAAGACTCAAAATCGTGCGCTATGTGTCTGTTTTTATTGTAAGCATGGCTGTGGGGAAGGGACTGGGTGCTGTCCTATTTTTCTTCCAGCGGTGGTAGGGCATGTATGAGTGGCTGTGCCGGATAAAAATAGTTAAATGCCTAATCCGGGCGCTGTGCCCAGCAGCAATTCTTTTTCATGAAATCAGGAATGGAAACTTGACTTATGATTGTGGTCAGTGTAAAATTTAAATGTAGTACAGGCTATCCAATGAAGGAATATGTTTCCCATGAGGGTAGCCAGTTTTTTTTAGGAGGAGAAAAGTATGAAAAAGAAACTGTTAGGCGCGCTGCTGTGCGCAACTATGGTGATCGGCCTGCTTGCTGGCTGTGGTGCACCGGCCGCTGAATCAGGAAGTAGCGACACAAAGGAAAAGACAGAGGCCGCGGGCATTGCCAAAGAGGACCTTAAAGTAGGATTTGTACATGTGTCTGACCCAAGTGATATGGGGTATACCTATAATCAGGATTTGGGTACAAAGGAGATGCAGGAAGCCATTGGCTTAAGCGATGACCAGATTGTCAATAAATTCAATGTCCCTGAGGGGGCAGAGTGTGATACAGCACTCAGGGAGCTTGTGGATGCAGGCTGTAATATCATCTTTGCAACAAGCTTTGGATTTGAAGATTACGTAAAAGAGGTTGCAGCAGAGTACCCCGAGATTCAGTTCTGCCATGCCACAGGCTATCAGGCAGCAGATTCAGGCCTGGATAATATGCATAATTATTTTGCCTCTATTTATGAAGGGCGTTACCTGGCAGGTATCGCGGCAGGCATGAAAACAGAGTCAAATAAACTGGGATACGTAGCTGCATTTCCGTTTGCGGAGGTAATCAGCGGCTATACAGCATTTTATTTGGGCGCAAAGAGTGTGAATCCAGATGTGACAATGGATATTATGTATACGAATTCATGGAATGACCCAACTGTAGAGTCACAGGTTGCAAAAGCATTGATTGAGCGTGGGTGCGACGTTGTTTCCCAGCACTCAGATTCTACAGCCCCGGCGACAACGGCTGAGGAAAATGGAGTATGGCAGGTAGGATATAATAATGATATGATAGAGGCGGCGCCTAAAGCTTCCCTGATTTCTGCCCGGATTGACTGGGGCATCTATGTGACTGACGCTGTCCAGGCAATGATTGACGGCGAGGAGATCCCCGTTGACTGGTGCAAAGGACTTGCAGACGGTGCAGTATATCTTTCCCCGTTGAACACAGACATCGCAGCTGAGGGGACACAGGAAGCCATTGACAAGGCAGAGGAAGCGCTTAAGTCAGGAGAGATTCATGTATTTGACGGCCCTCTTAAAGGCACGAGTCCGGACGGCGAGACAATTGAAGTAGAGGAAGGCGATTACTATCACGAGCAGGAAGAAAGTTCTGCACCATCCTGGAGTTATATTATAGAAGGATGTAATGTGGTTGAATAGCTGATTTAATGAGGAATAAGTTCATTGGCAGAGCCGTTACATAACGGCTCTGTTTTTGGAAGCACAGTACCCTTGTCTATTGAGGGGGTTAATATAAAACACGCAGAGAAGAAGGAGAGTGAGGATGTGGGCAAAGGGACAAATTATGCTGTAAAAATGCAGCATGTCACCAAGACATTTGGCAAGGTAGTGGCCAACAGAGATGTAGACCTGGAATTGAAAAACGGGGAGATTTTGGCACTCCTTGGGGAGAATGGGAGCGGCAAGACAACATTGATGAATATGCTTTCGGGCATCTACTTCCCTGATCATGGTGAGATACATGTGCATGGCAGGCCAGTCACAATCCGTTCTCCCAGGGATTCATTTGACCTGGGCATCGGTATGATCCATCAACATTTTAAGCTGGTGGAAGTCCTGACAGCGGCGGAGAATATTGTGCTGGGACTAAATGGCAGGGTTACGGTGAACCGCAGGGAAATTAACAGTAAGGTGGGGGAGCTTGCTGACCGGTATGGTTTTGAGATAGACCCTACAAAGAAAATATACAATATGGCTGTCTCAGAGAAACAAACTGTAGAAATTTTAAAGGTACTCTATAGAGGCGCAGACATATTGATACTGGATGAACCTACTGCAGTGCTGACTCCCCAGGAGACAGAGAAACTGTTTGCTGTGCTGAGGAACATGAAGGAGGATGGTAAATCAATTATTATTATTACACATAAACTTCATGAGGTGCTTTCTATATCTGACCGGGTGGCTATTTTGCGCAAGGGTGAGTACATAGGTGCCGTAGATACTGACAAGACCAGCCAGGCCCAGCTGACTGAAATGATGGTCGGGCGGCCAGTCAGCCTGGAAATTGACAGGCCTGAGATAGAAAGAGGCCAGGAAAAGCTCCAGGTTATTGACGTTACCTGTTTAAGCGGGGATGGCGTGAAAGCTCTTGACAATGTTTCTTTTTCTGCTTATGGCGGGGAAATACTGGGTGTGGCAGGGATAGCCGGCAGCGGCCAGAAGGAGTTGTGCGAGGTGATAGCGGGATTATATCCGACAGTGGGAGGCTCTGTACTGTATGCTGGAGAATTGGACGGGGAACCCATCAAGGAAAGGATTTTGGGGCTGAAGCCGGATGAGATTGTGAAAAAGGGGATTTCTATGGCATTTGTCCCGGAGGACAGGCTGGGAATGGGTCTTGTTGCAGGAATGGATATGACGGATAATGTTATGCTGCGCAGCTACAAAAATAATAAAGGGCTGTTTGTGGACAGAAAGACTCCAAAAGCACTGGCCAGCCAGCTCATTGAAGATCTGGAAATTGTAACCCCGGGTGTGGAAACCCCAGTGGGAAGGCTTTCAGGAGGGAATGTGCAGAAGGTGCTGTTGGGAAGGGAGATTGCCTGCAGTCCTTCTGTCTTGATTGTGGCTTACCCGGTACGCGGACTGGACATTAACTCTTCTTACAGAATATATGACTTGCTGAACGAGCAGAAGCAAAAGGGTGTGGCGGTAATTTTTATAGGAGAGGATCTGGATGTGCTGATGGAGTTATCCGACAGGATTATGGTTCTGTGCGGTGGCAAAGTAAGTGGTATTGTGGATCCCCAAAAAGTAACAAAGGAAGATATTGGACTAATGATGATACATGTAGACGGCAAGAGTGAGGAGGTGGGTGCATGAGCAGAAATCAAAATGCACAGGCAAAGGAGCCTCTGATACGTATGGTAAAGAGGGATGTGATTTCAAGACAGAAATCCTGGGGAATACGGGGAATTGCATTCCTTCTCTCCCTGATAACCGGGGGACTTTTAATTTTATTTCTGGGACACAACCCCTTGTCCGTCTATAAGGCTATGGTGGTTGGTTCATGGGGATCCCGGACAGTCATACATGAGACAGTCAAGCTGGCAATCCCCCTTTTGATTACAGCTATTGGCATTTCTTTTGCTTTTAAAATGAAGTTCTGGAATATCGGGGCAGAGGGACAGATATTAGTGGGTGCAGTGGCGGCAGGTTTTTTTGGACTTTTTACCGCCCATATTCTGCCTAAGCTTCCTCTGGTAGTTCTTATGCTCCTGGCCGGGATGGCGGCAGGCGGGTTGTACGGGCTTCTCCCGGCAGTCTGTAAGGCAAAATGGGGGACAAATGAGACTTTGTTTACCTTGATGCTGAATTATATTGCCCTGGCTTTTATTAAATATCTCATGAACGGGCCCTGGAAGGCTCCTGGAAGCAGCTTCCCGAAGATTGCCATGCTTGTGCCTGGGGCGCGGCTGACAAAAGTACTTGGTGTACACTGGGGATGGATTTTGGCTTTAGTATTAGTTGTTATTTCCTACATATATTTTAATAAGACAAAACAGGGATATGAAATTGCTGTTGTGGGAGAGAGTAATAATACAGCGCGGTATGCGGGGATTAATGTCAGTAAAGTGTTCATTAGGACTATGTTTTTATCAGGCGCACTCTGTGGACTTGTGGGGATGCTGCAGTTTGCAGGGGCAGATTATACTATTACGGAAGGGACGGCAGGAGGCGTGGGATTTACAGCCATCACAGTGGCCTGGCTGGCAAAGATGAATCCCTTTGGGATGCTGGCTGTCTCTGTATTTATTGCGATGCTGGAGAGAGGCTCCAACACTATCCAGACAAATTTTAAAATACCTGCGTCTGCCTCTGACCTTCTGATTGGAATCATTTTATTCTTTATGCTCGGGTGTGAGTTCTTTATTACGTACCGTCTGATATTCCGGGGGAAGGAGGAAAGACATGATTAGTACATTAAACAGTTTGTTTATTGCTGCCGTGCTGGCCGGCACGCCGCTTCTTCTGGGCGCCCTGGGGGAGATACTGACAGAGAAGTCTGGCAATCTGAACCTGGGCGTTGAGGGGATGATGTTTATGGGGGCCATTACCGGATTGGCAGGTTCATATTATTATGAGCAGGGTGTAGCTAAGGCCGGGGGGGCGGCAAGTGGAATTGTGTCTGCCCTGATTGCCCTGGCAGTATCCTTTGCAGCAGGTGCCTTCGGTGCATTGATTTATAGCTTCCTGACCATATCTCTTAGGGCAAACCAAAATGTGACAGGCCTGACATTGACAATATTCGGTACTGGTTTCGGGAATTTTTTTGGAGAATATATTGGACAGAAAGCTGGGGGATATGTGGCAGTAGGCAGTGCAACTAAAGAGGCCTTTTCCAGGCTCCACATTCCAGTGCTCTCGGATATCCCCATACTCGGGAAATTGCTTTTCCAATATAATTGGCTTGTCTATTTCGCGATTGTGCTTGCTGTACTGATGGCCTGGTTTTTTAATAAATCCAGGGTAGGCCTGAACCTAAGGGCTGTAGGGGAAGATCCTGCCACAGCAGACGCGGCGGGAATCAATATTACAAAATATAAATATGCAGCAACTGTGATAGGCGGAGGGATCTGCGGGATCGGCGGTATGTATATGAGTATGGTGACAACATCGGGCGTGTGGGTACATGGATGTGTCAGCGGCTATGGCTGGCTGGCGGTTGCCCTAGTTATTTTTGCGACCTGGAGTCCTGCAAGAGGGATGTTGGTTGCCCTTATTTTTGGAGGCCTGACTATTATGCGTATGTACATAAATATTCCCGGCCTGCCTGCACAGATCTATGACATGGTTCCTTATGTTGCGACGATCATTGTACTTGTGGTGACTAGCATGAGACAGAGTAAGGAACATGCACAGCCTAAGAGCTGCGGGCTCAATTACTTCCGGGAGGAGCGTTAAAACAGCAGCTTTTTCTCACTCATAAATGATATATGCCTGCCTGTGCGCAGGCATAAGTAATGGCACTTCGCTTTAATTTGTGAAGTGCCATTTTTCATGTCCTATATTTAAATGAATTTAGAAATCCAGTACAGTAACCCCAGTACCCAGCTAGTAAAAATCCCATAGAGTATGACAGGGCCGGCAATAGTGAAAATTTTACATCCGATTCCAAATACCTGCCCTTCTTTTTTATATTCAATGGCCGGGGCCGCCACTGAATTAGCAAAACCTGTGATAGGGACTAGGGCCCCTGCGCCGCCCCATTTGGCGATTTTAGGGTATACATTGATTCCTGTAAGGATTACGCTGATAAGTACAAGCAGCATGGAGGTCCATCCACTGCATTCGTCTTTAGACAGGGATTGAAGTTCACAGTAATTGTAGATGAACTGCCCCAGAGTACAAATAATTCCTCCAGTGACAAATGCCTTTGCCATATTTACATACACATTGTGGACAGGAGTTTTCTGTTTTACATAATCCTCATACTGTTTCTGTTGTTTCATTTTTTCAACTTTGTCCATAGAAAACTCTCCTTTTTTTCATTATCATGTGATTTAGTATTTGGAAAAAAAGATAGAATATACCAGCCAATTCTATGAAAAAGTAAAATTTTATTTTTTTGCCATCTCGTATATTTTAATAACATCATCTTTATATAAAGTTTGGAAAAATCCTACATGCCCTCCACTGGCGGCCACACACTTTTCGGCCATCTCGTGGATCTGTGCATCTGAGGGTTCAATGCCAAGTTCTTTCATATTTGTAGGCATGCCTATTTTACGGCACCATTCTTCCCACGCTTCAATGCCCTTGAGTGCAGTGCTTTCCACATCATAGAAATTTTCCTCCACATGAAACACACGCACGGCAAATTGGGCAAACCGGTAAGGGTTTGTTTTTAACACATACCTAGCCCAGCTTCCCCATATAGCACATAAGCCTGCACCGTGAGCTACATCAAACATTCCCCCGAGTTCGTGTTCAATTTTATGGGAGGCGAAATCTGCTACCCGACCTGTACCGGTAAGTCCGTTGTGGGATAGGCTCCCCGCCCACATCAGGGCCGCGCGCGCTTCATAGTTGTCTGGCTCATGTACGGCAGTTATGGCGGCTTCCCGTACAGAGACAAGTAGTCCCTCGGCCATACGGTCAATCAGATCTACGTCAGAGGTATTTGTAAAGTAACGCTCCATCGTGTGCATCATAATATCAGACGCACCGCTGGCAGTCTGGTATACCGGGAGTGTGAAGGTGAGCTCAGGGTTCATGACCGCAAATTTAGGACGGGCGCAGTCATGGTTGTATGAGCGTTTGAGCATACCTTCCTCAATTGTAATAACCATGGAATTACTCGTCTCTGATCCAGTAGCGGCAATAGTAGAAATACAGCCTATGGGGGCAATTTTATCAGTTGCTGTTTTTCCTAGAAGCAAATCTTCAAGAGGAAAATCATTGGCCAGGCCATATCCGATTCCTTTGGCAGAGTCAATGGCACTTCCTCCTCCGATTGGGAGAAGGAAATCAACCCCCTCCTCTTTACATAACCGGATACCTTCTTTGACAAGGCTTAAGCGGGGATTGGGCACTACGCCGCCTAAATCTATGTATTTTAGGCCTGCATCCTGAAGGCCCTGATGTATCTTATCCAGGGTACCGTTTTCCTGGAGAAAGGTTCCGCCAAAATGCACTAGTACTTTATGCCCTCCCAGTGCCTTGATTTCACGGCCTGCCTCCGCTTCAGTACCTCTGCCAAAAATTACTTTAGTGGGATTGTAAAATTCAAAATTAATCATATAAAATCCTCCTTATAATAATATTCATAGCCAGAAAACGCTGGCTTTTTCTATAG
>ERZ652168.117-NODE-117-length-35492-cov-20.3514_pt1 | contig 35492 bp, 32 predicted proteins | sample MGYA00514763_ERZ652168 | MGnify/ENA metagenome assembly ERZ652168
TATAAGAGACAGGTTACATTCATCCTTGTTGATTTTGCATGGATCTTTTTTAGGATGAATTCTCTGAAATACTCCCTGGAATTTATCCACAGGATATTTAGTAAATGGAATCCCTGGGTATTATTTGACCAGTCTTTATATAATTTGGGACTGAACCAGTCTGAGGTACATATTCTGTTTTTCTCAATCATTATACTGTTTCTCATTGATCTGATCCGTTATAAGAAGTCGATTACATTGGATATATTCCTGAGGGAACAATGTTTGTGGTTCAGGTGGGGAGCCATATTTATTTTACTGTTTTATATTATTATATTTGGCATATATGGACCTGCTTTTGAAGCAAAACAATTTATATATTTTCAGTTTTAGGAGGAGCTTATGTTGAAAAAAATATTAAAACCCCTCTGCTTTGTCATTATACTGGCTATTTTGCTGATTTGCTTTGTCAATATATTCAGCTTTAAATATGGAGATGGGATCTATCCTTTGAAAAGATTTTATGAGGAGAAAGAGAACAGTATGGATGTCATGTGTTTTGGGAGCAGCCATGTTTTTCAGAACATAAATACAGGGGTATTGTGGGATGAGTATGGGATTGCGGATTTTAATTTATGTGGGAGCGTTCAGCCATTCTGGAATACTTACTATTATATGAAAGAGGCGCTGAAGAGCCAGCAGCCTGCGGTGATGGTTTTGGATGTATATGGCGCCATCCAGACAGAGGATTATATAGACCATAGCAGGATTATTAAAAATAACTTTGGGTTGAAACTGTCAAAAGATAAAATTGATTCAGTGAAGGTAAGCTCCCCTCAGGAGCAGTGGACAGATTATCTTTTAGAATATCCTACATACCATAACAGATATTCGGAAATAAGCCGTTCAGATTTTACGGGATTTCTGGGGAATAAGTCTATGTATGAAAACTATAAAGGGTTCAGTGTGAACCAGGCGTCTTATGCGAATAAAGAACCGGCTGGCTTTTATACCAATGATACAGAGGAACTGACCGGAAAAGCAGAAGAGTATTTGAGGAAAATCATAGAGTTGGCCCAGGAAAATGATATCCCACTGGTAATGGTAAAATCCCCCTATCCATCTATTACACAGGAGCATCAGAGAAAATATAATAGAGTGGGTGAAATTGCGGAGGAATACGGTGTTCCATTCCTTAATTTTAATCTTCTGTATGATGAACTGGGACTAGATTTCAGTAAAGACTTTGCTGATACTGGCCATTTAAATTATCTTGGGAACATAAAATATACAAAATACCTGGCCGAATATCTTAAAAGCAATTATGAAATACCTGACAGGCGGGGAGAAAAAGGGTATCAGTCCTATGACAAAATGTCTGGAATATGCAGGCAGCAGTTATATAATGCTGAATTAAAAGCTATCACGGATATTGGACATTATGTGGATAAGGCGGCCCAGAGCCAGGATTATCTTGTTGTATACAATTTGAAGGGGAACTACAAAAGTATGACAAACTATGATGCTGTCAAAGAAAAACTATTGACAGCAGGGATTAATCTGGACGAAGCAGATAAGGATCATGTCTGGGCAGTGCAAAATGGTGAAGTTATCTTTTCGGGTGACAGTGCTGAGACCTTTACCTGGCATACAGAGCTGGGAAATGATAATAATTTGATGATATCCTGTTCTGCCGCGGAGGAGGGGAAAATAGAGGTAAGCCTGAATCATGCCCAGTATAGTACGGTTACAGCGGGATTGGATATGTTTATATATGATACATATACAGAGGCCTATGTTGAAAGTGGAGGATTTGCCCTCAGCGGCAATAAGCTGTCTTATGGAAAGACAGTCAAAGCAGTAGAATAACACTGGCTTTGACAGGTATCAAAGCAAAGGTGTAAATAGAATACCCCGGAGTCCTGCAGGGAAGCCATTTTGTGCTTCCTGGCAGGACTCCGGGGTTTTGTACGGCTGCCAGATTAGTTTTCCCCCTTCAGGCTGCCAACAAGTGTTTTAGCCAGCTCGTCCAGTGCATGCATCTGTTCATTCTTCAGAGAAGACTTCACTGCAAAATTCTCTGTCAGCAGCGTCATATTTTTCATCTCTGAAACTTTGGCCTCCATCAGTTTGGAGGACATGGGCGCCCAAGATCCATTTCCCAGGACTGCCACTGTACGGTTCTGGATATTGAGGGCCTTCATATCATCGAGGAAATTGGCCATGATTGGATATATTCCTCCATTGTAAGTAGGCGCTGCCAGAACCAGATGGCTGTACTTGAAGCTGTCCGCTATGAGCTGTGAGACATGGGTTCTGGAAATATCATGGACAATCATGTGTGTAATACCGGCATCGGCCAGTTTAGCTGCCAGGACGTTCGCGGCGTTCTCAGTATTTCCGTACATGGAAGCACATGCAATCATGACCCCCCTGACTTCAGGTTCATATTTGCTCCAGGTGTCATACTTGTCAATGATATACTCCAGGTGATTTCTCCAGATTGGGCCATGGAGAGGGCAGATGTAGCGGATGTCCAGGGCGGAGGCCTTTTTCAGGACATTCTGGACCTGGGCGCCGTATTTCCCCACGATATTTGTATAATACCGGCGGGCATCATCCAGCCAGTCTCTGTCAAAATTCACTTCATCATTAAATATGGTGCCGCTCATTGCACCGAAGGTACCAAAGGCATCGGCAGAAAACAGTATTTTATCCGCAGCATCATAAGTCATCATAGCCTCCGGCCAGTGGACCATAGGCGCCATGACGAAATGGAGGGTATGTTTTCCGCAGGAGAATGTGTCCCCTTCCTTGATTACATTTTTTTTGCCTTCCAGGTCTATATTATAAAATTGGTCTATCATGGGGAAGGTTTTGGCATTTCCGATAATCTGCAGGCCAGGATAGCGGAGCAGTAAATCATCGATGAGGGAACAGTGGTCCGGCTCCATATGGTTGATGACCAGATAATCCAGTGCCCTGCCATCCAGCACAGCTTCTATATTCTCCAGAAACTGGCGGCCGATGGAGTCATCTACCGTATCAAACAAAACAGTTTTTTCATCCAGAAGCAAATAGGAGTTATAGGAAACACCGCCGGGAATGGGAAAAATATTTTCAAACAACTCCAGGCGCCGGTCAGTTCCCCCTACCCAGTACAGATCTTCAGTTACCTTTCTAACACAGTACATATAAATTCCTCCTTTAAATTGCGGAAATTGTTATTTTTCTGACGTGTATATTTTAACATAAAAGCCAGAATACGCAAGAGAGGTATTGATTTTCGTACATGAGTTTTCGAGAAAATCAGCCCAATAAGACTATATACAATAATACTTCCTTTCTCAGTCCAGGTGATCTGCCCCTTCTTCCAGCTTCTTTTCGTTATTTACAGGCATCCCATGGATATACGAAGTGGGGTGCACGATTCCCTGCATCTGCTGCACCACGTGTCCCAGCTCATGGTTTAAGTGTTTTTCCTGTCCGGGACCGATATAGACATCTGTCCCCTGGGTGTAGGCCAGAGCCTGAAACTGAGCCGGTTTAGGAGAATTATAATGGACTTTGACATGGTCGAAAGAAAAGCCGGAATGTTCCTCGAATTTGTCTTTCATATGGTTTGGAATACCTGTCTTATTGGGGCGTTTGGACGCTCTTATTTTTTGTTCATATTCATACATCGTATGGATCCTCTCTATACTTTCTTATTTATTTTGCTAAACAGGGCATGTCCAAATAGGTGAATGGACTCCATCCAGTAAAGTATAGTTTTTCTTTAATGTTGGGAGCAGATAAATTCACAGTCTGCATTTTTTTGTCACATAAGGCCCGGCAGAAGAAAAAAGCAAGCAACATATCACCGCGGAATCTTAGGTTAAATTCGTTTATAATAAGTGAGCCGCATAATATGACAAATTTCGCTAAAATATGAAATTTTGAAATTTTTGGAAAAAATATATTGTATTTTAGTATTAGAAACCGCCTGATGTTTTTAAGAAGTATCAAAGTTTTATCTAAAGTTATATTAGGATGCAAGGTATATAAGAGGAAAGGTGCTGGCAAAGAAGCGGCAGCTGGCGTGGGGTTTTTATTCATAGTCATTGTGGTGTTTTCCCCCGGGATAGAAAAGCTAAGGAGGAAGTGACTACGGAAGAAAGGGATTATATCTATATATTAGATGAAGATAAAATATGGCTGAAAGTTATGCTGCATGATATTTATTATATTGAAACTATTAAATCCAGCCATTACTGTGAAGTGGTTACAAGGGAGGGCAGAGGAAGGCTCCATGCGGATATCACTCCGCTGCAGAAGGAACTTCCCTGGTATTTTTTTAAAACCCGGGCATCTACGCTTGCAAATCTTAAGCTGGTTGGCAAAGTAGATACAGCAAAGAGGATTTTATATTTTGATGACCTGGTATCCTGTACATATACAGAGAGAGTGGCTAAAGAATTGAAAAGGATTCTGAGGCTGAAAAGCTACAGAAGATATGGAGGAATGACAGATGAAGATCACACAGATGCTTCCCTTTGAGAGGAATCGGTATTATTACGGGAAAATGCTTACATCTCAGGATTTCAGGGCAGAGCAGCAGTATATGAACAGTAAAAGGATGTTCCTGAACCAGATGGTTTTTGGCAGTGGAGTTCTGTGCGGACTGAGTGTATATAAGCTAGATGATTTTTCTGTTCTTGTGGAAAGCGGGACAGCAGTGGATTCTCTGGGGCGGGAGATTATATTGGACAAATCCGTTGTTAAAAAACTGACTACACTGGAAGGATACAGAGAAGATGGGGACAGCTTATGCCTGTGCCTGTCTTATCAGGAGGAAGAAACGTTTCCTGTATACGCAGTCAACCGCAAGGAGGAACAAGCCGAGTATGAGAATAACCGGATTCAGGAGAGATACAGACTTTTTCTTGCAGATACCCACAGTACGGGACATAACTTCAGCCTAGACTCAGAATTTTTTGTGGAAGCTGAGCTTTCCAGAGATACGGATTATGTGGCCAGAATCCGGATGCCGGCCAATGCCTGCCGGGGAAGGAAGTTCAGGATAGTCCTAGAGGTGGTAAAGTTATCAGACAGAAAGAAAGAGCTGAACCTGTCCTATATGCTGCAGATGCCGTGCTTTTGCCGGGCAGGCCATGAAAGAAGCATGGAGATAGAGGAGACAGTGAAGATTGATAAAAAGGGAGGGCAGCGTAGCTTTCATTACTGGATAAAGGCAGAAAATACAGAACTCAAGGAAACAAGCATATTGATCAAACCAAAACAGGGAACTGTGCAGGAACTGAAGGTGTTTTTGACAAATGAGGAACCAGAAGAACTTATACGCTGTTCTCTGGGAAGGCCAAGCCTGGAAATCAGAGAGGCGGGAAAAGAAGATACCTGCATCCCTCTGGCAGACATTTTCCTGAAACATACAAAGACTGCCTGCATGATTGACTATATTGAGGAGAAGAATGTAAAACATTATGTGGATCTTCCAAGTGAAGTGAAAATAAGACAGGATTATCTGTCTTATTACGGAGGCAGTGAAGGTTCCCTGTATCCTGGGAAAACGGCAGAAGAGACGGCAGAGGAGGATGCCTGTCAGGAAGAGGCTAAGGCAAAGGAGCCAAATGGGGAGGAAGGGAAAGAAAACCCCCCAATAGTACAGGAAGAGGAACATAGAATGATGCCTGCAGAAACCGGGGAGGTGCAGGCTCTGTCCCAGATGCCAGGAGAGGAGGGGGACAGGCAGGTAAAGGGCGGGATACTGGAAATACCACTGGAACAAAGAATGAAAAAAGGGAGCATATGTTTTTCTGAGGAAATCAGCCACGGGTTGGGGCCGGGCAGCGTATATGTGGCTGTGGGAATCGACGAACCAGAAGAAGGGGCCCATGCAAAGAGGAAGATACAAAGTACGATATACGGGGACATGGAACTATTTGAGGGGCAGAATCCCTCACAGACATCTGTGAGGACAGCCGTAAAAGTATGGGAGGAAAAGGGGAGTTTCCAGGTGGCTGCCAAGCTTGCCAGAGAGCAGAATACAGTGCTTTTGTCCCTCCACTGGATTGCTTTCCGGATTCCAGGCACACGGACGGGCACAGGCCTGAAAGAAAGTAATTCTGCACAGATTAGGCCCAAGACAGTGACTATACATCTAAAATGCAGGGAAAAGCACTTTTTTGCTGTACAATTCCACAATATGCCGCCCTGCCGCCTGCGCTACGAGCTGACCGAGGAGGGCAGCGGCAGAATAGAAGAGGACGGTACTTACACAGCACCTAGGAAAGCCGGAGTATATGAGGTGAAAATTTCATGTGAACTTATGCGTATGCAGTGGTATCAGGCAAGTAGGAGGGGAGGAGGGGGAAATATGCTTTGCCAGGGAAAAACAGAAGAGTTAAGGGTGCTGGGGGTGCTCTTTAGAGGGCAGGCCAATGACGTACTACTCTGCCATAAAGGTGATCTGGCAGAAAGGGAAGAGCAGGGAGTCAGTGTCATATGGCAGGTAAAAAACAGGCAGGCAGTTAAGTACTTACTCAGGGAAGGAGACAGGCTCCCTTTTGAGGCCTGTGTCTCCCAGGGCGCCTATACTTGTTTTCTTATACCATACAGGGAACCCAGGCCTGTAGATAGATTTTGGGACGTGCAGATATCTGAAGAGAAAAGGGTACAGATGTGCAGGGAAATAGTCTGTCTGTGTATGACCTCAAGACTGCCCTGGCCGGTTCTCTATCTGCTCTTGAAAGGAGGCTGCCTTAATATAGGGAGGGATGACGCCTTATATTTTACCTATAATCTGGATCTGGCAGGGTTGAATGAGGAGAGGGGGGAACAGGACTGTGCGCAGCTCTGTGCGCAGCAGGTTCTTAGGCTGCTGCGCCCTGAGACAAAGCCTGAAAAAAGACTCTATGAGCTGGTGGCCAGGAAACTGGACAGGGCAAGGTACAGGACACTGTTTGATTTGTATTTAGAATGGAAATGGCCCTCCCCAAAGCCTGGATGCCTAAAGCCTCCAGAAAAGCTGAAAAAGTGCCTGCTGTATATTCTTGTGATACTGGCATGCCTGCTGTTGGCGCTGGCTATAATTACAGTTGTATCCGGGATGATGCTTGGCGAGCCGTTCCTGTCCCCAATATTCACGGAGACATTTAGAAGGATCGGCACGGAAAATTTGGGGAGGTGAGGCGCTTGCATAAATGGCTGGATATGACTCCAAAGCATGAGAAGGATTATTTTATATTTTTCCGGTGGCAGGTTGGAAGGAAGCTGGCCTTAATCATTTGCCTGGCTGTTATTGTATGCTGTCTGGCGGCCCTGCTTTTTTTCCATGCAGGGGCCATATCTGAAGACATAGGGGGATATCCTGTATTTGCCTATGACTCGCTTTTTTTAAAGTTCTATAGTGGGAATGCTGCGATACAGGCAAATGACGGCCATATTGCCTACTTGGGCAAGGTAAGTAAAGGGAGGGCAAACGGCAGAGGGACACTGTACGATGCCCAGGGCAGGATCATATATAAGGGGAATTTTGCCTCCAACGCCTACCAGGGGAACGGTACCCTGTACTATTCCAATATGGTAAGGAAGTACGAAGGGCAGTTTCAGGATGGGAAAAAGCAAGGGGCCGGGATACTCTACGGTGAGAATGGGACAGCCGTCTTTGAAGGCAGTTTTTATGAGGATGAAATCATCTATGAGGAACTGGTAGGGAGGCCTACCTCTGAAATTTCCAGTGCATATGCCGGGCAGCAGGCTTTATATATGGAAGCAGAGGACAGCAGTAAGATGTATGTATTTATGGAGGACATAGGAGCCATATATTGTGCCGTCAGCAAAGAAGGCACTTTGGAGGAAGGGTGGGCAGTAAAAAGTATATATGTGCTGGAAAGCAAAAAGCCATTTGAGGCTCTGGCTAAGGAGACGCCAGATGAGCCGGGGGAAGGAAAGTTACAGTATATGGGACAGACCCAGATGAACCTGGGAGATGCCCTGGCTTTTGAATTTGTACAACAGCAGAAGGACAGCGGTGAGGGGCAGCCAGAGGAGGAGAGGACGGGTAAAAGTCCTCTGAAAACCACAGGGATAGAAGCTGAGGAAGGCCTCCAGGGGGTATATGAGGTGAAGAATTATAATAAGGAAGAGATGTATATTTCTGTATACGAAAAAGAGGGTTTTCAATATACATTTTTTAATTTAGACGAGGAAAGCAGTGGTGATACATGTTTATTTTATTCAATGGAATTACTGTAGGCGCTATGGCCGTATATTTTTCAGATGATATATTAGGAGGGAATGAATGAGGAGAGAGATGCAGAAGAAAGTAGCGTATATTTTATGCTGTGTGGCGCTCTATACAGCTTGTTTGCCTATGCCGCCCGTAAAGTCTGCCGCTGTCCTTACTCTTTCTTTAGAACAGGCAAAAACACTGGCCCTCGCAAATAGTGACGCCTGTAAAAAGCTGCAGACAAAAATCAATCTGCAGAAAGTGAAATATGTGGAGGCAGTGAAATCAGTGGGGTTAAAGCAGAAAGATATGCTGACTTTCAGGTGGAACCCTCTTTTGGACTTTCAATTTCCAGAGCAGCCGGGCCTGACAGATTCTTACGAATGGCAGTATAAACCGGTGCAGATGCAATGTGAGCTGACTGCCCTGTGGCATGAACTAGAAGATACCCGCTATGAGACGGCAGAGCAGATTTCCAACCTGTATGCAGAGGCCTATATATGCCAGGAAAAAATAGCTTTTCTGGATGAGGCGCGGATCTCTCAGGAGGAAACCCTAGAGAGAAACAGAGCCAGAGTAAAAACAGGAGAGGCGAAGATAGCAGATGTGGAAAAAATGGAGGATTCCCTGGAAAAGCTGGTTACTGATGTAAGCCAGGCTATGCGTGAGATGGAAACACTGAAGAAAAAAATAACCGCCATGGCCGGAGTGGATGTCCGAATAGGGTACCGTTTCGAGAATCCCCTCATATCAGTAAGCCCTAACCGGGACGCCCTTCCAACCCTTGTGGAGCATACGCTGGAAAATGACCATGGATATTATGAGGCGAAGCTGAATTCCCGCCTGGGACTGTTAAGCCTGGAAACCAATGAAAAGCTGATGAAACAGCACTATAAGGGGAAGATGGATTGGATCCAGTCCTATGTAGACCAGGCAAAAGAGGGGAAAGAGATCGATGGAGATGCCTTTCAGGCTGCCTATGACGCCTTTCTTGGAGAGATTGAGAAACCCTGGAACGGGGATATACGGATCCTGTTTATAAAAATTCCAAAGGACTGGTTTAAGGGGGAGCAGGATGGTGTGCGCTATATAGAGGACGACCCCTATATTTTATACACAGATGCTCTGGAATATGTGGATCTGAAAAATGAGGAGGATACAGTAAAATCTTCCCTAAAGACCAGCGTAGGTGACAGTTTCGAGGCTATTGTAACCACATGGAATTCTTATCTGTCCTTACAAGAGACGGCCGGAAAACAAGAGACGGCCATGGATAAAGCTTTGCTGCTCAACCGTCTCGGGGAATTGTCTTATGAGGGATTGAGGGCAGAGCAGGATGCCTATAAACAAGCTCAGATGGAGGAACTGGAGGCATTGGGAGAGGTGAGCGCTCTTCTGTATTCCTTTGACAGGCTGACATGCGGGGGCATGACGAAATATATCAGCGGCCAGCTTACGGCCATGGAACCAGCTTACGGGGGAGACAGCTTTCTCAGTGCCGAGGAGCTTAATGGCGCTTCCTACTATATTAAGACAAGGGCAGAGGACCATGTATTTCTGTTTGGTATTGTAATACCAGAAGATTTCAGCCTGTCAGTCTCTTCCTTTGAACTGTGGGTCAATGGGACGCAGGTGGGAGAAAGGACAGAGGCAGGGCAGGAGCTTAAGCATTTGACCCTGGCACTGGATGGTATTGAAAAAGCAGCAGTCAGGTTATATGACGGAGAGAAATTTCTGGATGAGTGCCAGATAGACCCTGAGGCCAGCAGCGGGGAGCTGGAGATTACAGGAGGATATGAGATCGTGCCTGCCGGGTCAGGGCGGGCGGTGGCCACTTACACCTGTACCACTGACAAGATCCTGGGAATAACAGAAATTACTTTCAGGCCTTTGGCAGGAGAAAAAATAGCTTTTTATCAGATACAGGATTTAAATGGGATTGGGATGGGAGCCAGTACAGAAATCCCTACAGAAGAGTCCTTCTCCCATTTATCTGTAGCGGCAGATGACTTAGAAAATATCAGGGCAGTTTTCTACGATGAGCGGGGAAATTTATTGTATACGGCCAGGCTCAGGGAGACTACTATGGAAGCAGTAGCAGAGGAGGGATAGAAATCATGAGGAAGCAAAAGGGGCAGCAAAAATGCAGGCATCCGGGAAAACGGTATGCGGCGGCAGGTATTTTTACAGCGGCAGCCATATTTTCCGTCGTGCCAAAGATGTTAAGGGCTGGGTTTTATGAGGGGAGTGGGGTACATATCCGGCCAGATGAAGTGGAGAATGCAACTTTGGCTGTGGGCACACACCTTATCAGCCTGGAATCGCTAAACGACCATATTTATGAACTGGCAGTCCAATCTGCAGAGGAATCAGGGCAGCTGGATATATACTACAAATCAGAGCTGGCAGATGGCACCTGGTATGAAATCAGTTCGGCGGTGTCACTGCAGGACATTACAGGGGAAGAAGGCAGGGTGGACAGCCAGGTGATTGCTGGTTTGTTTTTTACATATCATACTTCTTTAGATGGAAACACCTATGACCTCCGTACAAATGAGGAGGTCAATATATTTGACATACAAGACCCTTATAACCTGCTCAAGCTTAAAGAACTCCAGTCTCTGGCCAATCAAAAAAAGGCCCTGGAAAAAAGTGGGGTGAATACACAGCTTCTGGATGAATTTTTTGAAGAAGATATAGAAAATGAAAAGACAATTGAGCTGGATGGCCAGATAGCCAGGCTTTATGAATACCGGCGAAGGCTGTCTGCTGGGGGCGGCAGTAAAGAGGCCATGGACACCATAGGCCGGATCATGGAAAAGGCAGATGCCGGCAGGCGATATGAGGCAGACTGTATAGCCATAGAAAAATTAAATGAACTGATGGATCAAGTATCCTCTGACAAAGAATTTTCAGCAAACTCTGACTTGACGGCAGCTTTGGGGAATAGTCTGAAAGAGCTTCAGGGAAGCGTAGATGCCCTGGATGCAGAGAGGATACTTACAGAGGATGCGGCGGCCCAGGATTTGGCTCTGGCACAGACTGAAAGGGAATTGGCAGAGGAGCTCATAGAAGCTGTAGAGACAGGGGATGATACGGCGGCCCAGGCGCTTAACAATGAGCTGGCCAGTTTATACCGGCTGGCAGAGGGGAAGGACAGGCACAGTGAGGATGTTAAGGCAGTGCTGGATAACCGGCTTCTTCCCAGGGCAAGGCAGTTGGCGGAAGAATCAGGAAGCCAGGCAGCGCAAAATGAACTAGATTACTTTGAAGCCATAAGGAGGCAGATGGATGGAGAAACAGAGGAAAACAAAGAGCTTTCAGGACTTTATGATGAAAAAGAGAAACTTTCTGCCCAGAAATTAAAAGCGTTGGATGAAAAGGATCCAGAGGAAGCAAAGAAAATCGAGGCTTTGGAAACCCAGGTACAAAGCCAAATCCAGAAACTGGAGGCAGCCGGTGAGTATGCAGATGGGAGCGCTTCCCAAGGCATACAGGATAGGAAGACTGAGGTGCTGCATATTCTGGAGAATCTGCAGCAGGAGGGAGAAAACGCTGCAGATGTGGAAACTGCAAAAACAGCGCTGGAGGGTATCGGCGCACTATGCCAGGGCAGTCCCCAGGCCGCAGCAGAGGCATTGGAAGAAATTTACCAGAAACTGGCTGCCCTGTGGGCGATGGATGGGGATTCTCAGCCTATATATGAGGAGCTGCTGAACCAGACAGAAGGACTTCTAAGCAGCAGCCTTCCGGCTGTGCTGCGGGAGATACATGCAGATACCATCGCAGAGACAGTAGAAGAAATAGATGGAGTCTCTCTGGAGCGCGGGGATGCCAGAAAAAATGGCGCCGCCCTGGCAGGGATCGGCATGTTCTGCCAGCAGACAGAGACGGACAGCGAAAGTCCAGCGGCGCTTCTTTTGGAAGCAAAGGCCAAATCCTTTGCAGGGGAGGAAGAAAGCTTTGTATTTTCTTTGCCTGGGACCCATCTTGGCAGTAATTATGCCCCGGCAGATAAGCTGGCGTATTTCTGCTCTATGCGGTACGTATGGAGAGAGAACCAAAAGCAGGCAGTGCTGGCTGGAGAAGAGGAGTATTATCAGTTTACTGCATTTTCAGATACAGCCATGGTGGGACAGGAGGAAAAAAAACTGGAGGAGCCGGTGCTGTTCCAGGCGGTCCTGTATATTCCTTCGGCTTTTGTGGAGGAACAGTTTTCCTGCCAAGTATATCCCCTGCCGGGGACAACCTACTGTGTGCTGCTGGATGATGATATGGCAGAGCTGGCTTCAGCAGTCTGTGACAGGCTTCTGGCTTTATAATATATTACAGCGGGGAAGGAGTAAGCTATATGGGGGCAGTGGTCGTACAGGGGGCAGTCCTGGCCTGTACCTTTGGCACAGCGCCAGGCACATTGATAGGGACTTCCCAGAGCATTTGTATGGCAGGCGGCAAGCCAGTGGCCACGATTCAGGATGTGGGGGCCTATGTACATATAGCGCCGTTTGGTATGTGTACATCCATGGCTAACCCACAGGTAGCTGCCGCCACGGCAGCGGCCCTGGGGATATTGGCCCCACAGCCATGTATGCTGGCAGCAGCCGGCACATGGATTCCGGTAAAACCCGGGATCCTGACAGGGGGGATTCCCTGCCTGTGCAGTGAGTCGCAGTTGTTCTGTGGCAATGGCATGGGGATGATCAGCATAAAATCACCAGGACAAATGAAGGTGCTGGTATAGGAAAGGAGTTTGAAAATGGCAGAATATTTATCACCTGGAGTATATGTGGAGGAGTATGACAATTCTCCCCGGGGAATGGAGGGGGTGGGCACAAGCACAGCAGGCTTTGTGGGCCTTGCACAAAGAGGCGCGGTGAAAGGCGCCCCGGTGCTTGTCACTAGCTTCGCGGAATATGTCCGTAGGTTCGGCGGTTATTTAAGCGAGTTTGCCTTCGGAGAATACCGTTACCTTGCAGGGGCCGTGGAGCAGTTTTTCCAGAACGGCGGAACTAGGTGTTATGTGGCAAGGGTGATTCCCGCTGATGCCAGGACAGCTGCATTTAAGAATGAAGTGATTTCTATCAGCGCCGCCAGTCCAGGGAGCTGGGGGAACCGGGTGGTCCTGGAATTTTCCGAGATACTGAAGAAAAAGATGCAGCTGCTGGAAAAGAAGGAGGAGAATGTTTACATAGCCAAATCCACAGCAGGATTTGAGGAGGGAAGCCTGATAAAAGCGGGGGATGAGTATAACCGTATTGTCCGTATATTTGGAAATGAAATAACGTTTGAGTGTCCTTTTGCCGGCCAGGTGACAGATACAGGCTTGGTGCCGGAAAAACTAGCCTACCTTTCAGAGCTTGAGGTGCAGGTCCGGTATGAGGACGAGGTAGAAGTTTTCCAGGAGATGAGCCTTTATACTGCATCTGGAAATTATCTGGGACTCCGGCTCCAGGCCAGTGAACTTATCAGGCTGGAGGCAGATCCCCCTGCAGCACTTGTCTCGCCGGTAGAAGCCCTTTTGGGAGAAGGAGTGTCCACAGTCGTACTTGAAGGCGGGCAGGACGGCACAATGGAGCAGGTAAATGCAGAAACATTTATCGGGAAAGATAAGGGCCCTGGGGAACGGACAGGAATCCAGGCATTTCTGGAAAACCATATAGTCAGCATCATGGCAGTACCCGGAGTGACCATGCCGGATGTGGCTGTCTCCCTCATAGCACACTGCGAAAATACCCAGAGCAGGTTTGCTGTCCTGGACATGCCCAGGGATACATCAGATACAAAAAAGTTAATAGAATATAGAGAATTAGTAGACAGCACGTATGCGGCAATGTACCATCCCTGGCTGAAAAATTTTGACCGTTCCAACAAAAAGCCAGGTTATTTCCCACCGTCGGGAGCTGTTATGGGCGTATATTCCAGGACGGATATTCAGAGAGGGGTACACAAGGCGCCTGCCAACGAGACAGTCTCCTGTACAGGATTAAATATTAATTTTACAAAGGGTGAGCAGGACATACTGAACCCCGAGGGCGTCAATCTGATCCGTGCCCTTCCGGGCCAGGGAATCCGCATATGGGGGGCAAGGACGGCAAGCAGCAATGGGGCGTTTAAGTATGTAAATATCAGAAGGCTGTTTATTTATGTAGAGGAAAGCCTGCGGGCCAACACCGGATGGGTTGTATTTGAACCAAATGATGGGGCGCTCTGGAACAGGGTAAGCATTTCCATAAATGGTTTCCTCAACACGATGTTCAGAAATGGCATGTTTGCGGGAGCAACTCCGGAAGAAAGTTATTTTGTGGAAATTGGGCCCACAACCATGACACAGGATGATATCCAAAATGGCAGGCTGATATGCAATATAGGCATTGCACCGTCCAGGCCTGCAGAATTCGTGATTTTCCGCCTGACACAGCATACCTCTGAATCAGGGGCCTAGGAGTGGGGGCAGGCACATACTTGAAATAGTAAGAGAGAAAAGGAGTAGAGCATATGGCTAGATATAATAAGGATTCCGGTCTTTCAGTTCCACTGACTAAGATGAATTTTATTGTCACCGCCGGGGAGGCCACGGCAGCTTTTACTGAGGTCAGCGGAGTGGAAGCGAGTGTGGATGTGATTGAATTCAGGCAGGGCAATTCTAACAGCCTGGCGCCCATGAAGATTCCTGGGTTGGTGAAGCATGGGAATGTTACTTTGAAATATGGATGTACCCTCAACAACGATTTCCTGAAATGGGCGGCAGCCTGTGTCAGCGAGACGAGAAACGGGGACAACATACGTGAGGTCAATATTGAGCTGGTGGATATCAGTGAGAGTGCGCCTACAGAAGTTAAGAAAACAACATCGGGTTCCTGTATCTGGAAATTAAAGAATGCCTGGGTGACAAAATATTCTGCACCAGACTTAAACGCCACTGCAAATGAGGTGGCGCTGGAATCGGTAGAAATTGCCTATGAAGAGCTGGAAATCCCGGGCAGTGGGCAGTCCTAGAATAAGGGAGGGACAGGCAGAGAGAAAGATAAAAGAGGTGCAGGATGACAACAGTTTATGATTTTGAACTTCCCAGGGGGTATACAGACGAGAGAGGCGGCGTGCATAAGACAGGGAAGATGCGGCTTGCCACAGCGGGGGATGAAATAACTGCCGCCAGAGATCCCCGGGCCTTAAACAATCCCGCTTACTTGACTGTTATTTTACTGGCCCGGGTTATTACGGAGCTGGATGGGATTGAAACAGTGACAGGCACTTTGATTGAAGGACTTTATACAGCGGATCTTGCCTTTCTGCAGGATATGTACCAGAGGATCAATGATATGGAACCTCCAGTACAAAAAGCCGTTTGCCCCCATTGCGGGCAGCAGTTTGAAGTACCTGTAAATTTTACACAGGAGGGATAGGACTGTATCCTGAGGAAGAGTTATATAAGGAGATTTCTTTTATATCTTACTATTACCATTGGGGCAGGCAGGAGATTATGGAGCTGTGCCATGCTGAGCGCAGGCGGTGGTGCGGCGAGATTTCCTCTGTCAATATAAGCAGGAATCCCTCCGACAAAAAAGAAAAAAATATTTTTGAATTGAGAGGCTGAAACAAAGGAGATAATCATGGCGCATGTATACAGAAATATGCACTTTCTGCTCTGCGTGGAAGGGACTGAGATACCACTGAAGAGCTGCAAAAGCTTTGCCCAGGAGGTGGAGTATGAGGGGATACAGGAGGGTGGGCTCAATGACAGGGTGCACTTAAGGAAGAAACCCCTATCCAAACCTTTTACTTTCCAGGCAGAGAGGTACGTGGGGCCCGGGTATACAGACCCCCTTCCTGCCGGGCACAGTCCTGAGGGGGAGATGGTACTCATGGTCAGCGACCAGGCCGGAACCTTTGCAGAACCCACTGCACAGTTTTTATTCAGTGGGTGTGTGGTGACAGGAAAAAATTACAGTGAAGTGGACGCAGAGAGGCCAGGCCTGATTATAGAGACAACAACAGTAGCCTATGAGCAGATGCAGGTGAAATGGAAAGGGGGGATAGGATGATAACTCTGCGCAGAATAGGAAGTCCCCTGTGGAAGTATAATCCCGCAGGCGGTGCAGAATATTTTGCCCGGAAGATTATGGGGAATTATGAACTGCTCCCTCTGCACATTTCGGCAGAGGACATGATACATGCCATGCTCTCCCCCGGGAAAGGGCAGAGGGATGGGCAGGGACTTTCTGTGGCAAGCCAGCATATCCAGATCCGTCAGGATATGAATATGGAGGTAATAAACCAACTTCTGAACCGCCTGCACGTGTTTATGGATGGCAAGCCATGCTACCAGGATCAAGTATTTGTCTCTATGGTATTGAAAAAGCTGGGGATCCGTGGGCAAAAGGAATTTGTAGAACTTGTGGGCAAGGCGGCGGGGATCAGTGTCATGAGACAGAAGCTGTTTAAGCTGTGTAAAGACAACGAAAAGCTGGCCCGGCGGCTAAAAGCAGCTGTAGAGATATATAGAAATAAGAGGTGGAAGAAGAAAAAACATGGGGAAGCATATACTGCTTTGGAGGCCAGATATTTTCTGCAGAACCTGGTCTGTGACAGGATTGGGCCAAACCACCTGCCCGAAAGATTCTGCGAGCTGATATACGTGCCGGCGGGATCTATGCATCCGGGGAGGAACGTTACAGAGGCAGCAGGTATCTGGGAATTTTGGGGAAGCCTGATGGCACTGAAGCTGAACCAGGATATTTTTGGCCCTGCGGGAATACAGATGTTCCAGGCCATGAATCCTTACGAAGGGAGACGGAAAGGAGAGAGTGGGTCAGAAAAGGATGTGAGGGCAGATCTGCTTTCTGCCATGCTTTTAAACCTATCCCGGGAGGCAGTTCTTTACCGGGAAAATGCCACAGGAAGGAATGGGGCCAGGGCGGGGACTGTCTGGATGAGGTTTCAGGAGGCTGTGGGCAAGAGCGGACGGCAGACAGCAGAACGGTTTTTCTATTATCACAGAACCCTGAAGAGGGCAGATATGGAGCACCACAGGGCACTTTTAGAAGTGCTCAGAGAGGGCTTTTTAAGAGAGGTGCGTATCCTGAATCATATACAGGATATGGCAGGGCCACACAGCCGGGGAGATGACAGGAAGGAATTGAAAAGGCTGCGCCGGATGGTGGCAGATATAGTCGGGGAAAGGCAGGAGGAGCTCCATGAGCAGCTTCTCTTTCAGACAGACAGGCTGCTGGATACAGTAACTGTGATAGAAAAAGACATCAGAAAACACCTTCAGTACATGGAGATCCAGTATATAACAGAGAAGCAGCCTGGGGTGATGGAAGTTGTGCCCCTTGTACATGTAAGGCGGGAGGGCACACAGGAGGCCTCAAAAGAGACAGGCGGCATACATCTGCCAGAAGGAGAAAATCGTCTTCAGCAGGACAGAACTTTCCAGACATGGGACTATACAGACAGAAAACAAATACGTTTGGATTTGACAGGACAGGGGAAGAAGGACGTGAGCCGGCTGGTGCAGGACCAGATACAGCAGCAGATGAATGTCCTGACGGATAAAGTATATACAAGGCTGGGACAGAGGCTGCTAAGCGAGAAAAAACGCAGAGGACTTTAAGGAAAGGGGGATCCAGAATGGAGCTTGAAAAGGCCTGCCTGCAGTTTATAGGTGCAAACAGAGGGGCAGATACAAGGGTAGAACAGCAGGCAAAAGCGGTACTGGCAAAGGGAAACTCAGGAAGTGGATATGAAAGGGCGGCCTCTATTTTTGAAGTCCAGTTTAACCCCACTGACCTAAGGTTTGCCACTGAGAGGGGGAGCAAGAAAGAAAAATTTGATTTTCAGCAGAGGAAGAAAAAGCAGTCAAGGCAGTCTTGCGTCCAGGAGTCCATACCCGGCATACACATGTCTGTCAGGCTGATACTGGATGGATTCCAAAGGCCCCGTCAGGCTGTACAGGAAGAAACTCAGGGACTGCTGGCCGCGGCCAGGGGAAGTGCTAGGAATCTGAAGGTTTCCTTTCATTGGAACACATTCTCGTTTACCGGCATTCTGGAGGATATTTCAGCGGAGTACAGTATTTTCGATGGGGAAGGATACCCTGCTCGTTCCAGTCTGGAAATAACCCTTGGCTGCAGTGGGAAGGGACAGCTGGCAGAACTTATGGACAAGGAGTATGTGGAACTGTTTCAGGGTACAGTAAGGTGACAAGAATGGAGAAGGCTATTTTGGCAGTGGCGCTGCAGAAGGAAAAGAAAGAGGCGGCTGATATTTTGGGCAATGCGGTGCTTAGGATGTCAGGACTCCAAAGCCAGGCCAAGGTACCTACAGGCATGGGAGGTGGAATACATGCCTGTGAAGTCCAGTATAATCCTGTTTCCCTGAAGCTTAAAACCCAGGGAGGCCGGGTTAAGGCCGAGAATCCCCAGGCAGCAGGACAGCCTGATTCGGCAGTACAGGCAGTATGCACAGGGAATACAACTTTATCCTTTGAATTATATGTGGATGGAACCCGGACTTTAGACACAATAAAAGCCATGCTCGGCATGCTGTCATCCGAAGAAAAACGTCAGGTTCTGTTTGCCTGGGGCAATAACGTGTTCGCTGGGGAAATATCTCAGATGAGCGGCAGCTATACCATGTTTGATCATACGGGCCGGCCTATACAGGGAAAATAAGTATGACGATCCGGCAGGGGGGATCCCAGACGGATCTTACCTATTGGGAGCAGGCCTTTCAAAAATTTGTACAGGGACTGCCGGCTGTATAGGAGGCAATACTATAGATGAAATACCAATACGATAAACTGAGACAGATTTATAATGATTTTGAAAGTCCCATTCTTTCTGTGACAGTGGAGGGAAAAAGATTTGAGGACAATAATGCCGGGATGATTATCGGCGAGTTTTACGCAGAGCTGACAAGCGGACTGGAGGCGGCGGAGGCAGTGTACCGGATTTACAACTGTACAGACTTAAAGGATGGCACGTATTTGTCTGAAGAACTGAAGCCTTATATCCTTCTGGGTTCTTATACAGTCATAGAGGCAGGGTATGAGGGAGCTGTGGAAGAGGTATTCAGGGGCTATGTGGCTAGCGTAGAGTTTGCCTGCTCTGAGGAAGAAATACCCTGTGCCTCTGTGACAATCATGGACATAAAGGGAGTTATGATGGGAAATATCGCTGAGAAGCAGTTGAGGGCCGTAAGCTGGGGAGAGGCCGTGAAAGAGATCTTAAAAGGACAGTCCTGCCGGGGCCTGGGGCAGAAGGGGCTGATGGAGCAGATAAGGGTGGACGACACACCGGATAAACAGTCCCAGGAAAAGTCAAATGTATGTCTCGAAATGACGGCTGAAAGTGACTATGAATTTGTGGTCAGGGCCGCAAAAAGGTATAACTATGAATTTTATACAGATCTGGGAACTGTCTATTTCCGGAAATCCATGCAGGAGGAAATACCGCTGATGGAGCTGGGGCCGGGAAGGGGGGTTTTAGGATACCAGATGTCCTATGATATCCGGGGCCTGGCCAGGGAGTTTGAGACAAGAGGGATGGATGACAGGAAGGGAGAGCTTATATCCTGTAAAAAGAAAAGTGCAGATAAACTTTCATCAGGGAACAGGGTCAATGCAGTCCTCTCAGGGACGGCCAAGGTCTGTATAGACGCTTCTGTTCGTTCCCAGCCAGAAGTCCAGGCAAGGACAGAGGCCTTAGCGGAAAAGACAGCCTGGAGCTTTGGGAGGCTGGAGTGTGAATGTATCGGGATTCCAGTGTTAAAGCCAGGATATTTTGTAGAAATGGCAGGATTCGGAAAAGGAGTAGATAACCAGTTTTATATCAATAAAGTGAGGCATGAACTATCTGGGGAAAAGGGGTACAGAACTCTTTTAAGTGGGCAGGCAGCCTCTGTGGGGGAATCGTAGGGTATTTGGTTTGGGAGAAGGAGAGGTAGGGTTCAACATGGAATTGCTGGATATATTAGATGAAATTCAAGGGCGGCAGATACAGAAGACCGAGACTGGAGATGAGCGTGTCTCAGGGGTAATGACCGGTATTGTAGAAGAGAATTTCAATAAGGACCTGCCCGGATATGTGAGGGTCAGAATCCCTGTGCGGGATGACCAGGCCAATGTACTGAAGTGGGCCAAGGTGGCCCGGCCGTACAGCGGAGACAGCTGGGGGTGCTATTTCCATCCAGAAAAAGGGGATCAGGTACTTCTTATATTTGAAAATGGTAATATAGAAAAACCATACGTCCTTGCCAGTATACCAAGGGATAGTGATTCTATTGTCAGAAAGGCGGCAGATGAAAAAAACCAGATTAAGGGGATTGTCACTAAAAATGGGAGTTGTATACAGTTTATAGACCATCCCGGGGACAGTGTAAAGGATCAAATCCATATCATGACAGCTGGAGAGAAGTGCAGGTTCCTTCTGGATAATGAGAGGGAGGCCATTATGGCGGAGGATAAGGAAAGGACTGTGTCTATAGAAATGGATTTGAAAGATAAGGCCATACATATTACAGCGGAGAAAAAACTGACTATCCAGGTCGGAGACAGCATTTTAGTCACCATGAATGGGGGGAACGGCGCAATAGTGGTTGAGGCAGATAAGATACAGGCCAAAGCAGGAAGGGCATTGGAGTTACAGGCCGGGGGTTCGGCCAAAATATCCGCCCAACAGGCTATGATTGAGGCTTCCTCTGTCTTAAAGCAGTCCAGCGGGGGGATGCTGACAGTGACAGGGAATCCCGTAAAGATTGGATAGTATGGGGAGTGGGATATGGAAGAGAAAAGTAATGGATACAGGGGTATGAAGTTTCCGCCCCAGGTCAATCCAGCCACAGGCTGTTTTCTAGTATCAGAAGGGGAGGAGAATGTAAAAGAATCCATCTATTTAATCCTGATGACTCAGAAATCGGAACGCTTTACAAGGCCGGATTTTGGGAGTTCCACCTTATCTTACCCTTTTACGGACCCTGCGCCTACCAGGCTCCATATGATAGAGAGGGATGTCAAACAGACGATTTTGCTTCAGGAGCCTAGAGTAAGCGATGTTACGGCTACGGCACGGTATGATGGGAAAAACCAGTCTATTGTGCTGGAAGTAGATTATGAATTGGAGGAGGGAGGCAGGGGCCGTGTGGAGTTCTCCATATAGCAGAGGACAGGACAATGTGGATAAAAGACAGGGGCAGAAAGTGCCCGCCCGGGGAAGCAGCCTGGAAGAGATAAAAGCAGAAATAGTAATGGAGATGGCCCGGCTTTCTGAGTCATATGTGCCTCAGTGGAGGCTGGATACAAAGGCGCCGGATATAGGTGCCGTGATTGCCCTGATTTTTGCAGGGCAGCTTGCAGAGGCGGAGGCAGGGCGCTGTCAGTTAAAGGAAAAATGTAAAGCTTATCTGGCGGATGTGCTGGGTGTGCGCCCGGCTCCCTGTGTGCCTGCCCGTACAGTTCTGGTTTTGGATGTGGACGAAGAAGGGGCCAAGGGGGTGCCTGTAGAAAAGGGCAGTAAGTTCTATAAGGCTGGCACAGATGAGGGCCAGAGGATTCCTTTTGAAACTGTCCAAGATATTCTAGCTTCTCCGGTCAGGCTTTCTAAAGTCTTTGGGGTCAGCCAGGAACATAAAAAGATTGTGGCATATGATTTGGACGCGGGTAAAAAAGCAAGGCCTCTTTTTTCCTTTGCAGGGGAAAACTTGTACCGGGAAAGGGTCAGAGTGACTCACCCCCTATTGGATACAGGCCATGTGGACATAAAACGCCCGCCTGGCAGCCACAGGCTGGCGGCTCAAAATATAAGGCTGCAGGCCGGGGGATGGGGCATTGCCCCCCGTTTTCTCTATGATGGAAGCAGAGAATTAAAAGGGGAAGCCTGCCCCTTATTTGGCAGGGAGATTCTCCCCTATCAGGAATGCTGGATAGAGGGGGATGATGTCTTTGCCAGAGAGGGGGCAGAAATCGCCTGTACTTTTGAACTTGGCTGGGGGAACTGTGACACCAGGGAGAAGCAGGCTAAAAAGCAGGAATTAAAGCCAATCATGCGGCGCCGTCCAGAGGGGACAGAGCCAGATCCGCCGCATATCTATCCGCTGGAGATTAGTATTTCGTATTTTAATGGGGAGGGGTTCTGTACATTGGACATAACGGAGGGGGATGGTATATTTACCCAAGTATTTGAAGGGAAAAAGCAGGGGAAGATTATATTCTGCTGTCCAGAAGGCTGGGAGAGGGCAGTTGTGGGGGGACGGAAGGCGCGCTGCATGCGCCTGCAGATACTTCAGGTGAAAAATGGCTATACGCCAGGGGCCATCCATCATTATCCTGTGGTTGAGAATATACGGTTCGCCTGGTCATATGGGGAAAAAGGAGTCAGGCCAAAGGCAGTCACCCGTTTTTGGGGGAACAGGAAGGCGGAACTTAAGGAGGGGATAGAAAGACGGGAGATGCCGGAACTGTTTGGCCCTTTCCCTTATACGGGAGAGTGGATAGTACTGGGTTTTGACAAAGTACCGCCTCCGGGGCCAGTGGGACTTTACATCGAACTTACACCTGCAGGCGGGGGCAGAGGCCTTAAGCCCGTTTTTGAGTACTCGGCAGAAGATGGGTTTAAGCCCCTGCATGTCATAGACGGGACAGACGGATTTACAGGGAGTGGAATTCTCAGATTTGTGGTACCCTCAGATGCAGCAATGGCTACCTTTGAAGGGGAAAAGCTATTTTGGATACGTATTCAGGACTTGGAAAAGGACAGAGAGAAAAAACATTTCCCGAAACTGATTGGGTGTCTGTGGAACGCAGTGGATGCCGTGAATATGGAGGTCTCGGACTGGAAAGAGTACAGTCTGGAGCAAGTGGAGGCCAGAATAGAGGTATCCCTCCCAGAAACTTGTATTATAGATGCCCAAGTGTGGGTGAATGAAAAAAGCAGTCTCACGGAAGAAGAACAAAAACAGATGGCCGCAGAGCAGCCTGGCCGGATTCAGGCTGTATATGATATTCAGGGCCGGCTGTCTGAATTTTTTGTGAAATGGGAGCAGGAAGGCAAAGATGAGGGGGACGGCAGATATTTCAGGCTGGACCGCCAGAAACGTATATTACGTTTGGGGGACGGACAGATCCCCCCAGAGACGGAAGGGACGGCCTGGAAGATTCGGGTAGCTGCCTGTGACGGTGACAGGGGGAATATTCCGGCTTGGGCCAGCTTAGATCCTGCCCGTTCTTATTTGTTCTTAAACCGGGCCTATACTCCCACAGGAGCCTATGGAGGAAGTAAAGGAGAGTCCTGTGAGGAAATGTTAAGGAGGAATAAAGGCTTTCTGGGTATTGGGACAAAAGCCGTGTCAGGCCCAGATATTGTAGCCAGGGCAAAGGCTTTTTCCAGCCAAATTGTGGAGGCCTCTCTTTGGATGGGAGAACAGGGGCCAGACAGCCTGCTGGTACTTGTGCAGTCCTTTGGGGCAGGGGTTTTTGAGCAGTTAAGGGAACCACTGAAAGTCCATTTGGAGCAGTATGCCCCAGTCCTTTTAAAAGGAGGCCTTATAATCCGGGAGCCAGTTTTTATTCAAGTCTCTGTCCATGCCTGGATCCTGGCAGATACACATGGCGTATTGGAGGCGGAGGATATGGTTGCAGAAAGACTTCGCAGTTATCTGGAAGAAGAGCTGGGAGGCCGCAGGCGTTTTGGCATTGGCAGGCTCCCAGATGTATGGGAAGTTGAACGGGCGCTGGCAGGGGCGGCAAAAGGGATGTGCTTGGGGAGGATGCAGATTGTGGTTTCTTATACAGATGAAACAGGATATCACGAGAAAGACCTGGAAGATCTGCCTTCTATGCCCCAGGGAGTTTGTATAAATGGAAACCACCAGATCCATATAGAGACAATATGAGGAGGGAGGGTGAAATATGGCAGATACAGAAAAGAAAAATGGGCAGTATGAGAAGGCGCTGGCCAAGGCATTGGCCCAAATCCACGTATATAATGAGGAGTGGACAAACCGCCTGCCCTCAGATCCTGGAATTACCATTCTGGAAAATCTGACGGCCTTCTCTCTTCTCCTTCAGCAGGAGGTACAGGAGATGCCGGAACAGGCCCTTTCTTTCTTGGCCCGGCTTTTGGGGATGGAGAGGCAGGAGCAAAGCTGTGCAGAGGTGTTTTTGCGCCCCCGGAGAGACGGGCACAAAAGCCAGGTCGTAGAAGGGGAAAAGTTCTATCTGGGAGACACCTGTTTTGAGGCCCGTCAAGACCAGGTTTTGCCTGCTGGGGGCATAGTGGGCATTTACCGGGAGAAAAGGGGAGCCAAGCTGGTCAGGCTGGCACAGCTGGGGGCCAAATATTCTGCTCCTGTCAGAATATTTGGAGACAGGCCTGCAGTGGGGGACTGTGTATACTTTATTTTGGACGATCTTCCCCTGGGGACAGAGTATAGCCTGCAGTTTTATGTGACAGCACAGGACAACTATTGCCGCAACCCGGCTGATGGGGGAGAAGCCGTCACTTTTGCAGAGGCAGACTGGAGTTATTACACAAGAGAAGGGTATATTCAGACCTCCTGCATTGACAGTACCAGCGTGTTTTTGAAATCCGGCAGGATCAGCGTCAGGCTGAAAAAGGAGGCGGAGCCTGCCAGGGGGCAGATAGGGGAGCTGAGCGGTTTTATGATAAAATGTGCCCTGAAATCTGTTATGTATGACCAGATACCTGAAGTGAAAAATATAGAGGGCCCCTTACTATCTGTGTACGAAAAAAATACAAGAATCCTGTCCCTGGAAAAAGAGCCTGGCCAGGAAATACGCCTGCCGTCCTGTCTGGCAGAGAACAGGTACATTTTTGTCTATGCAGGAAATAATAAGGATGGCTACAGACAGCTCATAGAAAGACACTGGGAACCTGGAAAGGTACAGGATGAAGAGAGGCGGATGGCCAAGGGGGAGTATATCAGGCAGGATACCAAAGAGGAAGCTATTTTTCAGTTAGATGTATGGGAGGATGCGGAGGATATTCCCCAGGCGGTAAAAGTAATTTGTATGGAGGAAGAGATGACAGTTCACAGACTATTAGGAGTTCTATATGGGTATGACAGACAGGAATTTCCCCTTACATTGCCGGGTGAGCCGTTGTTGGGATCAATGGAAATGATGGCGGAAAGAGAAGGAGGCCAAGGGAAAAGGTTCTGGTTTTTTAAACCAGGGGATAAAAAGTGTGGGCATATTGAGTTTACATATGATTTTGGAAACCATGCAGTCTGTATTTTGGATGCCGGGGATTTTGAAGGATGCCGGGTGTATCTCAGCCAGTATGTGCATCATGGAGGGGAAGAGGGGAACGTACTGCCCGGGAATCAGTTTTTCCGTGTTAAGGGCCAGGACAAGGATTGGTTTCATAACCCGCTCCCAGGGATGGGGGGAAGGAAGAGGGAAGAAGATGAGGGATTCAAGGCAAGAATCGCCAAGGAGAGGAAGCGTCTGGATGTGCTTGTGACAGAGGAAGATTATGAGCACGCAGTGAGGCACATACCAGATTTATGTATACATAAAGTGCGGGCCTGCACAGAGCAGGGAGGCAGAAAAATAGTTGTCTATGTAAAACCTTTCAGTGAGACAAACCGGCCAAAATTGTCCCCTTTATACAGACGGAAAATTGAGGAATATCTTGAGGGGAAAAGGCTCCTTTGCACTGGGACAGAAGTAAGGGATCCGGAATATATCGAGATAGATGTACAGGCTGAGGTGGAAGTGAAAGTACAGTACCCAGACAGCCGCCAGGAGATTAGGCAGGCACTGGAGGGCGTCCTGGACTATGCAAACGGAAACCAGGAGTTTGGGCAGCCGCTTATCATCAGCCAGATTGTGGACATGCTGGAGGGCCTGCCCTGTGTGGAGAGAGTGCGCAGGCTAAGGCTGATGCCTGGATGGAATCCATTGCTCAGGGAAGAAGCCAGAGGCATGGGCAGCCGCGGGGATACTATTTGGATTCCGAATCAGGCCCTGTGCTGTCCGGGAGAGATCAGGCTGTCGGTCAAAGGGAGCAATATTCTATGAAATGTTATACGATGGGATATGCAAAACTGAGGCGGGCATGGAAGAAAGGGATAGAGGCAGGCAGGGACGGTATTCTAATATTGGATACAGATACAGACTGCCATGAGATTTGCCTGCCCTGCCTGGATGGGGGAAAGGAGGGCGCACAGTGGGGGCGGCTGCGCTTCCGTCCCGAATTGCCGGAGGGATGTATTTTATCTGTGTATGCTCTGGCAGCAGAAAATGGGGATATTATGGAAGAGTTTATGGCCGGAGATCCCGCCGCCCATACGGATGTACAGAGTTTCTTCAAAGAAAATGGGGCGGGCCCTTTTTTCAATCAGAGGGACATACTTCTCTATGAGGTTTGGGGAAGATATTTGTGGATATATATGCGAATTCAGAATGGGGCCGGAGGGACTATACAGTATATTCAGGTCATAAACCCCGGGGATCATTTTCTTAGGACATTCCCAGAAATTTACCAGGAAAGGGGAGGCAGCTTTCACAGATATCTCTCAGTGCTCTCTTCGGTCTACTATGACATGGAGGAAAAGATAAAAGAGACGGGAAAACTTTTTGACCTGGAAACTTCGCCGGGATATATGTTGAGAGAACTGGCAGGCTGGTTTGGGATAGATATTGGGGAGGGCCTGCTTACAGAGGGAGAACTGCAAAGCCTGCTCAGGAATGCGGGGCGTTATGTAAAAATAAAGGGGACTAAGAAGGTGATAGAGGAACTGACGGAATTGCTGGTTCATGAGACACCACTGTTGATTGAGCATACAAAAGGACAGAAAATGCTGGATGTGACCCTGCTCCTTCATCAGAAACTGGCCCCCTCAGAGGAGCTGAAGCTTTTGTTTTTTCTGATACAGTTTAAGCCTGTCTATGTAAGGCTCAATGTCTTATCCTATCAAGAACCCTGGGGGATGGATGAATATTGTTTCCTAGATATCAACGCACGTGCATATTGGTGTGAGGAGGCGGTGCTTGATACAGACAGTGGGGCAGATCTATGTGCACTGGCTCAATAAAGGCTTGGAAATATAAAGAAAGGAAGTAGATATAAGATGGAAATAACAGAACAGATACAGGAAAATGAAATTTTGATACAGGTAGAGGGGCGTATTGATACAAACACAAGCAGGTTGGTGCAGGATGCTGTTCTGGACGGATTCCAGAAACATGTACATATCAGGCTGGATTTAGGAGAGGTGGATTATATATCCAGCGCAGGGTTACGGGTGCTTTTGATGGGAGAAAAGACTGCCCAGGCAAAAGGCGGGAGCCTGGTTCTTACACATATCCGCCCTTCGGTAATGGAAGTATTGGAGATGACAGGGTTTGCAAAGGTCCTCCATTTGGCCTGACAGGTGGGAATATATGTTATGGGAAAATATACAGCTATTGCGGATGTCAGTGAAGAGATCCTGCGGGTTATGCGTAAGCAGCTGGCCCCCGGCCTTATACCGGATCAAAATAGTATTGGCCTTTGCAGTCCAGAAAATTGTACAGAGTATTCGCTGTCCATATATTTATATGATTTGCAGGAGAGTGAGGAGGTCAGAACTCTGGGAATGATGAATTTAGATGATGCCAGGCAGAAGGGCCCCCCGGTTTATTTATCCCTTTATTATATGATGACAGCCTGCCTGCAGAGTGACCAGAAATTCAAGGTAGTGCAGGAGGAGAGGATTCTGGGGCAGATTATCCAGTATTTTCACGACTATCCGAAGATCAGTGCGGGCGGGGAGGAGACCAGGATGCAGATGCTGCGCATATCCACAGAAGATAAAATGAAACTCTGGAATTTCGGTAAAGCGCCTTATGCAGTATCGCTATTTTATAAAGCCTCTCCTGTTGTAATAGACTCAGCCTATATCCGCAGTGTTTCAAGGGTTAGGCGGCCCCAGATCCAGGTGGGGCGACTGGAGGAGAGAGATGGAATATTATATAGAAACAAATAATATGGAAAAGAGGGACAGGGCAGCCGCGCTGGAAGCTTTTCTCTCAGAATTTACATGGCCTGGGGAGAATAAAAAGAAGCCTGAACCGCTTCTGCTCTACGAGGGAGAGTTAGAGCGCCTTGTAAATATAGAAAAGGCAGGGGACTGTTTTTATCCCCGCCTTATTGTGGTGCGCGGGGAAAGAGGAAGTGGAAGGAAGTTACTTTTAAGACATCTGTTCTATAGATGTAATATTAGGGTTCTGTGGACAGAGTACAGCCTACTTTTAAAGAAATATGAAGAGCACGGAGCGCTTCTGGTTAAAATGCTGGAAGAAAAAATAAGGACTGGGGGGTACCGGCTCTGTATATGTGGAAAAGAAGGGGCGGAAGATGACGCCTTATGGGAAGGATTGCTTGAGGGATTGGCCAGGGCGGGGATTTCCTGTTTTATTACCTCTGCAGAACCTGGCCCAGGCCTGGGGGGATTCAAATGGGAACTGGCCGAATTTGTCCTTGCCTCTCCCGGGACAGAAGAAAGAATCCGCCTGTGGGAGTATTTTCTGTCTTTTTACCCTAGAGAACAGACTATAGAGGCAGCGCTCCTGGCGGAGCAGTACAATCTGAATGGAGGCAGTATAAAAGCGCTTTTACGGACAGCAGGATTATACCGGGATGGCCAGGGCAGGGAGGTGTTGGCTGAGGAGGATATAGCTGAGGCAGCCAGCGTCTATAGGCAGGACAGTATGGGGAATCTGGCGAGGAAGCTCCCCTGTGTCTTTAAGTGGGAGGATCTGGTTATAGATGATAGGGCCCGGGGGCAGCTTGAGATTCTCTTAAACCAGGTGAAATACAGATATGTGGTAGGGAGCCAATGGGGATTTTATGAAAGGAGGCCTTATGGAAATGGGGTCTGTGCTTTATTTTATGGCCCGCCGGGGACTGGTAAAACAATGGCCGCCCAAGTGATTGCAGGGGAACTTGGCATGGAGCTCTACCGGGTTGATCTGTCTCAGCTAAGCAGCAAGTATATAGGGGAGACACAGAAGAATATCAGCCAGATATTTGACCAGGCCAGGAAAAGAAATGTGATATTGTTTTTTGACGAGGCAGATGCAGTTTTTGCCAGGAGGACAGAGATAAAGGATGCCAATGACCGCCATGGAAACAGTGAGACCGCCCATCTTCTGCAGCGGCTGGAGGAGTATGAAGGCATGACTATACTGGCCACGAATCTGAAAAACCAGCTGGACGATGCGTTTAAGAGGCGGATGAAAATGGTGGTACATTTCCGCCTGCCTGATAGGAAGGCAAGAGAAGAACTGTGGGAAAAGGCTTTTCCGCAAAAGGCACCGCTGGATAAAGGCGTGAATCTTAAATTTTTTGCTGAAAAGTTTGAAATTTCAGGTAGCGAGATCAGGGAAATTGCACTGGATGCCGCTTTCATGGCAGCTTCCGGGGAGGGAAGTATTACAAGGAACCACATATGCCAGGCCATGGTACTATGTTTTGAGAAATATGGAAGAGTGTTATTAGAGTCGGATTTTGAGGAGGTATAAGGAACATACGATGCTGGATCAGATAAGGTACAAGGGGACTGTGATAACTCAAAAAGGAACTTACCACTTCCGAAGAGCGGCCGTTCCTGACATTATGCCTTTGGCCAGACTGTACCGCGCATGTGCAGTCCGCAGAGGAAATTGCTTTTGGCGGCTTTCTCCAGGGAATCCGGAGGCATTTGATAAGATAGGCGGTATGTATTTGATTATGGGGGAGTCTGACATAGAAAGAGAAATATTTGACCCCCACACCCTGTGGGCGGTTTTAGAGGACGAAAATGGCCGGACAGTGGGAAGTTTCTGGTTTGCAGATTATAATGAGTATCTTCTGCCCCGGTTTTACAAAGAGGGGGCCGCCTACCCCAGGGAAATTGTGGTAGATCCCCGGTATGGAGGCCGGCATATAGGTGCCCTATTATATTGCACTGTGTTCCAGTCCCTTGTGGACGGGGGATATAAACAGAGCATCTGTGACGTATATGAGACGGTGGCTTTTGAGGCCCTGGGGCGCAGAATCGAAGTGGGACTGCTCAACAAACCAAGCTATATAAATATGCTGATGCTGGGAGGCATATATGAGGGGAAGGCGCCAGTGCGCAGGATAGATCTGGAAGGACTGAGGGTGTGGGTTGTCCCCCATGTGTTTTCGTTCTGCCATTCCAGAACTCTGGCCATTGGTGAAGAACTTAAGAGGGAGCACAGAATCCAGATTGAGAGAACGTAAATGGAGAAGATTGAACATAAGATTTTAAAGCTGCTGGTGGGGCTTTTGGGGGCAGGCATGGGAGTAGTGATCCTGGCTTGTGCCGCAGGCCTGTTTATTATGAGAAACACAGGCATACAAGCCACTGAACAAATCAGCCGTCAGTTTGTGGAACAATGTACAGACTTGCTAGCAGAGGAGATGAGTTCACAGGCCCGGAAATATGCATTGAGCTGCAGCCAGACAATCAGCAGCCGCCTGCAGCAGACGGAGTTGTCTATGGAGACTGTGGCAGGGGGGATCAGGGATATATATGAGAACCCGGGAAGATATGGGGAGGTGGCATATAACAGGGCGGGGGAAACAAAAGGAAGGGGCAAGAAAATGCATTGGCTATTGCCTGAAAAACTAAAATTTGAAGGGGAGATAAAAGAAGAGATATACAGGCTGGGAAATATACTGCCATATTTCCAAAGCCTGTCAGAAAATAACAGGCAGGTTTTACGCATTTATTATACTTCAGAGACAGGCGCCAATATAGGGTATGATGCAGATTATGCCAAAAAACCACCAGTATTTGAGGGACGTACAAGAGATTGGTATGTACAGGCAGCTAAAACGGAGACACTGATAATCTCCAAAGCCTATGCAGATGCATTTGCGGAGAAATTGGTGGTGACTTTCAGTTTGCCCTGTATTGACAGCAGTGGAAAGCTTTTAGGGGTGCTGGCATTGGACCTTCTGATCGATGATGTGGAGGACATGATTGATGAAATTCACTTGGAGTTTGGCGGTTATGCCATGCTCATATCTGATTGGGGGGGGGAGATGGTGGCGGCTCCGGGGATGACAGATGGCAACGCCGGGGATTTGGAATTGTTTTTAGGAAGCGGGAGCCAGAAAATTTTAGGCAGCTTGAGAGATAAACCCAATGCAGACACTTCCCAGATATTCAACAGTAAAATACAGGGAAAGGAAAAATATGTAATGTACGCGGCAATGCAGATAACGGACTGGAATATCTTTATCGTCCTGGACAGGCAGGAATTTGAGCAGGCGGCAAGCAGCGGGGGAAAAGAACTGGAAAAGACTGCACAAAAGGCAGAAGAGAAGCTGTCTGGGCAGATTATGGTTATTTGTGCCCTGTGGGCGGTTGTTGTTGCACTGCTTTTATCCGCCGTGGCTGCGGCTGCGCAAAAAACAGCAGGGAAGATTTCCGGCCCTATTGCAGAACTGACCAGGGATGTAAAAAGGATTGACGGCAAAAGCCTGGACTATATTTCCCACATAGAGACCCATGATGAGATAGAAGAATTGAGCCGGGCGTTTGCATCTATGACCCAGTCTTTGAAAACGTATATTTCTAATCTGGCAGGCCTCACGGCAGAAAAAGAGAGGCTGGCCACGGAGCTTCATGTGGCCACACAAATACAGGTGTCCATGCTGCCTTGTATTTTCCCTGCTTTCCCAGAGAGGGAGGAACTGGATATTTTTGCATCTATGAATCCTGCCCGGGAGGTAGGCGGTGATTTTTATGATTTTTTCCTCATAGATAACAATAGGCTGTGCATTATTATTGCAGATGTGTCGGGGAAGGGGATACCGGCGGCGCTTTTTATGGTGGTGGCTAAGACTTTGATTAAGGATCATATGTCATCGGGAAGGGGGATGGAGGAAGCCTTTGAGAAGGTGAATAGGCAGCTTTGCCAAAATAACGAGGCAGGGATGTTTGTGACAGTATTTGCAGGCTGCCTGGAGTTAGAAAGTGGAAAATTTACCTATATAAATGCAGGCCATAATCCTCCTGTATTGATTGCAGGGACAGATATATCCGGGAAAGGGACGGACAAAATTATTACCTGGCTGGATGGGCCTGCTGATTTTGTGCTGGCTGCCATGGAAGGCACAAAATACCGGGCAAAGGAGCTGTTTTTACAACCCCGGGATATGCTTTTTACGTATACGGACGGGGTCACAGAGGCCCTGAATGAAGAAGGAGAACTGTATGGAAACCAAAGGCTTTGGGGGGCTGTTTTAAAAAGCAGATCCCATAAGGCACAGGGACTGATAAAAGATATGGCAGCAGAGCTGGACGCATATATAGGCAGTGCGGACCAGGCAGACGATATTACGATGCTGGCACTGAAATACCAGCCTGATGAAAAATCAAGAAATACTTTGTATCTGAAAGCGGATGTGCAATATTTACCATGGGTGAGGGAGTTTTTGGACAGAAAAATATCCTACCGCCTGCCCCGGGGGACAGCGTATGCAGAGAAAATCCACAGGGAAATCCAGATGGCAGCTGAGGAGATATTTACAAACATTGCACGATATGCCTATAAGAACCTGCCCGGCGATGTGGCAATTCGGCTGGCCTGTACAGAAAAAGAGGTAAAAGTAACCTTTATAGACAGCGGATTTCCCTATAACCCACTTTGGCATCCCCTTCCGGATATACAACTTACAGCAGGGGAGCGGCCCATAGGGGGCCTGGGAATTTATATAGTCAGGCAGAGCATGGATGAAGTACATTACCTTTTTAAGGAAAAACAAAATAGATTGACTATCATAAAGAAATTCAGCGACGGTTCCTTTACGGGCGCGTCACAGGCAGCCAGGGGTGAAATCCTCTCAGGGCCTACAACATGATGGTTGTAATTTTCTTCCAATAGGATTATAGTATTCATAGCAAATAATCAAATATAGAACAGGAGGAAAAAGAATGTTATTTATATGCTATCCGAAATGCACTACCTGCCAGAGGGCCAGGAAATGGCTGGATGCTCAGGGGAAAACCTATGAAGAGAGAGATATCAAGACGGACAACCCCAAAAAAGAAGAATTGAAAGAATGGTACCAGAAAAGCGGCCTGCCGCTGAAACGCTTCTTCAATACGAGCGGGATGCTGTATAAAGAATTGAAACTCAAAGACCGCCTCCCCGATATGAGCGAAGAGGAGCAGCTGGAACTTCTGGCCACAGATGGTATGCTGGTTAAACGGCCTATAATCGTGACAGAGGATGCAGTGCTCACTGGATTCAAAGAAAAAGAATGGGAAGAGAAATTGTAGGAATTGTAGGAAATATTTAATAGGGGTCTGTCCCTTTTGCAAAAGGGACAGACCCCTATGTAGTGCTTTAAAACAATTCAGACTATTTATCTCTCCTGAATTTCTATATCTCCAGAATCGCAGTACACTGTTATTTTATATTTACCGTTGCCTTCTGTCTTATAGTATTGTTCCATGTCCCCGCTGGATGAATAAAATCCCTGGAGGGCATCACTGGGGATATGGATATCTCCATAATCTGCAGAGAGGTCAAAGGCATAGGTGTCCAGTTTCTCCGGCAGCCGGACAGATACCTCACCGTAATTGTTCGTGCAGTCCAAGCTCTCAAGTCTGGCCGCGTCCACAGACAGGTCGCCGGAATCCATAGTAATCTGGGCAGTGCCGCAGTCAAAATTCTTCAGTGTGGCATCTCCATAGTCATTATATAGCTCTAGGCTGTGGGCCTTAGTATCTTCCATTTCCAGATCGCCGCTGTTGAGAGTTAAGGACAATGCCTTGAATTCTGTATCTTTTATATACAAATCCCCATAATCTACAGAGAGCTCAGCGTTTCCTGCATTGACCTTCTCGATGTCCACATCGCCTGAATCGTTATAGAGCTCCAGTGTATTTATAGACTTATCCTGAGGTATATATAAAATGACGTATGGGTCAGAAGAACTAAAACCATATTCAAAGAATCCCAGAGTCTGAATCACGCTGTTAGTTCCATCCTGGCTGAAGGTAAGCGTATGGTTGTTTATCTCATAGAAGGGTTTCTCATATGTTCCATCCAGATTATATTCCAGATAATAATTTTCGTCCCCAGAAGGGAGTATCTGTATATCCGCGTAGGAATTTACAACCATGGATACACTGTCGAATGAATCTAGTTTTGTTTTCTGCAGCGAATAAGGCTCTGGATTGTAGGAGGCCGAACGAATTCCACTGCTCGTAATGGCGATTCCGGGACGCCCGCCCAGAAATAGGCCGAGACCGGTAAACAGTATGCCGGCGGCTATAAGGGCAGCTGCTATAACAAGAATTCTTTTAGTGGTTGTTTTCATATTTCTTTCCTCCCTTTGTGATTTTCCCGAGTGATTTAGATATTCTTTTTAAAAACCAGCGGCAGAATACAGCAGAAGCATATACAAAGAGTAATCCTGCGCCTAAGGCAAATAGGCTTAATCCGATAGTGGCAAGGCCGTCTGAGAATGTAGTAAATAGAAGAACAGCGCCCCCAATAAAGCCGATCACTCCGCTTGCGGCTACTGCAATAGCACTGAGGAAGAGACAAAAGATCATGGCCAAAACTACAATTACAATGCAGAAAAGTATGATTAAAAAGGCCAGTGCCAGCGGCAGTGCGACTGGAGCCGCAAACACTGCCAGAATACCGATCCAAAGTGCGGAGAGGCCACGCTTTACAGAGCGGGGAGGCTCCTGGGATGTTTTCAGCGCCAGGTTGATAATCAGCTCGTTGGCAGCGTCCTGGGGCGCCCCTAAGTCTTGGATAGCCTGCTGCTCATTCTCCGGGCCTGCATCAGCAAAATATTCTTCAAAATAGTCGATGGCCGTATCATAATCCTCTTTTGGAAGCCGGCGCAGCTTCTGTGCCAGTATTGTCATATAGTCTGATTTAGTCATTGTGAAATCCCTCCCTTAACAATCTCATCAATTGTTGTCTTATAAATATCCCATTCTTTTAGCAGTACTTGGTGATGGGCGCGACCCGTATCAGTGATTGTGTAGTACTTTCTGTTCCGGCCCTGATATGGCTGGTCGTAAGTCTCCACATAACGGCTGTCCTGCAGCCTCTTTAAAATTGGGTAAAGAGTAGAATCCTTGGTGTTGGCGGCCTGTTTGATAATCTGGCTGATTTGGTAGCCATAGGCATCGCCATGAGCAATCACTGACAGAACAATAAAGTCAAACATCGGGGTATTCAGTGTAAATGTCATAATACCAATCCTTTCCTTTCATATATATAAATCCTATATAT